>TARA_B110000971_G_scaffold102434_1_pt1 | contig 10655 bp, 10 predicted proteins | sample TARA_B110000971 | Tara Oceans TARA_B110000971 (sample SAMEA4397842) | marine metagenome | biome: Polar Biome; feature: [SRF] surface water layer (ENVO:00010504); material: water (ENVO:00002006), including particulate matter (ENVO:01000060) such as... | depth 5 m | reverse complement strand
AAAACGGCGTCGAAAACGGCGTCGAAAACGGCGTCGAAAACGGCGTCTAGCGACGTCCCCGTCGCAAAAAGTTGGCCAAATCAAAATTTGAAGAAGGTATTTAAACGCGGTGAGGTGCCCGAAAGCGGTCGCAGCGGCGTGTCACGCAAATATGAGGACGGACGTGGTTACGTATTTTTAGTCGAGCCGACACTACAGGGTCGAGTGGTTGTTGTTTTCGGTGGTCAGATTAAAGTGTTCGAAACACGCAAAGATTTTATAAGTGACAAGAAGATAGACGGATCGTCTTTATCGTGGTACCAAACGTTCAACCGTGCCAAGGGTGCGAGTGCCAAGGGTGCGATAACGCGCGTTCAGATGTCGCCGGGTGACGTAAACGTCGAAATCGAATCGGCTGTAGCGGCCCGAACCGACGGTTCTACCCCCGCAAAGACGAAGTCATTGTCCAGTAAAGAGATGGACAACCTTGCCGTCGACATGACAGCCGCCGAAGCGAGATACGATTCGGAAGATATGGCCGTCGCCGTCCACCCGGATGCCCATTTGAGCACATCAGAGTCGGAAACGGAAGAGCCCATGCTCGCTCCGGTGCAGCGTTCAAAACCTTTGTCCCAGTATCTGAGTACGTCCGAGTCGGAAGAGGAAGAAGAAACACCGCGCGGCGACATTACTCAAATGATGTCGTCCATGCCCGCCGAATGGTCGTCCACCGAAGAGGAACTCGAATTTGCCGAGTCGTCAGCCGGAGAAGAAGAGGAAGAAGTTCCGTTTGAAGCGCCAATGGCCAGCACGTTGGAATCTGTCGAAGAGTTGTCGCGTCTGGACTTTGCCGCCTCTTCGGCGACGGATACGTCTTCCGAAACGTCGGAGACGCCGACGTCCTCCGGGTTGGATTTCGCGGAATCGTCCGCCGTGGACACATCGTCGGCGACGGATACGACTTCCGAAACGTCAGGCTTTAACTACGTTTCGTCGTCGGCGGTAGACACGACTTCTGACACGTCGGAGACACCGGTCTTGCCGGAGGTGACGACGTTCTCCGGGTTGGATTTCGCGGAATCGTCGGCGGTGGACACGGGCGTGGAGTTTGCGGCGTCGTCGGCTTCTGACACGGCTTCTGACACGTCGGAGACACCGGCCTTGCCCTCCGGGTTGGATTTCGCGGAATCGTCGGCGGTGGACACGAGCAGCTCTGGAGTGGAGTTTGCCGAGTCATCGTCGGCCGAGACAGAGGACGACGACATATGATAATTTAATAAAAAGTACATATAAAGGTTCGTTATTCTAAATAAACACCATGCCTCATAAAATCATGCTGGCGTTCGTTCGAAGCGATAGTGATATCCTCGAGTCTTCATGGTTAAACCGGGCCGCCGCATCTCTCGCAACGACGTCCGACGGGTCTACACCCTTTATTCACGCCGAGCTGCTGTTCGTACCTCCCGAGGAAACCACCTCCACCTCTGAAACATCCGAGAGCGTCAACGGCGAAGCAATGAGCATCGTGTACTCGGGCGCGGTCCATCTCGAGAAAAAGCGTTTTTCGCGCAAAGAGTGGTTTTTTCGCTCCATGGAGTGCACCAAAACACAATACGATTCGATGTTGGAATTCGCACGCGAACATAAAGGCGAAGGCTTTAATCATATGGGCTATTTTATGTTTTGGTCGCCGTTGCGACCGTCGCCGATGTTTTACACGTGGTTGGGTATGAAACCACGCTGGTTTTGTTCTGAGATTGTCGTGTCTGCACTCAAGCACGGTGGTCTCCTGGCGGATGACGTGACGCCGAGCATGCATCCCAATGAGCTGTACAAACTCGTACAGGGAACTTCAATGGCAGACTGTGGACGCAACTTAAAGAGTGTCACGTTAAGCTTTGTGTGAGATTCCTCGAACCACAGAGACGCGCCATACGCCCCAGGCCGCCAGAAAACACCCGGCGTAGAAACACGCCTGCTGTATGCCGTTGAGTGTGTCCATGTTATCGTAGACCACGATACCCGACACAATGGTGAAGAGAAACCACGCGGTCTGGTACACGAGTATGCAGTAGGACGCGTCGTATTTTTCAAAGGCGCGATTGAGCCACGCGATATGCACGACGACAGAGGTCGCACACAACAGTATGGCGGCCACGAGCACGTCGGTTCGCACGGTCAGCCGGCGTTGTTCTATGGAGGTTGAAATGGCGTACGCGATGTATTTACCCATGCATACGTTTTGGGCCCCTAGTGCACCGGCGATGAACGGATATCCGAAGCGCTCCAGTTTGGTCGACAGTGGGATGTAGTGGAGAACACGCTCGAGTATCATGAGTACGCACCAATTGAGGACGATGTAGACGCAGCTTTTGGTGCGTTCGATAAGTCTCGGCGGTGGTACCGTGGACTCGGTACCAACGTTGACGGAAATGGCCAGAAAACAACCGACGACGACCCAGCCGACGGCCACCCATTCGTCACGTTCTAATGACTCGCTCAGAATGATACGCGTGACAAATAAATTAATAATAATGCTCAGACACCCAAAGACACCGACCGTGGATGGCGTTAGCCACGTGAGTGCGAGAAAATCGAGGGTCGATGCTGCGGCGGATAGGAAGAGTGCCAGCACAAAATAGGGTCGGCACAGTACATGTGTAGTGAGGGGTTGCTCGCGACGTCTGTGACACGTGCGCGGGTCCTCAAAGAGCGTACTATGCTGGGCGAGTTTTTGAAAGTTCATCGAAACCGACGAGGAGATGGAGGCCATGAGTAGCAATATGTAACCAACAACCTGAAATACAATCATAAAATACAAAAGAATACTGTTGTGTTTATATATATCAAAACATAGAATCCACTCTATCTTGGCCGGGGTGGTCGCGGCGCTCTGCGCACAAAGCGCCCATATCTTAAAATATCCAGCACTACGTACCATGAAAAGGGTTGTCGACAAGCATGGCACAATTTCAGACAGTATTCCCCCATCGTATCCCAGTCACTGGCTTGAAAGCGCGCCCTTGGGCACACCCCGGGCACACACCGGTGAAATTGAATCCAACTGTGTGCTGTTGGCAAGTCTATGACATCTGCCAATGCGCACTTTACGGGTTCCACGACAGAGGCTCGAATATCAACGACGCACACGCGCTCCAGAAATCCCAGGCAGGCCGGCGGCGGCCACGACTCCATGGCTTCTTCCAGTCTGTCGTAGTCACGGTCGCGCAGTTCCGACGGGTCTATGTCCTCGGTCTCTTCGTCCGAGGAGTCTTCCCATTCGTCCGAGTCTTCGTAGGCCATGACAAAAAAAAAAGTTTCAACGAATATACGTCTCTTAATTTGTACTACAAATACAACACTCTCTAGTTACACAAAATTATAATCGTAGCATATGAGAGAGATATCGACCGACGCACTTCTATTGCTAATAGAGTATTTCTCGTTGGCCGACCGTTACAGATGGTCACAGGTCGCACGCGATTACGTCATCCGCGACGATGAATGGTGCGTCATTGGCCGCCGCTGCTTCCACTTGGCCGACGCGACGCGTGACCGCATTCGCCGCCTATGTCAACGCGTCTTTGACGCCTCGTTGCTGGTGGAAAAGCGGCCGGCACATCTTTGGTCAACGTACATGGGGGAACCGCTCCGACTGTTTACGCCATGGTGTAGTTTGCGCAGCAGTGGGACGACGGACCGGTGCTTGTACTTTCACGTACATGACGATGAATTCGTCCGAACAGTGCGTATGTGGGCCTACGATTATGGCCTGGGTGTCGCCCAGGCGTCGCGGCGCCACATCAAACTTTGCGTGTGGGTGCAGCGCCGTAAACGTTTAATGTCTGTCTATCGCACAAACCACGGGCGAGTTGAGCGCCGCGCACTACATGCCTCCATGGCGCGGCGAGCCATGGGGACCAAGCGTGGACTTGCACGGGCCATGGTCGAATTTAGGATTTGGAAGGATGACATTCGGCCGTTTGTGCGCCACCTGGAGTTTCGCGACGTTTGACACGGACGTATCGCCGCTTTGATTGCGTGCCTTGCGTGCCGGGGGTCTCGCGTGTTCGTTTTACGGCGGCTGTTCCTTGGAGTCCTGTCCAGTATTGGACGAGTTGATTCATGTTTGCTACGGGGTGTGACATGTTGTGTCCATCGTCACAAGCTTAAATACGCCGCTCTGGGAGTTCTTGCACGGGGACACGTTCAAAATAGTTCGAGTCTTTTATAAAACAACGCCGCGCTAACATGTGCAGGAATGGGTGCGTGACGGTGAGTTTGACCACGATCAATGTGGCGACGACATCCACACTGTATTGGTAGCGCGACGTCAGAATAAGTGCGATCGTCAATAGCACCCAAGCTCGCGAAATGCACCAGACCACCCACTTCCAGCAGTGGTTAGGCAGCATGTCGTCGGTCAATTGTACGAAAATGAGAAGCTGCGCCAAGTCGGACGACCACAACATGTTGCCACACGTCCGTAACGGCCAGCGCCAAAATATCCAAGACGTGTCTTCGCCGTGTGGAATGGCGTACGTCTCCAGACAATTCGGGGTCGAGTCGGGAACCACCGTCATGAGCTGTGCGAGGGCAAACGAAGGAACCAACACCATTTCGGCCGTCACGATGCGCGTCAGCTGTTCGTGCGTGCCCACGAAACACCATACGATGGAGGCCAGCCCTATCCATAATAGGGTACACACGTCCACGAGGTCACGCACCGTAAACATGTCTTGTGCCGGAAGTTGGTGGCCGCCAAACCAATCAATAAACAGACTGTCGTGTAACGGGGACATCACAGTCCCATTTTGAGCATAGACTGTTTGGCGCCAAGAAATCACATTGGACAATACCACATTCGAATATACGAGGACGACGCAAATGAACAGGCAACGAAACCAGCGGAGAGTCATAATTGTGGATTTTGAAAACATACTATATACTTTATTTTGATAATGTAAATCCATGAATTCCACGTCCAATGCGACATCAACAGAGAGCGACCCATGGGTGGAGTCCGGCGCTTTAGTCTATGTCGCCATTACCGTCGTTGTCAGTGCGGCCGTCATTATGTGCTGTAGTTGGTTTCTCGTGCATAACGAAACGACAAAACGCTGCTGCGAGGGCAGGCACAAAAAGAGATACACAGAAGTCGACGAAGAAGAAATCGAACTGAATGCCAACTTTGAAGAGACCGAAGACGAACACGGCAAGCTTGACGACGCCTTCACCTTCGACGAAGGAGAGTCCGAGGGGGAGGGTTCAGAAGAGGCCGACGGTGACTTGCAGGCTTGCGTGTAGTTCATCTAGGAAAAAAAGCGTTGGCATGAAAAAAAGTCCAACAGGGACCCATCCGGCAATCCACGCGGCAATTGCATGAAAAGACTATATAGATTCAACCAGCCAAGAACATTATGAATAAACAAGCGTGGGTCAACAAAATCAGCGAGACGTTGTCCACCCGCCAACATTTTTTGGCGACCGTGCCCGCGTGCAAGGCAACGGCGCTCCTTTTTGCCTGCGATGTGTTTCGTCGGCAAAATCACATTGTCGAAGTCAATATTGAGGCTTCCGAGACGAACACGGCCATCTTGAAAGTGGTCGTGTCGAAAGCGACCAGTATGATGGAATTTACAGTGCGGCGTGGTGAGAATCTGCAAGAGTATCTTAGTCAGATTGGAGACGACATTGACAAGATATCGGTGCGTGGATGTGGCACTGCTATTGCGACGGTCTTTGAAATTATCGAATGGGCGATTCATAATGGGTGGTTGATAGAAAAATCGTTTATGGGGACGTTGACTCAGAATGTAGGAAGGGGGCCTCAGCGAAATACTACTTTTCATGCGGTACTTCGTAAAGGATGATTTTTTTTTCTCTTAATCTAAGGTTTTAGCGATCGACATGTGCGTGTCGAGACTTGTATGTACTGCTGCTTGTAATGTTCCGATGATGCGCCGGTATTCAAACCCGTGCTCATCAAAGTATCGACGTACACGTGACGCATGACTCTGCTCCACGCGCGGCGTCACCGACGCCAGTATCGATAAAGGTACACCCCTTTGTTGCAACAGGCGCATGCCCCCCTCCACCCGCATGCACGACATAGCGTCATGGTCATGGTACCACAATATACACGCGTCCATATAAGGAATGAGCGAGGCTGCGAGTGTCGTGCAGAGTGGATGCATCGTACAGACCCAGAGACAGACGGTCACTGTGCCCACGGCAGGTATCCACCGGAACTTTTGAATCGAAGGTCGGACATCAAATGTATAACCATACCCTTCCAGATTTTGCCGCGTCATGTCTGCAGACATGGTCGAGAGAAGAAAGAGGTGAATGTCCATACGTACCACAAAAAAAAATACATTAAATACCTTTTTTTTCAGACCACGCCTGGTCCTTTTGTAACCAGGACCACGAATAGCACCTTACGAGCGCCCCCCACAAGGACAGCGCACGGATGTAGTGGAGGGTGAAAAATAATAATACAAACTGTGATAGATGTTTATGTATGTATTGGATTTGTTACGACTTTCTTTGGCGGTGGTGCGGCGTCTTCATTGCTACTGTCACGCATCCGTTTCTTGCGCATGGACATTTCTTGGATAAACGTAGTGGGGTACTGGATGGGTGGCCGTTCGTATGTCTCGGCCGAGACGCACTTTTGCATGACTTGGGCCGGCGTCGCGGCCAACTTTCCGATGCGTTTGCTCAGACGTTGCGCGACATGCTCGTCGATGTCACACTTGATGCTGTACCCAGCTGACTTGCGCGTATTGGCTGTCTCTTCGGGGGTCTGTGTAATCCAACGCGACGTTGACGTGTTCCACAGTACGTTATGATAGTCCAGACCCTTACCACCGGCAGTACGCTCGATGACTTTAAAGGCGTGGTGCCACTTGGACCCCAGTGGCGTGGCCGTGATGAGCCGTTTGTTGTCGGAATAGGCGTGCGTTTCCGATGCGAGCGTATCAAAGACACTGTCGAGTACATTGCGGGAGTGGACAAGAATGTGGTGCATATGGATGAACACCCCTTCATGGGTACTAAAACACGACGTCTGCTGGTGCTCGCTGCCCGAGTCGTTGGGAACTGGGTAGTTGTCTGTTGCGACGTCTGCTCCGGGCGTCTTGGGTCTGAAATTGCGGCAACGAATGGTGTGTCTTGTCATACGGTTCAGAAAGTCTTCAATGTTATTCGTCGAGGTGCGGCCCTTTTCAATGGGCATGCGCGAACTGACGTTTTTGGCCAGTTGTCGGATGCGCGGCAACTTGAGGTAGTTGCAGCCGGTTTCCTGGTTCGGCGTGCACGTCGTCGGGTTGGCCTTTTCCATCAACCAGATGGTATTAAGAATCTTATGCTCAATCGGTGACCGAAACTGGTCCGCCAGCAGTGATAGAGTAAAGATGACCATTTCCTCCGTCACGCGCAAATGAGGCTCCAAACTGGGCACATGCTTTTCTTCAAACTCTTCGCCGTAGTGTTCTCCACCGGGCATGTTAAATACGGTTTCGATGGCGGTGACAATGGCCTGATTACGGGCGAAAATTTTGACGCGTTCCCAGTCACGCGGCCCGGGTCGAATAATCGAACTTTTCGACATTTTGGATTTGAAACGCGGGATGAGAATGTTGCAGGCTGTCGTATCCACGTCGCGAATAACACCGCACCAGATGTTTTTCTCCACCAGAAAAACACGGTACTGTTCTTCCATACCTTCGCGGAACAAACGCTTGCGGTGCGCCTTGTCCGCGGTCGACATCATGCGCTCGCCATTCATACAGTCGTCAATGTCGCGACCGTGGCGGCGCTGCTGCTCGAAATTGCCCCAAAAGAAGCGCGTCTTGAGCGCCTCTTCGACTTCGGACGGCGGGTCGTTGGTCGCCCCCATCCAGACGCCAACGCACTCGGATTTGGTGACGCGCGACGAACGCTTGCCAGTGGCTTCGTCCAGAACAAAGGTCTTGCACGTGACCTCTTGGCGGGTAAGCTTTTCCTTGAACATCGCCTCTTGGCTCGAGTCCGCGTTGGGATTCTTGGATGTGCGAAACATTCCCGGAGGTGCCTCGTGACACACAGTGCAGACGTCGTTCTTGTTGCCGTCTACGGCGTCCGATTTGCCCGTTTGGTAGCTGAGCACCTCGACCGAACCGGGAATGGACATCCACTCCATCAATTTGAACAGAAACGACTTGGACGTCGCACCCTCGCCGGCCTGGAAGCAATTGAAGTGGAGCCCGAAATCGCGCCGAAACGCGTCGTAGCGCGCGTGCTGCACCAGATACATCATGCGGTGTGCGGTTGAGATAAGATAGTACTGCTCGTACCCCTCCATGAGAGCCACCACACGATTGGCAAACACGCTCAGGGTGGGGTCTGTGACGACGTGCTTGATGGTGAGGGCGTTTTGCTGGCGCCACGTGAGGATTTTAGACCCGACCTCCGAAATGCAGGCGTCGGGGTCCAGGCACTGCGTGTCCATCGCACGGCACGCCCACACCTGGTAGTCGATGTACGCCTGGTCATACGCCGGTGTACCTTCGAGAGGAGCACACGTCGCCATGTAGGTCGCCTTGGCCTGTGTGGCCAACTCGCTGAAAGCCGAACGGTCTGCCATGCCCTGCAGACGCGCACGCTCAATGTCTTGCGGTGTGCGAACGTCATACTCGTTCTGACAATCCGGGTCGTAGTTGGACACACCTAGGACTTTGGGCGGTAATGCCTTTTGCGTCTCAATCCAGAGCTGGAAATCAGGCAAATACTTGGCACAAAAGACCTTGGGATGCAGCTGCGACGGCGTCAGGCGCAGTACGTGCTTATCGTTGCAAAAGAAGAGCTGGCTCACCGGCATGCCGACCTCGCCCATGGTGTAGTTGCTACGTTGGCAATAAGCCGGGTCGGCCGTTTCCGGCGTTGCCTCGAGGGCACGCTCCAAATTAAACACGGATTCGGGATGAGCGGCATTCTGCGGGTCACTTATCGAGATTTTGGGATTGAGAATCGCGTCGAGGCGGTCCGTAAAATCTTGAGACTTGGAGTAACGGTCACAGATGGTGCGCACGTACATTTCCATACCTTGGACGCGCATCCATTTCTGGTAGGATTGTAGCCCAGAAATAGGGTCGGTTTTGCGCGAGTTTTGTTTGCGCGTCACCGACTCCTGGTGCATTTGCTGCGTTTCGTACAGCATGCTAGACAGCGCAACGCCGAAATTGACCTGGGGATGCAGCGACACCGCATGAATTCGGTAGGCGACGGCGTTGTCGGGGAGGGTCGCCGAGGGAATCCACTCGAGCCACGCCTTCATGTGCGGAAACACGTCGACTTTGGTCAGCGCGTCATCCTCCAGGTTGGCCGTACGGTACAACATCTGAAGAAACAACTGCAGCGTAATTTCATCGTAGCGAGATTCCAACTCCGTATGCCGCACGTCCGAAAACAACGAAGCGGCTTGCCGAAGCATGGACCGTGAGACCGTATAGCAAACGTAGCTATGAATAGTGCCACTAGGACTCGCTGGAACTTGAAGTTGACCCGACTGTCGGGCGTGTGTATTATGGCCCCACATTGCTAACGGTTCCATAGTACTGGTTGCCATTCTGAGTTTATACTATCTCACAGCCAAATTATTTTTATAGAAACATATGCGAAAAACAAGATAAAATCCAGTTTCAAAACTTAGGAGAATACATATTTACATTTTATACATTTAGAAAATCCCATGGACTTTACTCTACCGCCTCTGAGACAGGAAAGTTTTACGAGATGGCACAACAAAAAACTGCCTCGTGACGACGACAGAGACGAACGAGTCGTTTATCCCGGAGTCAAACTACAATGCAGCACACGGTCAAGAGACCTGCGGTCACAAGTCAATGCCGAAAATGTCTTCATTACACATTTCAAGGGCACGGACACCTACAACCACAAGGTGTTGGGCTCCAATAACATCTTCATCCAACTGCCAAAACGTCTGTATTCACACTGCTTTCGAAACATCAACATACACAGCATTCCCAACAATAACCGCATTCGCGTGCGACTCACAGAAACCACGACCGTCGTTTTGCCATTCATTCCCGACGATTTCGTCGCGCAAAAGCGGTCCAAACGCAGCAGCGGCTCAAGAGCTGTGCGCACACGAAAACAGGATAAGAAGCAAAAAACGGAACACGCGCCAGACAACGCACTCTATACCGGGTGGGTAACTCACGTCATGGCTCCAGCCACCGAACTGGGCGCCGAAAACGCCATAGACAGCTTCACACTATTTGCCTACATTCGCAACGTCATCGAAAACTACGAAACTTCCATCGAAACCAGTGTACCCAACCCCTTTGCCAACACCAAAACTATTGAGGAAATACATGAAGACGCCAGCAAACAGCAAATTCTCACGCATGTCATACAATTCGTCCACCACTACGCCAAACATTTTCTATAAGCAACTATGATTTTTAAAGAAACCACTGTTTTTATTTTTTATTTTTTATATGTGCGGGTCCTTCTGTATTGCTATCCGAGTCGCTATCCGAGTCGCTATCCGAGTCGCTATCCGAGTCGCTATCCGAGGCGCTATCCGAGTCTCCTGGCACAATCTGTTTAGGTTGTCCTACTATTATAATAGTTGTGTGACCATCTCCGCCACCACCACCGCCACCACC
>TARA_B110000971_G_scaffold154152_1_pt1 | contig 10675 bp, 14 predicted proteins | sample TARA_B110000971 | Tara Oceans TARA_B110000971 (sample SAMEA4397842) | marine metagenome | biome: Polar Biome; feature: [SRF] surface water layer (ENVO:00010504); material: water (ENVO:00002006), including particulate matter (ENVO:01000060) such as... | depth 5 m | reverse complement strand
AATATTTTAACAAGAACATAATTAAAAAAATTCTATATTTTTTCAAGATTGTTCATGTATTTTCTCAATACTAGTGGTATCGATACCTTCCCGTCTTCATTTTGATAGTTTTCAATCAAAGATATCATTAGTCTGCCTACAGCTAGAGCTGATCCATTCAAAGTTGATACAAAATTAGTCCCAGTAGCAGATCTGTATTTAGCACTCATTCTTCTTGCTTGAAAAGTTCCACAAGATGAACAGCTTGATATTTCTCTGTAGTTATTCTCTGATGGAATCCAAGCTTCAATATCAAATGTTTTTTCAGCGCTAAATCCCATATCACCAGAACTCAAAAGAACAACCTGGTATGGAATTTCTAAAAGTTTTAAAATTTCCTCAGCACAATTAAGCATTCTATCTAGCTCGGACATTGAATTTGATGGCTCTACAACACTGACTAATTCAACTTTATAAAATTGGTGCTGTCTCATCATTCCTTTTGTATCCTTGCCGTAACTTCCAGCCTCTTTTCTAAAACATGGAGTAGAAGCAACATACCTTAAGGGTAAATTTTTAGAATCTATTATAGAGTCTCTTACCAAGTTGGTGAGAACTACTTCAGCTGTAGGTATCAGAAATTTTCTTTTTTCACTTTTGTTTTGTTTAATTTCAAACTGATCTTCTTCAAATTTGGGTAATTGTCCAGTTCCAAACATGACATTTTCATTGACTAGTAATGGAGGTGAGATTTCATTGTACGAAAATTTCTCAACGTGAACATCTAGCATAAAATTAGTTAATGCTCTTTCTAGTAAAGCATAGTGTGATTTTAAAATTACAAAACGAGCGCCAGAAAGCTTGGATGAAGTTTTAAAGTCTATTTGATTATTTTTTTCTCCTAATTCTACATGAGACTTAATTGGAAAATTAAATTTTTTTATAATTCCTTCTTGTTTAATAATTTTATTTGATTTTTCATCATCGCCAATGGGTACATCGTCTCTTGCTGTATTTGGTATATTAGAGAGAATTGTAAAAATTTTATTCTGTATAATAACCTGATTTTTTTCAATTTCACCTATTTCAATTGAAAGATTTTTTGATTTTTCAAAATTTGTAGGATTTTTCGATTTAGATAATAATTTTTTTTCCTGCTCTTTTTTTTCTTTTTGTTGAATTAACTCTCTATTGTTTTTATCTAGTTCAATAAGATCGTCAAAATTTATTGTACTATTTCTTTCTGAGATTTTTTTTTTAAAAAAATCTAAATCATTTCTAATATCTTTAATATTATGCATCTTCTTTTTTTTCTATAAATTTTACTGTAAATATAGATAATTCATACAATAATAACAAAGGAAGTGCCAAGCCAATTTGAGTTATAGGATCTGGAGGAGTTAGGATAGCAGCCATTGCAAAAATAATTACTACAAAGTACTTCCTTCTTTGACGTAAATATTCTGAATCTATAATGCCTATACGAGCTAAAAGACTTAAAATTACTGGCAACTGAAAACTAACACCAAAAGCAAAAATTAATCTCATTATTAAAGAGAGATATTCATTAACTTTTGCTTCTAACTGGATTGCTATCACGCCAGGCTCAGCAATTGTTTCGAAACCTAAAAAAAAAGTTATAGCTAGTGGCATTATTAAATAATAAACTATACATCCGCCTAAGATAAAAAGCGTAGGTGTAGCTACCAAATAAGGTAATAAAGCTTTTTTTTCATTGTTATACAAACCAGGAGCTATAAATTTCCATAACTGAATAAGAAAAAATGGACTTGAAATAAAAAAAGCAGCAAAAAATGCAACTTTTAGATAGGTTAGAAATGCTTCATGTAAAGCTGTAAAAATTAATCTTCTATCTAAGTTTTCAGCTAATACTGCGTCTGCATAAGGCTGAACTAGAAAACGATAAATATCGGTTGAAAAGACATAACTTACAATAAATAAAAAAATTAAAAAAATAAATGATTTAACAAGTCTAGATCTAAGTTCGGTTAAATGTCCTACAAAACTTCCAGAGCTATCATTCTGATTATTTTTTTTTGTCATCTAAGTTTTTATTTTTTTTGGCAGTAAGATTTTTATTTTTTTTAGATACGAAGTTAATATTTTTTTTTTCATCAAGATTAGTGATTTCACTAATACTAGACTGAACATCTGAGAAATATTTTTTAACTGTGCTTGACCATGTACCTAATTTTCTTAAAACTACTGGAAAGTCTTTTGGACCAATTACTAAAATAGCCATAACAACTATAATTAATAGTTCTAACCATCCAATTTGTGGCATTAAAGTTAATTCTTGTTAGAGTTTTCTTGGTCGTCCGTTTTGTCTACATTGTCATCAGTTGTTTCGTCGGACAGACCTTTTTTAAAACTTTTTATACCTTTAGCCACATCACCCATTAAGGATGATATTTTTCCTCGTCCAAACAAGAGGACTACTAAAACTACTACAATTGCAATTTGCCAAAATCCAGGAAACATTAGTTATTATACACATAAATTCACGAGAAATAAATATATTAAATTAATCAGAATCGGGTGTTTCAACTATCGCTTTTTCTATATTTGAGTAAATATCTTCTTTTTTATTTTTCGTCTGTTCTTTGTAGAATTTTCCAGTACCAAAAATTGAGGCATCAATTGTGGCGGTGTCAATTAAACCCGCAGAACTAAGTTCTTCAACGGTTGGTAGATCTGTTAATTTCTGTATATTAAAATGATGTAAAAAATTTTCTGTCGTAGCATATTGGATAGGTTTACCAATAACATCTTTTCTACCAGCTGGGTGCACCCAATCCAGCTCAAGTAAAATTTCTATGGTGTTAGACCCAAAAGCAACTCCACGTATTTCTTCAATCTCAGATCTAGTAACTGGTTGATGATATACAATTATAGCTAAAGTTTCTAAGGTAGACTTGGATAGTTTTTTTTCAGTAGACTTTTGTAATGACATTAAATTTACTAAGTCATTTGAAGTTCTATATGACCATTTTTCTTTTATACAAACCAGATTTACACCTCTTGCCTTATAATCTGATTGTAGTTTTTCTAAAACTTTTTTAATATTATTTGTACTCTTTACTCTTTTTTCTATTGTTTCAATATCTAAAGGTTCTGAGGCAGCAAATAAAATAGCTTCCACTTGTCTCTCTAGCTTATTTAAATTTTTTGGGAAATTTACAATATTGTTTACTTTTTTAATTATTTTTTTCATCTAATTTACTTTTTTAATGAGAATTTTATCAAAATATTTCTTTTGCATTATATTTATAATACCTTGCTTTGTTAACTCTAGGCTTGCAGAAAAAATACCTGCTATTCCACTTTTTTTAAATTTTTTATTAATAAAAAAACTTCCAGGTATTAGATCCTCAATATCTTTCCATTCTCCAATCTTATTAAAATTATTTTTAATCTGCTTTATGCCTTCTTCTGTCGTAAAAACTGGTAACTTTGGAATGTTAATAGTTTGAAATGCTTTCTGCATTTTTATTGTTGAATAAGTTTTTAAAAGTTCATACAGAGTAACTTTATAAATTGGTGTATTAATCGATTTGATACCACCTTTAATGCCTCGGTAAAAAATATTCACTCCTATCCTATCTTTTTTTATCAGCTGATCAGATAGTAGTCGTATAAGTTCTAGTTTTTTTAGTTGAAGTTTTAATTTTTCGGCGACTTCGAGAGCTTTAAAATCATCATCATCGTCTTCAGGTAAAAGTAATTTAGATTTTAAATATGCTAACCAAGTTGCCATAAGCAAAAACTCAGCTGCAACTTCTAAGTTTAAATCCTTGGCTTCTTTAATATATTTTAAAAATTGATCTGCTAATTTAGTAATAGAAATTTTTGTTAGATCAACTTTTTGAGACTTAGCTAAATCTAATAATACTTCAAGAGGTCCAAAATAGTTTGGAATTTCTATTGGGATAACAGTTTTTGTATTTGATTCCATTGTATAATTTTAACTTAAAAATTTATAAAATTCTGATGTTTTTTTCTTCGTAAAGCTGTCTATATAAGGTGTTTCTTTGAGTAATTTTTTTACCTCATGTGTCTTTCCCGCACAATATAAGATTAAATTACAGCCTGCCTGGTATGCTAAGTTTGCATTTTTTACTAAATCATATTTGAGAGCTTTCATTGAAATATCATCAGAAATTAAAATACCTTTAAATCCTATTTTTTTTCTAATTATTTTTTTTATTAAGATTTTTGAGTGTGTTGCATTATTTTTATTATCAATTTTACTATAAAGAACATGCGCGGTCATCGCAAAATGACTTTTTATATTCATAAAGCATTTAAAATCTTTTTTTAATAGTTTTAAATCAGCTTTAACCACTGGAAGTTTAAAATGACTATCAGAGTTAGCTCTTCCATGACCGGGTATATGTTTTATAACAGTGCCTATTTTTTTATATTTGTAAAACTTAACACATGCCTGGCCAAGCTCATTTACTATTGTTGAGTTTTCAGAATAGCTTCTATTTCCAATTATCTGATGCGCCTTCTTGTGGTGTAAATCTAAAACAGGAGATGTGTTAATATTCACACCAAGGTTTTGTAAATGACTTGAGATAGAGTCAATATAACTTTTATATGTAGATAGTCCAATTTTTTTATCTACTTTGTATATATCACCAAAATATTTTTGATTGCACTTAGTGTTATTTAAAAAATTGGAAAACCTGGTAACTCTACCCCCTTCCTCATCAACTAGAATTGGATATTTTTTGTCTTTCATTATTTTTTTAATTAAACTAGTTAGTTTTTTTAATTGCTTTTCTGATAAAATATTCCTTTTAAAAAGAATAACACCCCATGGTTTTTCTTTTTTAAAAATTTTTATTTCCGGAAGTGTTAAATAAAAACCAGAAATACTTATAATAGCTGCTTTTCTAATCATTTCTTTTTAAAAAGTTCCCAAAAACTTCTTTCTATTTTTTTATTTTGTGTTTCAAATCCTGAGTTAAATTCTATTACGTTGTCAGTATCATTAGCTAAGACTGGCAGCTTATTGATGTCATTTTTGACTTTTTGAAAAAATGTTTTTCTATTTATTTCAATTTTTTTTCTATGATCGTCTGAAAAATATATATTAAAGATAAGATAGAAGAAAGAAATTGAGAATAAAAAAATAAATACTGATAAAATATTTTTAATCATCACATCTTGGCAGGCAAAGAAACTCCTAATATTCTCATGCCATTTTCTATTGTTAAAGCTACAAGTTTAATGATTAAAAGCGTATTAGAGCTTTTAATTTTTCCATCTATAATAAATTTGTAACTCGAATCTTCGTTGCCTTTACTCCAGTAAGAATGGAAAAGAGTAGCCAGCTCATATAAATAAAATGGTATACGATGTGGTTCAAACTTAACTGAAGCTGTTTCTGTAATTTTTGGCCAATCTAGAATTTTTCTAAACAAATTTAATTCATGGGTGTTTAATTCAAAATTACTTTCATTAATTTCAAAAACTTTGTCCATATCGATATTTAGAGTTCTAAATAAAGAAGAAATTCTTGCGTAAGAATATTGAACATAGAAAATAGGATTTTCTCTTGTTTTTTCTAAAACCTTATCGAAATCAAAATCTAGTTCAACGTCGTTACTTCTATTTAACATCATGAACCGTATTGAATCTTTGTCAATTTCATTTAAAAACTCACGTACAGATATAAAATCTCCAGCTCTTTTAGACATTTTATATGGTTGTCCATTTTTAAAAAGTTTAACAAGCTGGCAAACTCTACAAGTTAAAGAAATTTTATTATTTGATAGTGCACTTGTAGCCGCAGAAATACGTTTAATATATCCGGTATGATCTGCTCCCAAGACATTAATTAAATGATCGTAGTTTCTAGAAACTTTATCTGAGTGATATGCAATATCGTTAGCAAAATATGTCCAAGTCCCGTCATTTTTTTGTAAGGCTCTATCTGTATCGTCACCAAAAAAAGTAGATTTAAAAATTAATCTTTTAGTTTTTTTCCAATTTTTGTTATCTTCACCTTTAGGTGGACTTAAATACCCCTCTTCGACAAATTTTTTATCTTTTAAATACTTAATAGATTTATCTACTAAGTTTTTTTTAACTAATGATTTTTCTGATACAAAATTATCATGAGAAATACCTAGAGATTTGAGGTCATCTTTTATTAAAATCATTGAATATTTAAGTGCAATTTCACTTAATGTAGTAAAGATTTTTTCAAAATCATCTAAGTCTATATCAGGTAGGTCAATTAGTATTTTTTTAGCTATCTCAACTACATATTCTCCTGGGTATAAATCCTCTTTGTTTATAAATTTTTCATTAAATTTAATTTCTCTTAATCGAAAAAAAACAGATTTTGTAAAATTAATTATTTGGTTTCCGTAGTCGTTAATATAATATTCTTTAGTAACAGCGTTTCCATTGAACTTTAAAAGATTCGCTAGCACGTCTCCATATATAGCACCACGTGAATGTCCAATATGCATTGGTCCAGTAGGATTAGCAGATACAAACTCTATGTTATACTTTTCTTTTTTTCCTGAACTTGATCCATATTTATTATTAGATTTTAAAATCTCTAACATCAAACTTTGATAAGTTTTAGAATTAAATCTAAAATTTATGAATCCAGGACCAGCTATTGTAATTTCTGAAAAATCATTAATATTTTCTATCAATAAATCTTTAATAAGATTAGCTAACTTTACAGGGGGCTGCTTTGTTTTTTTAGCTAAAACTAATGCAATATTAGACGAAAGATCAAAATTAAATTCTTGAGGTGGTACCTCAAGAACAACACCTTCAAAATCTACTTTTGATTCAATATTAAAATTTTTACAATTTTCTAGAACTAAATCTTGTATTTTTTTTTTGTATATTTCAAAAATATTCATTTTAGAGAATTAAATAGATTAATTGCATACCTATCAGTCATGCCAGCAATAAAATCTGATATATTCCTTTCAATATTATTATTCTGATATAGTGATTTTTTAATAAATTTTGAAGGATTTTTTTTTATTTTTAAAAATAAAAACTTAATAATTTTTTTTCCGTTATTTGTTTTTTTTAATACATTCTTGCTAAAATACATTCTTTCTTTTAGGAATGATTTAATAGAAGTGTCAAATAATTGCATTTCTTTTGAAAAAGAAACTAGAAGAATTTCAGAGTTATAAATGTCAATCACCGAATTAATTTTTTGTTTTTTTATATTTTTTTTTGTACTTGAAATTATATCTTTAACCATTTCATTTATAATTTCTCTAATAATTTGACGCAATACTAACTCGCTACCTTTTTGATTTATAAATTTTTTATGCTTATTTACTATTCCTGAAAGTATAGGAATATTTTTTAAATCCTCAATTGTATAAAGTTTTGCTCTTAGACCGTCTTCAAGATCATGGCTGTTATAGGCAATATCGTCTGATATTGATGCAAGCTGAGCTTCTAAAGAAGGGCTATTTAAATAATTAATTTTATTTTTAAAAAAATTTTTTCCTAGTATTTTGGAAAATTTATCTTGATTTAGAACTTTACCATTGTGTTTGACCAGCCCGTCAATAGTTTCTATAGATAGATTTAATCCTTTAAAATCATAATATTTACTTTCTAAAAGCGTAACTATTCTCAATGTTTGTATATTGTGATCAAATCCACCATACGGTTTCATACAATCATTCAAAGCATCTTCACCTGCGTGGCCGAATGGAGTGTGTCCCAAATCATGTGCTAGGCTTAATGTTTCACATAAGTCTTCGTTTAAATTAAAATATTTAGCAAGAGTTCTAGATATTTGAGCTACTTCTAAAGAATGTGTTATTCTAGTTCTATAGTGATCACCGGTGGTATTAACAAAAACTTGTGTTTTATGTTTAAGTCTTCTGAAAGATGTGGAATGAATTACTCTATCCCTGTCTCTTTGGTAGGAAGAACGCAGTGAACTTGGAGGTTCGTGGTGAATTCTTCCCTTTGATTTAATTGATACTGCTAATTTCGAGTATTTAAAAAGTGATTTTTTTTGCATAAGAATAAGTAAAATTGTATAATACATTATTTACTAAATATGACTAACAAAATTGAATTCACAGAAGAAGCCAACACACAGATAAAAAGAATTATATCTGAACAAGGAAAAGATTGTTATTTCAGGATTTCAGTCAAAGGTGGAGGATGTTCTGGTTTTAAGTACAATTTTTCTTTTGATGGTAAAATTGAAAATGATGACATTGTTTTTAATAAAACTGTTATTGATATTAATTCGTTAGAAATTATAAACGGTTCTGTTGTTGACTATCAAAAAGAAATGATTGGCAGTTCCTTTGTAATAAAAAATCCGCAAGCTTCCTCTTCATGTGGTTGTGGTTTATCATTTTCAGTATAAATGAAAATCGCTTCCTGGAATGTGAATTCAGTAAGGGCTAGAATAATAAACGTTCTAGATTACTTAAAAAAAGATAAACCAGATATACTCTTTCTTCAAGAGATCAAAACTGAAAACATTAACTTCCCTTCTGAAGAGTTTCAAAAAGCTGGATATGATTCATTTGTGTTTGGTCAAAAGAGTTACAACGGAGTTGCTTTTTTATCAAAGATAAAAATTGAAAATATTAATCTAAATTTTATTAAAGATGATTTAAAACAATCGCGTATTATCACTGGAGATATTCAGATAAAAAAAAAAAAATTAAACTTATCAATATCTATGTTCCAAATGGTAATCCAATAAAAACTGAAAAATATGAATATAAAAAGAATTGGTTAGATAAATTTTTAAAATCAATTAAAAATACTTTAACTACAGAAAAAAATATAATAATTTCTGGAGATTTTAATATTATACCAGCTGAAATTGATGTTTATGATCATAATAGGTTTTTAGATGATGCATTATATAAAATTGAAATTAGAAAGTATTTTAGAGAATTAATAAACTATGGTTTTAAAGATGTTTACAGACAATTAAAAAAAAACAAGCAAGAATATACATTCTGGGATTATATGGCTGGGTCTTGGCCAAAAAACTATGGAATGAGAATTGATCATTTCTTAGTTACAGACAATTTGTTAGAAAATATAAAAACAATAAATATAAATCAAAAACCTAGAGGTAAATCAAAACCTTCGGATCATACTCCGATAGAGCTAGAAATTATTTAACACGACCATACAAGTCCTGGTATCTAATTATATCGGACTCTTTTAATCTACTGCCTAATTGAGCCTCAACTATTTTAACAGGCTTGCTAAAAATATTTTCTATTCTATGAATTGAACCTTTTGGTATGAAGACAGTTTCATTTATTTTTTTAAAGAAAACTTTACTGCCAATAGTAATTTTTGGTTTGCCGCCAGTAACAGTCCAGTGTTCATTTCTGTGACGGTGCTTCTGTAGACTTATAGAAGATTTTTTATTAACAATTAATTCCTTTAATAAAAAGTTTTCTCCTTTAAAAAAATTTTTATAGCATCCCCAAGGGCGGTGAAATGTATTTTTTTTTATATAAGATTGGGTGGTTTTGCTTTTTATAACTTTGAATATTTCTTTCCAGCTACCGAGATCGGACCATATTAAGTTAAGTTTTATAGAATTAATTTCTTTAACTTTTTCTAGGATTGCGTAATCAAAAGATATTGCTTTTATTTTACTAAAATATTTTTTATTTAAGCTAATTGTATTATTTTTTAATTTACTTTTAATTATTCCACTTAGACAAGAGTTGAATAAACTTTTCTGGACTCTTTTAGCATTGTTAATAATTGATACTTTTTTAGCTAGAACAATTCCAGAATTCCAAAAGCCTTTTTGATTAATAATTTTTTTAGCCTTTTTTTCATTAGGTTTTTCAATAAACTTTAAAACCTTATTAATATTTTTATTAATTTTTTGACTTAATAAATAACCATAATCTGTGCTTGGCATTTTTGGTTTGACGCCAAATATAAAAATATTATTATTATTTAGATTGGGTAAATTTAATTCTAAAATTTTATTAAATTTTTTTTTCTCTGGAAGATAATGGTCTGATGGCAGAAATAGAACTGGTTGATTAATTTTAATTTCACTAATTAGAGTTGAGCTTATAATGGCTGGTGCGGTATTTCTTTTTAAAGGTTCTAGTATTATTTTAAATTTTTTTATTTTTTCTTTCTTTAGTATCATTCGAACTATTTTTTCATAAGTTTTATTAGTGCTAATAATTGGGCTGTCAAAGATTGGGCTTTTTATTCTATCAAGTGTTTTTCCAAAAAGTGTCCAGCCACCAAAATCTATAAATTGTTTTGATGGACTTTTTTTAAAACCAGGAAAAAGTCTAGTGCCTGCACCTCCACATAAGATAACTGGTTTTACTTTCATTTAAATGTCTGCGTAACACTTGGTTTCTTTTTTTCCACCTGGATGTGTTGTGGCACCTTTAAAAGTAGGTCCAACTGTTTGTGCGTATTTCCAAAGAGTTCCACTACCAAAATTAATTTTTTTTGGTTTCCATTTTTTCTTTCTTCCTTTTAATTCTTTGTTTGTAAGCCTAACGTTGATAGTGCCTTTGTTCGCATCAATATCAATTATATCACCATTCTTGAGTAAGGCAATTGGGCCTCCAACAAAAGCTTCGGGGCCAACGTGTCCAATACAAAAACCTCTTGTTGCTCCTGAAAATCTTCCGTCTGT
>TARA_B110000971_G_scaffold118358_1_pt1 | contig 10679 bp, 10 predicted proteins | sample TARA_B110000971 | Tara Oceans TARA_B110000971 (sample SAMEA4397842) | marine metagenome | biome: Polar Biome; feature: [SRF] surface water layer (ENVO:00010504); material: water (ENVO:00002006), including particulate matter (ENVO:01000060) such as... | depth 5 m | reverse complement strand
CTAACATTATATTTAGTAAAAACTTCATTTTTATTTATATCTTTAATTACGTATATTGATTTTCTCCCTGACAAATTCTTTTTTGAATTTTTACTAATTTTTATCTCTTCCCTGCCTATCATCTTCTCTGTGTCTCTAATATTTTTTACCATTTCTTTGAACCCAGAAACGTTCAGTGAGAAAAAATTATCAACAGATTTATTATTTTTTTCAAGATTCATATGTTTTTCTATTACTTTTGCTCCAAATGATATTGCTACGATTGGTGCTATTTTGCCTAAAGAATGATCTGAAAACCCAACCACAGTTTTATATTTTTTTTCAATTTTTTTTATAGAGGATAAATTTAGCTCATCTATCGGTGCTGGGTATGCACTTGTACATTTTAGTATAATTATTTTTTTACATTTATTTTTTTTTAACGTTTTAATTGCTAAATCTAAATCCTTTTCTGTTGCTAAACCTGTTGAAATGATAACTGGTTTATTTGTTTTTGCAACTTTGACTAGTAATGGTATATCGGTGATTTCTGGAGAGGCTATTTTATAAATTGGGCAGTTTTTCTTTTCTAAAAAATCAACAGTTTCTAAATCAAAAACTGATGAGAAAAGAATTATTTTCTTTTTCTTACAATATTTTTTTAAACTATCGTACCAATCATAAGGGGTTTCTGCTTTTTTATAAAGATTATAAAGGCTATCATATTTTTTCCAGTTTTGATTTTTTATTTTAAAATCTTTTTTATTGAAATCAATTGTAATTTTATTTGCTTTATAAAGTTGTATTTTGATTGCATCTGCACCAATATTTTTTGCTTTGTCTATGATTTTATATGCATTTTTTATATCACTAGAATGATTTGCAGACATCTCAGCAATTACAAATATTTTTTTGCTCTTTTTATTAAAAATATATTCTATTTTTTTGATCATGTTTAATTTTTTTAATTACAAAATTATAAGTTTTTTCTGATATTTTCGTTTTTGTATTAAGTGCCTTATTTAATAAATTCAAATTGTTCCAGCAATTTACTATTTCAACTTTTCTTCCTGTGTTGTAATCATTTAACATGCTCATAGTATGATTTTTACTTGAAAGGGTTTGTTTAATTCTACTATTTATAGTTTGATAGATTGGAATGTTCAATCTTTTTACGATAATTTCGAATTCATTTATGATATCTTTTATTAATTTAATTGTTTTTTTTGATTTACCAATCTGAAAATTATTAAATCCTGTCTTTAAAGCTATCAAATTAAAAGCGAAAGAATTTATCGATTTAATATAAATTTCACTATAAATATTTTTGATATTTGGTGAAATCACTTTTTTTGAAATTAGTTTTCTCAAGAAGATCGTTTTTTTTTTCATTTTATTATCAATTTCTTTCAAAGGATAGCCTCTTTGAACATGACTTATAACTGTCTCACCTGGTTTGATTATCCTTCCAGATAGCCACATAGTCATTCCAATAATATTTTTCTTATACTTATCTAAATATAAATTATTTAATCCAGATATTTTTTTTCTATTTAAAATACTTGCAAACCACCAATGTGGTAATTCTGTGCATGGAGGTATAAAGGCGGTGTCTTTATTTGCATATTTCAATATTTCTTGTACTAATTTTTTTTTAATATCTTTTACTTTTATTGTTATAAAAATATAATCAAAGGTTAATCCTTTAAGTTTGTTTAAATTGTTTAAAAATATTATATTTTTTGAGTCTTTTAAAACAGTTTTTTTTTTAAAAATATTATTTTGAAATATTTTTAGTGTAAGACCTTTTTTTTTAATAACTCTATAGTGCTCGTTTCTACATATAGTGTAAATTTTTGTTTTATTTGAAGCCAAGCAATATGTTAAATGGGATCCAATGGCACCACATCCAAAAACTAAAATCTTTAATTTACTTTTATCCATTTTCCAGATTTATCAGATTTAATTGAGGCCTCAAAAAAATTTGAAATTTTCTGAGACGATTTTAAATCAAAGGTATAATTGCTTTTTTTCTTAGATATTATTTCATTTGCTATATCATGATATATATTTGCAAAAGCCTCTAAAAAACCAGATGGATGACCAGGTTTATAACGATTATATCTATCTTTATTAGCTTCATAAATTGCTGAACTTCTATCAAAAATTGTCTTTGTTCCATCCATGTTGAATAATAAAAGTTTTTCTGGATCATCTTGCTTCCACACAACTGTTTTTGCTGTTCCTACAATTTTTAATTCTAAACCATTAGAAATACCAGGGTTAGTTTTACTAATTATAAACTGACCAAAAATATTTTTGTTTATTTCAGTCATAAAATACACATTGTCAATTATTTTATACTTGGAGTGGTTAAAAAATTTTGCAAAAACTTTATTTGGAGTTTTTTCAAAAAGAAAATCACACATATTTATTAAATGAGATCCTAAATCTCCCAAAATATTTGGATATTCCATATCACTTAATCTCCAGGTTTTTGGTTTTATTTTTTTGCTAGTATTTGAAACAAATGCATTTTGTGGCATGTAAAAAAAAAACTGTTTTATTTCACCAATTTTTTTTTTTTTTATCATTTCTTTAAGTTCTCTTAAAATGGGGTAGCCTGTATAATTGTAAGTTACTCTAATAAGATTCTTTTTTGTGAATAAGTTGTTAATTTTTTTCATTTGATCTGCGCTGTTAATCAAGGGTTTTTCTGAAATTATTGGAATGTTAATTTTTTTTAATTTTTGTAAAACTTTAGAATGAGTAGGTGTTGGTGTCAAAAGAACTATGGCATTTAATTTTTTGCCCTCATGTTTGATAAAGTTTTCTAATGAACTATAAACTCTTGATTTATCTATATTGTAATTGGATCCGCTTTTTGAATTTATCTTTTTATTTCTACTAAAAAAACCTGAAACTAATTTCCATCTATCATCTAGCTTGCTTGCTAAATAATGCATTTTTCCAATCGTAGAGTTTGTTCCTCCACCTATAAAGCCCAAACTTAGATTTGTTTTCATTAAGATATATATATATATATATTTTATAATGTATATTAGAAATTGCTTTATCAAAGTATGAACATAAAAAAAATATAATGAACATTGCAATTATTCCGGCGAGGCAAGGTAGCAAGAGAATCAAGGGAAAAAATATTAAAAATTTTTTAGGAAAACCTATAATTAGTTATGTAATAAAAAAAGCAATAAGTTCAAAACTTTTTGATTATGTGATAGTTTCTACTGACTCTTTAAAGATTAAAAAGATATCTGAAAAATATGGTGCAAAAGTTTTTTTTAAACGACCACCAGAAATTTCAAACGATAAAGCTAAAACGCAAGAAGTGATAGTACACTCATTGAATTGGTTTAAAAAAAAAAAAACTAAATTTGATTATGTGTGCTGCATTTATCCAACATCTGCATTGATCAAGTCTACTGATTTAAAAAAATCATTTAAGCTAATTCAAAATGCTAAATGGTCATTTGTAATGTCTGCACAAAAATACTCTACACAAATTGAGAGGTCATTTAGATTATTAAATAAAAGAATTGTTTTAACTAACGAAGACAAATTCACAAAAAATTCTCAAGCATTTCAAGATTTTTACCATGATGCCGGTCAGTTTTATTGGGGTACAGTAAAATCATGGTATTCAAAAAATACAATTTCAAGTAATAAAAGTACAATCTATGAACTAAAGAAATATCAAGCAATTGATATTAATACTTTAGATGATTGGAAATTTGCAGAAAAATTATATAAATTAAATAATTAAATCAAACATGCATATTAAAAATAAAATATCGTTTTCAATTTTGGGACTAGGAAGAGTTATTGACAAAAGAGTCTTTCATATGTTTAAAAATGAAATTAAAAACGGTTATGTAAAAACTATATATGATAAAGATGAAAAAAAGCTAAATAAATATACAAAACTATTTAATTGCAGGGCAGAAAATACATTAGAAAGTTTTTTAAATACCAAAAGTGATTTTGTTTATATTGCAACTGAATCAGGGAATCATTTCAAACATATCTTAAAATGTTTTGATAATAATAAAAATGTTATTGTGGAAAAACCACCAGTATTAAAAGTTAAAGATTTAGAAATTTTACATAAAATTGCAAAAAAAAAGAAGCTAAAATTTTATACAATATTTCAAAATAGACTGAATAAATCAGTGCAGCATGCAAAAAAAATTATTAAAAAAGAACAAATAATTTTTGTTGATTTGTCTTTAGTTTGGTCAAGACCACAATCGTATTATAACGATTGGCATGGTAAGTGGAAATTAGATGGTGGAGTCTTAGCACAACAAGGTATTCACTATGTAGACTTGCTAATTTATTTATTCGGCAATCCAATAAAATGTATAAGTTCATTGGAAAATAGAGTTAATAAGTTGCAAGCTGAAGATACCCATTCATCACTAGTTGTTTTTAAAAATAAAAATTTAACTTGTACTGTGAACATGTCCACAGGTTTTAGACCAAAAGATTTTGAAGCATCAATAAAAATCTATTGTAAAAAAAAAGTTATATCCCTTGGAGGTCTATGCTGCAATACAATTTCAGTAAGTGATCTTTCAAAAAAGAATAATGATCAACATAAGTTGATAAAAAAATTTTCAGAAAAAGTTCCAAGTGGATATGGTGTATCACATAAAAAAGTTTTTCAAGAAATCATAAACTATGAATTGAAAAAAAATACAAATCCTTTAAAAGCCCATGAAACCATAAGCACAATTAAATTAATTAACATGATGTATAAAAGTTTTTCTGAAGATAGATGGGTATATTTTAATGAAAAAAAAATAATATCTAAATTAGGCAAATGAATAACCAAAAAAACTTTAATAGGATTATTTCAAATAACGTTTACTTTAAAAAAAAAAAATATGCTTTAATAATAGGTGAGACACCCTCAAAAGGAGCAAGATCACCTAAATTATGGAATAAAGTATACAAGAAATATAAAGAACATACAAAAATGTTTCCTGCAGATGTATCTGCAAAAAATTTAAAAAAATTGATGTATTATCTAGAGTCTGACAATTCATTTGTTGGGTCTGCTGTCACAGCGCCTTATAAAGAAAAAATCTTAAAATATATAAATTCTATTTCACCTGAGGCTAAAGTTATAGGATCTATTAATACTATAAAAAAAATAGATAATAAATTAGTTGGACACAATACGGACTATCATGGGGCAATAAAATCTTTAATTACATTTCAAAAAAAAAAAAATATTTTAATTTTAGGTTGTGGTGGTGCAGGTAAGGCGGTTATTTTAGCATGTATAAAAAATTTTAATAATAGCTTCTTCTACTTTTGCAATAGAGATAAAAAAAAATTAATAGCATTTGTAAAAAAAACAAAATTAAAAAATTACAAGATTATAGATAATAAAAAAATTTTAAGTTTAAGAAACATTGATCTTACTATCAACTCTACCAGCATTGGATTTAACTCATGGATTCTTAGAAATAAAAAATTTTATAATTTGATGTTTTTTACCCCATTTTCAAACCTAAATAAAATTTGTGGAATCAGCAGCCAAAATAAAAAAGAATTTTTAAAAAAGAATCAGATTTGTATAAATCAAGATAAACTGAATTATTTAAAATTTTTAGAAGGAAATTCAAATTGTGAATTTTTCGATATAATATACTATCCTTTAATGACAAAGTTTTTAAAGTTAGCTAAAATTAACGGACACAAAATACTTAATGGTATACAGATGAATTTAGATCAAGCTGTAAAAGCCTTTAGCATTGTAAATAATAAAAAAATTGAAAAAATTAACATATGGATGAAAAAAAATGGATAATAAATTTCCAGGAAAAGATATTAGCGAAGAAGATATAAAAACAAAATTTCCGTTGGCAGCTAAAAAAAAACAAGATCATAAGTCTAAATTTACAGTTTCAGGTATTGAGTTTGGTGGGGATTTAATTCCAGTTTTTGCAGGACCCAATATGGTTGAAAGTAAAGATTTAATATTCGATGTTGCTAAAAATGTTAAATCTATAGGAGCTCACTTTATGAGGGGTGGGGCCTTTAAGCCTCTGACTTTTCCCTATAGAAATAAGAAATATACCGAAACAAGAGAGGAAGGAATAAAGTGGCTTGGATTAGCAAAGGAAAAATACAACATTCCTGTAATTACTGAAGTAATGGAAGAAAAATACATTGGTATGATTTCAGAAGTCTCAGACATTTTACAAATTGGATCAAGAAATATGCAAAACTATCCACTAATCACAGCATGTGCAAAAACCCAAAAACCAATAATGATTAAAAGACATTATGGCGCTTCTTTAAGGGACTGGCTTGGATCTGCAGAGTATGCTTTGGTTGAAGGAAATGAAAAAATTATTCTATGTGAACGAGGAGTATCAGTTCCTCATACACACAGAGCCACATCTAGATTTTTACTTGATTTGCAGGTAGTTCCTGCTGCTCAAGAGGTTACTCACTTACCTATAGTTGTAGACCCTTCTCACGCTACATTTTGGAGAGCTTGGGTAAAACCCATGGCGCTTGCATCGATTGCAAGTGGCGCTGATGGTATTATGCTTGAAGTGCACCCAGACCCAGAGAATTCAGCGGTTGATCCATTGCAACCAATTAATTATGATGATTTTAAATCTTTAATGTTTCAAATGGACAAACTTTCAAGATCTGTAATGGATAAAAAAATATTAGCATAATTTAAATAATTCATATTTATGAAAAAAAAACTTTATACTGATATTAATATCAAAAGGTTTGATAACTTTTTAGATAAACATTTAGATAATGCAAAAAACTTAAAGGGTGGCGCCCCACCATTTTCATCAGTAGAAATAAGCATAAATGGAGCCTGTAATAGAAGATGTTTTTTTTGTCCAAGAGTTGATAAAGAAGGTTATCCAAATATTCTAGACTCACTTGATATGAAACTATTTGATGAATTAGTTGATGATTTAGAATCAATTAACTACCGAGGAAGAATAGCATTTTCAGGTTTTTGTGAGCCTCTATTGTCAAAAAATTTAGATCAATATGTTGCAAAAATAAAAAAAAAACTCAACAAAACAATAATTGAAATAGTTAGCAATGGTGATCCGCTTTTAGTAAAAAATGGAAAAGAAAGATTAACCAACCTTTATAAGCCTGGTTTAAGATTCCAATATTATGATTTTATCAATCACTACCTTAATAAAAAAAAATCAGCGCTCATCACCCCAATAAGAGATTTATTAGAAATCTATAAAATATGTGAATTACTAAGGTAAATATAGAAATGCGAATTAAGAATATAAATATTTATTTTATTAAAGAAAAAAAATATGAATCTATTTATCCTAGGCCAACTTTTTATGCACAAGGCTTTGTTTTTATTAAACTAACAAGTGAAGATAATATAGTAGGGTTTGGAGAACCATCCCCTTACATTACTAGTCCAAAAAACTTGGTAAAAATAATTGAAAAAATCTATCTAAAATATTTTATAAAAAAAAAATTAACAATTGCCTATACAGAAAGATTAAAAAGAAAAAGTCAAAATAGTTTATTAAATTCATTATTACCTGCATTTGATCAGGCAATATTTGAAATTTTTTCTAAAGAAAGAAATACGCAAGTCTCTAAAATTTTAAGCAAAAAAACACTTTCAAATTTAGATTTTTATGCGAGTGGAGGAATGTTTTTTGATGGACAGAATTATGAAAAATTATTAAATGAGGCTGTAAAGTCTAAAAGAGATGGTTATTCAGGTTACAAATACAGACCTCTAATGCCAAAAAATAATTTATCCCATCAACAAAGAATGAAAAACCCACCACCCTTGGATATTAAGGCAATTGAAAAATTCTCTAGTAAACTAAGATCAAAATTAGGTGTGAAATTTAAAATAATGGTAGACTTGGGATGTAGATGCAAAAATATTAGAGATACAAAGTATCTCTTTGAAATTTTCAAAGAACATAATTATTATTTTGTTGAAGAGCCTTTTAAAAGAAATTTTAATTCATATAAATTATTAAATAAAATTAAAACAAAAATTAATATAGCTGGCGGTGAGCATATTAATAATATTCAACAATTTCATACCTGGAATAAAAAAGGATATTTTAATTTTTTTCAGCCAGATACAAATCTAATGCTTTTTAGTGAAATTAATTTAATGATTAATACAATTGGACATGAAAAAATTATTTTACACAATTGGTGTAACAAAATAAATTTTTTATCTAATATTAATTTTGCTTTTTCATTAAAAAAGAAAGTATTGATAGAAAAAAATATAATTCCAAATCCATACGATAATTTTTTTAATACAGGCAAACAAGAAGTCAAAAATGGAAAAATTGATTTCATGGATACGATAGGATATGGTGTGTCAATCAGTAATTCAAAAATGCAAAATCTAGAAATTCATGAAAAAAAAATATAAAATAGTTGCTGTTGTTTCAGCAAGAGCTGGTTCGAAAGGTATCCCAAATAAAAATATAAAACTACTTAATGGAAAGCCATTAATTTTGCATTCATTAAAATCCCTTTTAAAAGTAAAAGAAATTGATAGGGTGGTTTTATCCTCAGACAGTGAAAAAATTTTAAATGTAGCAAAAAAATTCTCAAAAAAAATTCAATTAATAAAAAGACCTAAACATCTAGCAGTGGACAAAACTCCATTAACTTCAGTTGTTAAGCATACCGCAATAGAACTAGCTAAAAACGGGTATGTAGCAGATTTTGTTTTACAAATAGCACCCACTTGTCCATTTATTAAAATTAATACACTAAAACATATAGTTAAGTTGCTCAAAAAAGGTAATGAATGCGTGGTCACACTAAAAAAAATTGAACATGAGCACCCTTATAGAGCAAAAAAATTAAATGAAAAAAATTTTAAATTTAAAAGTTTTTTAAGAAATATAAATGTAGAAAAATTTATTTCCAGACAAGATCTTCCAACACTATACTGCACTTCAGGAGCAATATATGCGAGAAGTTTTCAGTTATTAAAAAAGTTCAATGAAAAAGATTTTAATTTAGGGACAAGGCCTATAGGTGTGGTTGTTGATGATATTGAGGCAGTTAACATTGATAGACATATAGATTTTGACTTTGCTGAATTAATATCTAAAAAATACAAATTAAAATGAAAAAAATTGCAGAAAAAATTTCTATAATAATTAGAACTAAAAATGAAGAGCGTTGGATTGAACAATGTTTGAAAAAAATATTTGATCAAAACTACGATAATTTTGAGGTGATCCTTGTAGATAATAACTCAAAAGATAAAACATTAGAAAAAGCAAAAAAATTTCCAGTTAAAGTAATTAAAATTAATAAGTTTTTGCCCGGTAAAGCAATTAATTTAGGAATTAAAAAATCTACAGGTAAAATAATTGTCTGTCTTTCTGCACATTGTATTCCTATTAATAATAATTGGTTGAAAAAGATTATATTTGCACTTAAAGACCCAAATGTAGCAGGTGTCTATGGAAGACAAAAACCGTTAAGTTATTCTAGTGACTTTGATAAAAGAGATCTTTTTAATTTATTTGGTCCTGAAAAAAAAATTCAAAGAAAAGACACTTTTTTTCATAATGCAAATAGTGCATTTAAAAAAAAATTATGGTCTAAAATTCCCTTTGATGAAAAGACAAAGCATATAGAGGATAGAATTTGGGGAAATCAAGTAATTAACAAAGGCTATAAAATTATCTATGAACCTAATGCACCTGTTTATCATTGGCATGGCATTAATCAAGATATGGAGCCCAGTAGATGTAAAAGAATAGTGAACATACTAGAATCTCTTAATCAAGATTTTAAATCGAACATTTTAGAAAACGAAATTAATCCTAATTGTGTGGCAATTATACCTCTAAGAGGAGAAACGTTACGCATTGATAATAAACTTTCTCTTTTAGATGTTACAGTGAGTCATTTAAAAAAATCTAAATTAATAAAAGATATTTATCTAGCAACAGATAATAAAAAAAGTAAAAAAATTGGCCTCGATGCTAATATAAAGGTACCTTTTTTAAGACCAAAATATTTATCTGATACTTTTATAGATATTAAATCAATATTAACTTTTTTTTTAGATCGTTTAGAAAAAAAAAAAACTATTGACATAGTGGTAGTAGCTACAGAAAATTTTCCACTAAGAAATTCTAATATATTTGATAAAATGATTAATAAATTAATAAAAAATAACTTTGACACTGTAATTGCCTGCAAAGAAGAAAAGGGTTCTATATTCATTAAAAAAGACAATAAATTAAATAAAATTAATGATGGAGAGGTCCCATTTAATTTGAGGTCTCAAGACGCATTTACTTCTAGAATAGGCATAGCTTATGTGACAAGGGCATCAAGTCTAAGAAAGGAAGGAAACTTACTCTCAAGCAGACTTGGATACTATTATATAGATAATACATTAGAAATTACTGAGATAAATAACAAAAACTTATCAAAATATATAAAAGAATTTATAAAAATAACTTATAGCAACAATAAATAATGCATTTGTTTATTGTTCATCAATTTCCAGATTATGATAATTTTGTTTCAATTACTGTAAGTCTAAAAAAAAAAATTAATTCTAATTTTGCAATCATGAATATTTTTCCAGTTCATAATTTGAAATATTATGGATTTAATGCATTATTAGAAAAATACCAAATTCAATT
>TARA_B110000971_G_scaffold66164_1_pt1 | contig 10683 bp, 10 predicted proteins | sample TARA_B110000971 | Tara Oceans TARA_B110000971 (sample SAMEA4397842) | marine metagenome | biome: Polar Biome; feature: [SRF] surface water layer (ENVO:00010504); material: water (ENVO:00002006), including particulate matter (ENVO:01000060) such as... | depth 5 m | reverse complement strand
ATTTTTTGGTCAGCAATATCATCTCATATTCATGGAGAAGGAGAATACGTAAATTTGCAAAATGGCTACGACCTACTTAAAAATTTAGACACAAAGAATGCAATATTAATAACTGGAGGGTTGCAAGCTACTTCTGCAGCAGAAATTATTTTAAATAAAATGCCTAAAATTAAATATGTAATAGGAGGTGAATCAGAATTAGTGATGCTTGAAATCCTAAATAACTTTAATAACCAAAAAAAAATAAAAAACTCGACTATCGAGTTAGATAGAATAGAAGGAATTTCTTATGTTAAAAACAAAAAATTTATTCAAAATAAAAAACAAAAAATTATTGATAATCTCGATCATTTAACACCTTATGATTATGATATTTTTGATACTCAAGTTTTAAATAGACCATATAATGGGCAAGTAATCAAAGCCATCGATTATGAAATGTCCAGAGGCTGTATTTATTCTTGCAATTATTGCGTAGAAACAATTATACAAAAATACTATGATTTTCAGGATTTTTCACCAAAAACTGGCGCAATTAAAAATTTTAAATCATATCTAAGAAGTAAAAGTGCATTAAAAATTTTTGAGGAACTAACATATCTCTATCAAACAAAAAAAATAGAATTGGTAAGATGTCAAGACACAAACTTTCTAACTAATGATAGAGAAGTACTTTTTGAATTAGCAGAACTCATCGATAAGAGTAATTTAAAAATAAAGATTTATATTGAAACGAGGCCCGAAGGTATCAATGAAAAATCTATAGAGTTATTAAAAAAATTAAAAGTGGACGGGGTTGGAATGGGTGTAGAACTGTCTGATAGTAGTTTTAGAGAAGATGAATTAAATAGATTTGCGGATCAAGAAAAAACCATCAATGCATTTAAATTATTAAAAAAAAATAATATAAAACGAACAGCTTACAATATTATAGGGTTGCCCAATCAAAATGAAGAATCAATTTTAAAAACTATAGAATTCAATAAAATATTAAATCCTGATAATATTACGGTTGCATATTATTCTCCTTATTATGGAACTAAGTCACAAAAAAAAGGAAACAAACTAGGGATATTTGACGAATATGAATTAGATGTAGACTCTGCGTTGAGATCCAAAAGTAAAGCTGATGATACGTTGCCAGTAAGCCGATTAGACTTTTATAAAAAACAATTTGTGTCTCTAGTAAGAAATAATGCAAAATAATAAGATTAAAAAAAAATTTATAATTGGTTCGTGGTCTTGGGATGGTTATAAACCTACTACTTATAAAGAAGCATCGGCAGCCATAGAAATTTTGTTAGAAAATGGATTTAACGAGTTTGATACTTCACCTTCATACGGAAGAGGAGAAGAAATTTTAGCAAAACTAAAAAAAAAAAATAAGGAAATTATCATTAATACAAAATGTGGTACAAATAAAAATTTTCAAAGATCATTCAAAAAAAAAGATCTTATTAAAGGGATAAACCTCTCACTCAAAAAGTTCGGAAAAATTAATGTTTTACAACTTCACAACCCAAGAAAAGAAAAGTTAAAAAATATTTATGAAATCATAGATTTACTTAATCAATATAAAAAAAAAAAATTAATAAAATTTACAGGCATTTCTCTTGCTAGAGATGCCTACTTTCCCATGAAAATCTTAAACTCCTTTGATTTTATTCAAGATGAATTTAATTTGTTAAGAATTGATCCTTTAAAAAAGATGAAAAATTATGAAGGAACTTTGGCTGCAAGATCGATTTATGCAAATGGAATTCTAACACAAAAATTCAACTTAAATTCTACTTTTTCTAAAAAAGATCATAGAGCTTCCTGGTTAAAAAAACAAAGATTAAAAAATATATACAATCAAAAAAAATTGCTAAACAGTTTATCAAAAGAAAAAATAGAAAAATTTTCTTTAGATTTTGTTTTGAGATTTAAAATGTTTGACAAGATAATAGTGGGTCTGAGGACAAAAAAACAAGTCAAAGATTTTTTAACAAATATTGAAAACTCAAAAAAAATAGACAAAAAATATATTAAAAAGATTATTGATCTGCATAAAAATAATGCCTTTTTTAATTCTAAGGAAAAATATTAAAAATAAAAATGCGTATTATAGCTAGATTAGATATTAAAAATGAATTTGTTATAAAGGGAATAAACCTTGAAGGTCTTAGAAAAATAGGTAACCCGATTAAGATTGCTCAAAATTATTATAATCAAGGAATAGATGAAATTATTTTAATTGACTCAGTAGCTAGTTTATATGAAAGAAATAATTTATTTAATATTATTGAAAAAATAACTGAAAGTATTTTTATTCCAATCACTTTAGGAGGAGGAATCAGAAGTATAAAAGATATTGATCGCGCCCTTAAAGCTGGAGCTGATAAAGTAGCCATAAATAGCTACGCAACCGAAAATCCAGAATTTATTAGAAAAGCAGTAAATATATTTGGTTCAAGTACAATTATGTCATATATCGAAGCAAAAAATATATCTGATGGAAATTGGGAGATATATAAAAATTATGGAAGAGAAAAAACGGGTTACAACTTATTAGATTGGATTAAGAAAGTACAAGATTTAGGATGTGGTGAAATTTTACTAACTTCTATCGACCACGAAGGAACACAAAGTGGATTTGATTTAAATTTAATAGAATCTATCTATAAAGACATTAATGTTCCTTTAATCATTTCTGGAGGTTGTGGGTCTATAGAGCACATAAAAGAGATTAAAATAAAATATCCAGAAAGCAGTGTAGGGTTAGCTTCAATTTTGCACTACAACAAAACTGATATAAAAAAACTTAAAGATATTTAAATGAAACAAATATGTATTTTAGATTATGGGCTTGGTAATACAAAAAGCTTATATAACTCTCTTAAAAAGATTGGCTCAAAACCACAATTTTATTCTGAAAATGATTCAAAAAATTACGATATAATATTTATTCCCGGAGTAGGGTCTTTTTCAGAAGCTAGTAGACTATTAAAAGATCAAAAATTAAATATTTTTTTGAAAGAAGCAAAAAAAAACTCCTTTATTTTTGGAATTTGTCTTGGAATGCAAATTTTATTTACCAAAGGTTTTGAGAATGGTGAATGCAAGGGTTTAGATTTTATTGGCGGTGAAGTTAAAATAATTAAAAGTAAAGAAAAAAAAATAATACTCCCAATAGTCGGGTATCAAAAAATTAATGTTCAAAATAATAATTTTAAATTTTTTAATAATTATAATAATAAAAAGTTTTATTTTGTTCATTCATTTGCAGGAAACACTCATGATCTTAGTAATGTATTGTGCACCACAGTTTCACAAAATGTTAAATATTGTTCAGGAGTAATAAAAGAAAGAATAATTGGAACTCAATTTCATCCTGAAAAAAGTGGAGAAATTGGTTTAAATTTTTTAAAGGACTTTATAAGTGAATGTTAAATAATGAAAATTACATTAATCACATCTAATCAATCTAGACATAATTATTTAATAAATAATTTAGATAAAATTTGTGATGAACTATTTGTAATACAGGAAAAGAAAGCAGGCTCAAAGTTGTCAGCAACATCACATAAAATTAAAACTAAAATTAAAAATATCTATTTTAACAATGTTACAAAAGCTGAAAAAAAAGTTTTTGGAAGATGTAAATTAAACAAAAAGATTAAAACCTTTAAAATTAGAGGAAATATAAATAATTATGATTTAGAAAGTTTAAAAGATTATTTAAAAAGTGACTTATTTATCGTCTATGGATCAAGTTACATTAAACGAAATTTATTAAATTTTTTAAAATCAAAGAAAGCTATTGGATTACATATGGGAATCTCTCCCTATTATAGAGGAACAGACTGTAATTTTTGGGCAACTTATGACAATAATCCAGAATTGGTCGGTGCAACAATATATTTATTATCAAGCGGACTAGATGATGGAAAAATACTCTTCCATACTTTTCCAAAAAAATCTAATAATTATTTTATTTTTTCAATGCGGGCAGTAAAATCTGCTTTTGAGTGTTTGATTAAGAATATAAAAAATAAAAAACTATTAAAAATTAAACCTATAAATCAAAATAAAAAAAGTGAAATTAGATATTCTAAAATTTTAGATTTTACTGATGAAGTTTTAGAAGAATTTAATAATAAAAAAATTAATCTAAAAATAAAAAAAAGAAATCTTAAAAAATTTGTTAATTCCTTTAATCAATGAGAAATAATTTTTATCATGGAGTCATGTTTCATTATTTCCATAACGGAAAAGGAATACATAAAAAAACTCAAGGTTCAATTGATAAGAGCCAATTATCAAGAATAATAAAAAAAATCGGCAGAAAAAACATTTTAGATGCAGATATTTTTTTAAATAAACACATTGAAAAAAAATTAAAACCTTCAGATGTTTGTTTTACATTTGATGATGGGCTAAAATCTCAATTTGATATAGCTCTACCAGTATTAGAGGATTACAAAATAAAAAGTTTTTTTTTCGTTGGAACTTCTCAATTTACAAATGAAATTGGTTATATTGAATTATTTAGATTTTTTAGAAACAATTTTTTTAAAAATATCAACGAATATTATACATACTTTTATAAATATGTTGATTTTGACGTAAATAAAATTTTTTTAAATGAATACAACTCATTAAAAAAATTAAAATTAAAATTTCAATATTATTCAATTAATGATCTTAAATTTCGAATGGTAAGAGATAAATTTTTGACCAAATCTGAATATGAAAAAATAAATTTTAGAATGTTTAAGGATAAAAATTTCCAATACAAAAAATTTGAAAAAAAATTTTATATGAATAAAAAAGATCTAAGAATAATTGATCAAAATAAACATATTGTTGGACTTCATTCCCACAGTCAATTTCATAGAATTGGTAAATTAAATAAAAAAATTCAGACACGAGAATATAAAAAAAATATTAATTTATTATCTTCAATACTAAATAAACCCAACAATTATTTTAAGTCTATGTCACATCCTAATGGAAGCTACTCCGCCAAAACACTGGCAATTTTAAAAAATCTTGGTATAAGATTAGGTTTTAAACAAATAATGACAATAGAAAAAAATAAAGGAATGAAAAAAATTAATAATTCACCACTTGAAATAGCTAGAAAACCACACAACGAATTTTGAGTTATTAATTTATAAATATTAAATATAGATATTTTATGCCAAAAAACTTTTCAATGTATGGATTACCAGAAACTGTTAAATTTTGTAAGTTATGTGTTAATTCCAATCAAAAACCAAACACAGTTGTAGAATTTAAAAATGATGATAATCAAAAAAAAGGTACAACAATCGATGACGATAATATTTGCAATGCGTGTCATTATCATGAAATGAAAAAGAAAATTGACTGGAATAAAAGAGAGGAAAAATTATTAGAAATTTTAGATATTTATAGAGGTAAAAGTGAATATGATTGTGTTGTTCCAGGCAGCGGAGGTAAAGATAGTGGATATGCAGCACATGTTTTGAAATATAAATATGGAATGAATCCATTAACAGTTACTTGGTCTCCACATCTTTATACAGACATAGGATGGAAAAATTTTACTAACTGGTCACAAATAGGAGGCTTTGATAATATTCTTTTCACACCGAATGGAAAGTTGCATAAATATCTTACTCAACAAGCTTTTTTAAACTTACTTCATCCATTTCAACCATTTATTATAGGTCAAAAAAATATTGGACCTAGAATTGCAAGTAAATTTAATATTCCACTTGTAATCTATGGTGAAAACACTTCTGAATATGGAGCGTCTATTAAAGAAAATTTTGAACCAGTTATGGAACAAAAATATTTTACTTCAAACGAGAGGGAAAAAATTTACTTTGGTCGAAAAAATATTAATCAAATATTAAAGGAGACAGATTTTAAAACAAATGATTTTCAACCCTATACTCCCATAAAAAAAGAAAATATAGAAAATAAGAATGTTAAAGTTTTTTACTTAGGGTACTTTCATAAATGGGACCCGCAAGAAATGTATTATTATGCATCTGAAAATACTGGTTTTAAAGCAAATTCTGAGAGAACAGAAGGTACTTATTCAAAATATGCTGGCATTGATGACAAAATTGAAAATTTTCATTTTTACACAACATTTATAAAATTTGGAATAGGCAGAGCTACTTTTGATGCTGGCCAAGAAGTAAGAAATGAAAAAATTACTAGAGATGAAGCAATTACATTAGTTGAAAAATACGATTCAGAATTTCCAAAAAAATATTTTAAAGAATTTTTAGATTATATTGATATTTCAGAAAAAGTGTTCTGGGAAACTGTAGATAATTTTAGATCACCACATATTTGGAAAAAAGAAGAAAATAAATGGCAATTAAAAAAAACAATAACTTAATCTAAATTAGATTAAAAAATTTATTATTATTAATCATTTATAATCACTTAATATCCTGAAACTGCTTTTGAGTACCAATTTTCCATAATTTTTTTGATCTTAAGATTTTATCAAAAATTTCAAAGCTACGTCCTTTTCCAAATTCAGACTTTGCTCTATGTCGATTTGTTTTCAAAAACATTTTATTAATTAAACCTAAAATTTTTTTTTCATTAAATTTACAATGTTGAATAGTTTTAAGTCTACTTCTATTTTTTTGCCTATCTCCAATATTGATTGTAGGAACTCCATAATATGGCGCCTCCATAATTCCAGAACTAGAGTTTCCAACTATAACTTTAGAATTTTTTAAAAGAGTTAAATAATATTCAAATCTCATTGACGGTAAAATTTTGAATTTATTTGAATTAATCTTTTTATATTCTTTTAAAATTATATTACTACCATGATCATTGTTTGGATAAATCAAGATAAAGTTTTTTTTACTTTTTTTAATTGCACTTAAAAAAAGCATCGTTTCATTTTTCAAATTTTTCATATTAGTAGTAACTGGGTGTAAAATTCCTATTCCGTAATTTTTAGCCTTAATACTGTATCTTTTTTTTACCTCTTCAAGCAGCGGCAACTTTTTAGAATTAATAATATCAACATCAGGAGAACCTATAATAAAAATATTATTTTTAAATTCTCCCATTTGAGTTAGTCTTTTTTTAGCTTTAAGGTTTGTGACAAAGTGAATATGAGCTAGCTTTGATATTGAATGTCTTAAAATTTCATCAACAGTTCCAGAAACTTCACCTCCTTCGATATGAGCTGTTCTATAATTATTAAGAGAACCAACTATTGCACAAGCAAGTGTCTCAATCCTATCACCATGAATTACAATTAAATCAGGTTTCAATTTAGTTACAGTTCTTTTAAAACCCACGATAGTCTTTGCTAACACATAATCCATACTATCATTATTGTTTTGATTTTTAAATCTTATCATATTTTTTATCTTATCGTGCTTTAGGGCTTCCCACGTAGATCCGAATTTTTTTAAGTTATGCATTCCTGTAACAAAAACTTGAACTTTAAATAAATTTCTTTTTTGCAATCTGAGTATTAAAGATTTTACTTTTCCATAATCTGCTCTGGTGCCAGTTACAAATAATATTTTTTTCTTCATAATCTTTTTGAGTTCATTATTTTTTTTAGAATTTTAAAATCTTTTAAACTATTAATATCTAAACTTTCTTTTTCACTCATTATGTAAACACACAAATTATTGACTGGAATTTTTTTTTTTTTTAAGAAATCTTTTAATAAAAAAATATAAATCGCACCATTGGGTTTAAAAATTTGAGGTATTTGTTGATCATTAGCATTATAAAACTTCGGAAATAAAGGTTGTATTTTTTTGCCTTTAACACCTAAGGATTTGTAGAAGCTTTTATTGCTGATACTTACACTAACAAGACTATGAAAACCTTTTTTTAAAGCTTTAAAAGCTCTATCTATATGAGTTGATTTTCTCAATGGTGAAGTTGGCTGCAAGTATATTAAATAAGGGTTTCTAGATTTAATTTTACCATCTAACTTATTTATAAAATGTTGAATAACTTCATTGGCACCTGTAATATTTTTACAGAGATTATCTGGTCTCTTAAGGATTTTAGTTCCTAATTTTTTTGATTTATTTAGTATAAAATTGGAATTGGATGAAACCACCACTTCGTCTATAATTTTTGATTCTAGAGCACTAATTACAGAAATTTCAAATAATCGTAAGTTATTTACTTTTTTAATATTTTTATTTTTTAACCGAGTGGAGCTTTTTTTTGCAGGAATTATTCCTATTACTTTTTTTTTTCTAAAAGACATCTAAGAGTATCTTATACAATTTTTCTTTATCTGAGTGTTTTGCTTAACTCGTTTTATTACTGTCTTTCCATAAAGACTATTCAAATCATTAATTCCAAAATCTCCACCTCCGGGTCTTTTTAAAAAAATATTTTTATATGTTAACTTCATACCTGGTGTTAAGTCTTGTAAAGCAACAACTGAAGGAAAAGCAAAAGCGATTGTTTTTTTTTCTTGTTTTAAAGCTTTTTTTTTACCACCTCTAGCTAAAAAAATGTCATTTGCTCCTTTAATTAAATTTTTTAGATCATTAAAATCCATTGAGGATGAAATATCTGGTCCTACTCTTTTTTTTGTGTCTGTATAATGTTTTTCTAAAATATCTGCCCCCAAAGCAACTGCACCTAAACTAGTATAATTATTTTCAGAGTGATCAGAAAGTCCCACAATACATTGAGGAAATGCTTCTTTTAGTTCTGTAATACAATTTAACCTCACCAATTTTGCTGGAGTAGGATAAATGTTTGTACAATGAAGAAGGGCTAATGGAATTTTTTTTTGCAGAATGATATTAACTGATTTTTTAATACTTTTAATAGAGTTCATTCCAGTACTCATTATTATTGGTTTTTTGAACTTGCACAAATATTTTACAAAGTGATAATTATTACATTCCCCAGAACCAATTTTAAAAGCTGGGACATTAAATTTTGCCAATCTATCTGCTGCAGCCCTGGAAAACGGAGTGCTAATAAATATTCTTTTTTTGTTTCTGATATAGCCTGCTAGTTTTTTTTCATCTTTTTCATTAAGTGAACATTTTTTAATAATTTCGTAAATTGAAATTTTCGCATTTCCAGGAATTACTTTTTTAGCCTCTTCTGACATTTCATCATCTATAACGTGGGTTTGATGTTTTATAACTTCCGCACCAGCTTTAATCGCAGAATCAGCAAGATGAATTGCAAGGTCTATCGATCCATTGTGATTAATTCCAATTTCAGAAATTATTAGAGGAGGATAATTTTTTCCTACCGATCTGTTTCCAATTTTAAATTTTAGCATAAGGGTTAAATTAATTAAAAATATTTTTACGATTACTATATATCAAATAATTAAATATTATTTTTTAAAATTTTTCTTGTCTTTTCAACAACACTTTCATTTTTATCAAAATTCATTACAAAATTTGGATTTTTTTCTATTCTGCTAAAATAATCTAGATTATTTAAGTCTAGTATTAATTTTAACCTTTCAGAAAAACTTTGATAATCTTTACCTTTAAAACTACAAATGCCATCTAAAGGAAAATCCCAAGCTTCAAAATTTGAAAAATTACATGACAAAATTTTCTCATTTAAACCAATTTTATCTGAAAGCAATGTTGACATCCAACCTACCGCAACCTTACTTTGTAACAAAGCCTCATAAGACGAGTAGATATTTTTTTTTTTATTCATATTCAAAAGCAAATATTCTAATTGACGTGCTTTTAAATAAGGTTTAAAAAAATCTAATTCTTCCTCAACTTGCTTAGAATTTTGATATTTAGTAGCAAATATAAAATTTAAGTTATTTTCTATACAAAAGTCTATTGAGAACTTTACCAATTTTATACTTGAATTTTCAATTGAGTCATTTTTAAAAACATAATTATTATTTCTCATTGGCTCTGATACTAGGCAGACATCAAACAGGTCTTTCTTAATTTTAATATTATTTTCTTTGGCATAACAAAAAAAATTACTTATTCTTAATGATCCATAATTATAAAATTTTTCGATATTTAAATTTTCTTTTTTTGCTCCACTTATATCATCTTGACCAAAACAAATTAAATTTGGGATAAAGAATAAACTTTTATAATTTTTCGGAATAAGAGCATCTTTTTTTAAGCAATAATTTAACTCTCTATATCCATGTCTATTTGCATTTTGAATAGCTAAAAAAAAAATTTTTTTATGTAAAATTTTTGCAGAAAGATAAAAGCTTATAGAATTATCTATAGTTGTTATTACAATTTTTGGTTTTATAGATTCAATCAGCGCTAAATTATAAATATTTTTTAAGCTGTAATTCTTAAAAAATAAATAAAAAAAAGAAAAAAAATTTAGGACTAATAATGGTGTTAAATAAATCTCGTTGATTCTACAAGACCTGTCTTCAAGCACAAAATAACTATAGTCTTTAAGAACATACTTTAAATCCGTAATGCATACTCCATCGAACACGACAATTTTTTTTTCGTCTAATACAAACTTTACTCGCTTAATATTCTTTATTTTATTAAGAAATTTACCCAGCAACATTTTTAGTTAGCTCTTCTTTTGATAGAAGCCGACATAACTTTTAAAGAAATTATTATGTAGTCTGACATGTTTTTAAAGTAGCACAGCTTCAGTATTTTTAAGTATTTTTTTTAGAAAAAACATTTTATTTTTTTATAAGTAGAGCAT
>TARA_B110000971_G_scaffold189445_1_pt1 | contig 10687 bp, 3 predicted proteins | sample TARA_B110000971 | Tara Oceans TARA_B110000971 (sample SAMEA4397842) | marine metagenome | biome: Polar Biome; feature: [SRF] surface water layer (ENVO:00010504); material: water (ENVO:00002006), including particulate matter (ENVO:01000060) such as... | depth 5 m | reverse complement strand
CCCGGCTGTTAACCGGTAGGTCACAGGTTCGAGCCCTGTCGGAGGAGTCAGATTAATTGCCTTAAGTAATTCGGTTTGGAAAAGTATCAAATCGTTATAGTAAAAGCTAGGGTTCCCGAGTTTGGTCAAAGGGGATAGACTTAAGATCTATTGCGACACGCTTCGGGGGTTCAAATCCCCCCTCTAGCATCAAAGACTTATTTAGGAGATAAGCAACTGCCTCATTGGCGCAATAGGATAGCGCATCCGACTTCTAATCGGGAGGTTGTGGGTTCAAGTCCCACATGAGGTAAAGATAGTGTTCCCGAGCGGTCAAAGGGGAGCGACTCAAGATCGCTTGCATATGCTTCGTGGGTTCGAATCCCACCACTATCAATATTTATTATTTTTATTTTTTAGGATAATATATATGTCTCTATGTCATATATTTCATTCATTAAATTCCATTTCTTGTTCGCCGTCTAACCCTTCTGACCCATAGGTAGTATCTTCGGGATCGTATTCCTCGTCATAATCATATCCTTCTTCTTCATCTACTATACCATGAGTATCAATGACATCTGAAGTTTCACCCTGTAGAGTCTCTAATTCCAAATTAGCTCCTTGATAAATTTCATTTAATCTCTCTGCTCGTTCGTTTTCGGTTTGTGTATTATATTCACCACTATTCACATACTCTCCCGCTTTTTCTGAACCGATCTTATAAAATAAAGAAATTCCCATTTTATTTTTCTCCATTATCGCCAATCTTTCTTCTCGCGTCGCGCCATCTAATTTATCAATAATAATTTGTTTTTCTCTTTCTTTTTGTTTTGATAAACGATTTGCTAAATCTAATTTCTGCTCGTTTAAAAATAACCACGATGGATCGTAATGCTGAAACATGATATGGGTAATTAAATCCATCAGGAACATACTGAATACTTCTATCATATCATCTACGATTTCCTCATCTCTCATTTCCAAGGATTGGAATAAATCATTCGCGTCTTCGGTTACATCGGTTCTCTCTTCTATTAATGATCTTATGATATCAACTATACTATTCAGAAACTTCATAAAATGATATTTCATATAAATATCAGAATACCTATTATTAAATTTCATACTATCAGAACCCTTTACTAAATCTAAATCTAGAAACATATCACCTAATTTATTACTCAAAAATCTAAAATATTCATTTTTATCTCTGTAAATATTAAAACCCGTAGATCTATCTTTTGTCTTCATGAAAATATTATTATGTAAATATAAATATACATCATTGTCATCTCTATCCATGAACTTATTATATTCATTAATGACACTGTCGCTACATTTCCAAGATTTAGGCAAGGTAATCTTATGTTTAGCTTTTTCTCTTAATCTTGATAAAATAGTCCTTATATCACCGAAGTAATCATATAAATGTTTATGTCTTAAATTATCATCTCTTATAAATAAACCTAAAATATTATCTAAATTATCACTATTAAATAATATCTTTCCTTTATTGAAATCTTTAAAAACACCTATAAATCTACGCTTTTGATCAGTCGTTATCTTATCCGAACCTGTTAAAAATTTAGAAATAGTATTACTATATTCTTCGGTTTTTAATACTAAATCAGAAAATTCACTCTTGGCATCTAGATCTAATTTATCACTTATTGACTTTTCAGGATAAGTCGCTATACTTTGAAAGATATCATATAATTTTGATTGATCGTGTTTATCTAAATAATCCCTAAATCTATTTTCTAATCTATTCAGTAAAACGAGATTATTGATACTATCTAAATCATATTCTTTTCTCGGTTTTAATAAACCAACGAAAGGTAAGGAACCCTTCTTTCTCAATAGTTCTAAAATAAGATCAAAATTTTCTTTATTTTTATCATATGATTTGAATTTTATTTTTTCTACTCTCGGGTGATCTGTTAATGCTAATTTAGGATAGTATTCCTTATAAGATGAATCTTCATATTTTTTGAGAGTGTAGCCCATTTCATCTTTCACATAAATCCTAAATAATCGCTCTACGCTATTCGGTATTTCATTACCATCTAAATCATATCGTTTCATTTCTGCTAATCTACCGAATGGTAAAGATGGATATATTTCGGGTAATTTATACATATAGATTCGCTTCGGTTTAGTATTCAATATAGGTAAGTCATAATTATTAATCAAATTATGAATATATTCATTACAAGATCTTTCAGCAGAATAACAAGAAGCTATCTTATTATTATCAGAACCATATAAGGCTAATAAATCAGGTATAATTTTTGTTCTTAATTTATGAATATCTAATTTATCATTATCATTTTTTCCGAAAATGTTAAGTATCTCTTCTCCTAATAAACTATCATTGATAAATTTATCAATGGTCATGCTTATGAATAAGTTTTTATCATGAATACCATATAATGATACGACTGTTCTTAATAAAACTTTGAAACTATTATTTTTATAGATCTCTATTTCCGGAATATTTAAACCCTCCGATATATTTATCTTTTCGGATATACTTTTACCTCTTATAAAACTACTATTCTCAACCGTATAACCACCATATATCCTACGATGAAAACTAATATTACTATCACTTATATCATGTAAAAATTTATTTGTTTCTAAAACTGATACGTTTTTTGAAAGAGGCTTGAAAGTCGTCCATTCTGGTCTTAAATATTCTGCTTTTTTACTATAAATATAATCTTCTAATTTTGATACTCTACTAACTATTCTTGGGAAGTTTGGATTTAATAAATATTGAACTATTAAACCCAATTGAATCTCAACGCTATTTGTATTATATTCTTTTTCATTGGATAAATCTAAACCATCGTTCCATAATTCTTCTGTATTATATTTAGAACAGAGACGTTTTAGTTTTGCACACATATAATTGATAACTCCATTGTTTAACTTTTTATCCTTGATATTTAAGACAATATATGAATTTTTACTATTTGTAAAATAGGTCGGAACCGATGTCTGAACGATTAATAATAACAAAGCAGTTAGCATCAAGAGTATATTTGTATTCTTTAACCATCTCTGAAACTCGTAGATTATATTTTCCCGTTGAGTCTTATATTCTTTCTTTTTTTTCTTGTCTTTCTCTTTCTTTTCCAGAGTCTTTAGATTTTTTATCTTTTTATTTACACGAGGATGGATATCCGTATTACTTACATTCATCATGCCATAGCGTTTATCAGATAAAATATCATTCTCTAATAACTCAAATGATAATAATATTTCATACTTATCATCATCTACTAAATCTATACCGATACTATCACTCAAATCTTCTATTATTTTTACATATTTTTCATATTTATCAAATGTTTCCGTTCTTACCAAATCTTCCTCTGTCCCTGATTTCAATACTTCACCCACTTGCAAGGGTCTATCACCCTCATAACCATCAAATAATGAAGCATCTTCATTACATAAACTACAACCACATATCTTACACGAGATGATACCATCTTCGGGTGCCAAACCATAAATACTTTTCATACTCTCAAAAACATCATTATCATTTGATATATTACATTCATACAAATAGTGCTTACATAATATTTTTTCATCGGTATATTTATTATATAAATAATCACTATCCTCATATTCCTTATCAGAACTACGAGTGAAAATATCTATAAATTTACTTAAATATTCATTCCTTGAGTCCCTACGCTTCATTGAAAAAATTAAATCATAAGCCAATTTTACTCTTACAATATCATCTATATTAGTTCGTTTCACTTCTAAATCACTCTCATCTTTTTTATAATAATAACGATGCTTTTTATATGTTTTGATATTCTTTGATAATGTTTCGCTAATTTTTTCCCTGTCTTTTAAAGATAAATCACATAACGTTGCTTCATACTTAAATAATGCTTTTTCAATATCATCGTAATTATATAATTTATCTCGTATCGTCTCATCGTTTAGTAATAAACTACCTAATTCCGAATATAAATCGTTTATCTCGGAATCTATTTTATCATAATTATTTTCATCTAAACTATGTAATAAATATTTATCTGTATCTCTCTCCTCATTATCACCATTAATTATATTTGAAGTCTTTATTTTATCCTTTTTATACATGTTTAACTCTGAATTTAATTTCTCATAAATATATTTTTCAAATACACTGAATTTATTCATTGTTGAATAGTTAACGGAATAAACAAATTCATTGAAAGGTTCTTCTAATAATCCTACGAATCTTAAACGATTCGGTAATACAATGTTTTCTTCTGAACATTTAATAAGTTCATTATTTTTACGTTCGTCATAAGTATAACTACCATTAATAGAGAAACAAGTATCATCTTGTAAACAATTTCTTAAATAAGTATTACTATATTCTTCTGTCACCAAACCATACCCATTTGTCGTTTCAATTGGCTTACTATATTTTATATTATTGTTAATATATTCTTTATAACTCGTGATATTTGTTAAATTATTGATTTCATCTGTTAATTCCATTTCTAATTTCAACCCGATACTATCATATGCTTTTAGATTATCATCTACTATAGGAATCATAAAATGAGGAATAGAATGAATAGATTCTTCTTTATAATTAATCATTTCTAAGATAATATCAAGTGTCTCTTGAACTTGTTTTATTTTATAACTATTATCATAAATATTCATTGAGTGAATCAATGAAGATAAGAGATCATCCTTTTTCGCCAAATCACTATAATTTTTATCAAGCATGATTTCGGAATCAAAATCTATTTCTTTATATTCATTGTCATCTTTACCGTCTGTCACTGGATCATATATTCTAACTTTAATCAGATCAATTATTTCATAACTATCAGTATTCATTAAAATTTCGCCATTCTCAAACAGAAAAAGAAATTCTCGGTCATCTTCATCCACTATCTTTAATAAATTTTCGGTTGGTAATATTTCAGTAATATTTCCTAAAAAAGGAGCATCTTTAGATTTCAATAAGAGTATAAGAGTATCTCCAATATCATAAGCGCTCTGTATCTCTTCTCCATCTTCTGGTAATTCATTATAACTACCATATTCTTCATTACCTGAAACACCTGAAATCTCAACTTCTTGCTCTTGACCCTGAACCTGTACTTGACCCACGTCTTCTTCTAAAATATTATCATCATTCATTTCATCAAATAATGGATTATCGGTATCTGGATGAATTGGAATTTCGTCTTCTGTATCCATTATTATAAGTAATGGATATTTTTTTAAAAAATATTAATCTTAAAATGAAATTAATTTATTAACTCTATGGTTGACATTTCTCGGGGTAATAATTATAACCACTCTGGGTGGTCTGCTCATACTCTCCATTATATGTAAAACAGCGGTCTCCCAGGCCCCTATATGAAACAGAACCACAGTCCGCTTGACTTGAACAAAGATTTATACACTCGGTCTCGCTCATGCCGGCAGCGCCAACACTATTGCCGGCGCTGCCGCTGGGTACTACACCCGACACCATTATATCTGCACATGCGGGTAATGCGGTCGCTTGAGTAACTGGCTCAACTGGAAGAGAGTCAGGACAAGTGCCACATGCAACTGGGCATCCTATGCCAGCACCGACCGTGTACTTTCCCCAACCAGAATCGGGGATGTTCAGCGTGTCGTTCGTTTTACCATAATAATGAGGACCGGTAGGGGGGGTGCTTGTGGGGCACACAACTGCCGCCATGGCATTTCTCGCGTCACCGGGCTCATAATTTTCCATCAATCTCATTATATAAGTACAATCTTGATCTTCCCTAGTGATGAAAGAGATATCGTCTACACACTGACCTGATCCTGATCCTGGACCTGATCCTGATCCTGGACCTGATCCTGATCCTGGACCTGGACCTGATCCTGCAGCTGGAGCAGCTGGAGCAGCTGGAGCAGCGCAACCATCAACCGTATAATAATCAATAGTATTCGCATTATCCACATTACAGGTCGCCACCGGTGTTCCTACGTAGCCCGCTATGCAATCTGCCGGCGGCAGCAGCGAACTCTCTAAAGTCTCATCTGCTAACCAATTGGGTGCTCCAGACAAATTATATTCTGGTACGTTTCCTGCAACCGGTTTCAAACACCCCTTAGTACAACCTGATAAAGTATAATCAGCACCGTCACTGAGACAAGAGGCACTTATCGCACCACTTAGCTGATAACCGTGCTCTTCATTACAGATTGCACCCGCTGTATCACCCATACTGAGATTTACAGCGTTATCAAGAAGATAACCATCATCATCTGGTGTCGTACATGTGGGCGGAAGCGGTTCTACAGCTGGAGCAGGGCAACCCTCAACCGTGTAATAATCAATGGCGGTGCCGCTTGAAGTGTCTACACACGATCCAATCACGGATCCATCACCTGCATTAATACATGACCCCCCTATACCCACGCTAGATCTGCCATAAGCTAAAAATTCGGGCGCTCCAGACAAATCATATTCTAGTACGTTTGCTGCAACCGGTTTCGCGCATCTCTTAGTACAACCACTTAGTGAATATAGGGATGTTGTAGCATCACAAGTGGCGACAACATCACCATCACTATACCAACCACTAGCCGCATCACACGTTATATCCGTAGTATCAGGACCATTACCAGTAACTCCTTCGTTAACACCATATATATAACCGGTTTCCGCCGCCCCAGGTAGTGTACACGATGGCACAACAGGCGCAGGAGGTGCAACTGTACAACATTCTGTATCTTGACACGTAGAACCAGCACATATAATAGAATCTGGATTTGGGTTTATAGTATTCGCTGAACCCGCGCAATCGTAACCTTGACATGTCGGATTCGCATTACATCCTGACAAAATATATGGACCTCCACCGGCACCACACGTAGAGGAGGGAGTACCATGATAGTCTGTATCACAAGCAACTGTAACACTAAAATTTGAAGGGGCGTCAAGTGTCTCGCTAGTCACATTATATCCGGTTTTTACCGAGGGACTCGTACATTGGATAAGACAAGGTTGTTCATTACATCCTTGAGACTCTGATTCAGGACAGGGTGTCCCACCAGAAGAAGGTGATGTTGTTACATTAAAACTCTTTGTCTGTATACCACCACCACAAGATACGGAGCAAGCAGACCAATCAGACCAAGACCCAGCACAATCAGCGACACATTGACCACCCCTACAGGAAGTTCCTGCACCTGCTAAACCACACGAAGTACCATCGTCCTTATTTGTCTCACTTGGACAATTACCATCAGGTTGGCGAGAACCCACCTCCTTACATGAATTTGAGGGTATACAAGGTCCGGTTACCGTATCAACTACGGTATCAGTTACCGTATCAATTACTGTATCAGTTACCGTATCAATTACAGGATCAGTCTTCTTCTTCCCCTTCTGATAATCCTTTACCTTTGAGTATATCAGCCCGGCTGGTAGCCCGACTAGTAGCATGACAGAGATTACCTTAGCCAACTTAATAACCCACCCCAGAATTATTCCGCGCAAGGGGGATGTATCAGACTCGGTCAATAAACTCATATATATATGTATATATATTTAGTTTAATATTTAAAAATAAATTAACTTATATAACTATCCAACTATGGAACTACAAGCATATATAAACTCTCATCCCAATTACATTTCAGAATTTAGGAAACAAGGTTTTAAAGTGAATACTTTTAAAGATCTTAAAATTATCTCTTATCCCTATGATAAGAAACCTCTCTATGAATCAAATACCGATTTTTATAAATTATTCCTAAGAGGAGCAGTCGTAAACAAAGAAAATAAAGTAGTATGCTTGCCTCCGGTTAAATCATTTGATTTAACTGATACTTCAGAAATATCATCTGTAAATGATATAGTTTATGAAACTCTTTTGGATGGGACGATGATCAATCTATTTAATCACAATGATAAGTGGACAATTAGTACTCGTTCTGAAATCGGTGGATATAATAAATGGCAAGATAAGAAATCATTCAGAGAAATGTTTGATGAATGCTCTACTTTAGATGAAAATAGTTTAGATAAAACTATGTCTTATTCGTTTGTCATGAGACATACAGAAAATAGAAATGTTTCTCCTATTTATGAAAATACATTACTTCTGGTTGAAGTTTACAAATATACTGATACTCATATTCAACGTCTCAATCTTTCTGATTTCAAAGAGTTAGATTGTGAGATAGTTGATCAGTATAAAGATAAAGAAGATTTTATGAAATTTTATGAAGGACCTGTAATTCCTTATCATATCAAAGGATATACGATTAAATGCGGATCTTTTAGATATAAGTGGTTAAATCCTTATTTTGAAGAAGTAAAGAATCTAAAAATTAACATGAATAATCATATGCTTAATTATATTGAGTTACGAAGAAATAATAATCTTAAGAAATATCTACGATATTTTCCCGAACATAGTCATCTTTTTAATTCATACAAAGAAAAATTACATCATCTAAGTAATGAATTATTTACTACCTATAAGAATGTATTTATTCACAAGAGTTTAGAAAAGAATGATATTCCTTATCACCTAAAACCTTTAGTTTATGATGTTCATCATAATTATTTACAGGGAAAACAGCCGACAACCTGGACAACTATTAAAGATTATATTCATACGGTGCCTAGTAAAAAGCTAGTCTTCGCTATGAATTATTGTTAAAAAAATATATTCTATTTATATATTAAATGGCGAAACGAACTAAGAAAAGAAATATCAGAGTTTCTAAAAAGAGAGTTTCTAGAAAGAAGTATACAAAGAAGAACAAGAGAAAGTATACAAAGAAGTATGGAAATACTAGACGTAAGATTAGAAAAAATAAAATGAGAGGGGGAGGCAAACGTTATCAAGCAGTAGCAGAAGGCCTTGACCCTTACAAATTTACAGAACATGTGAATAAACAAATTGACGACGCCATCTCACGTATTATCAGGGGGGACACGAAAACCATCGACATCGGCGGCCGCAGGACAATAACAATAACAAATAATTTCGGCACAATGGTTATAAAGCAGATCCACTTGGATACGGGAAATACGAGAGACGTCGTTGAAATAGTGGGTCAGGCCTCAGGACCGGTGGGCGACCGGCCGGGGCTGGACCAGCTGACGGCAATGGGCTTCGCAGCTGTGGATGCGAACGCTGCGCTGGACGCCCGGGGGGGGGACGTGTATCAGGCCTCTGAGTGGCTATTGCAAGGAAACACCGCACCAGCACCAGGGGGATTCGGATCAGCATACGCACCAGCAGCAGGCGGATACCCGACAGGAGGAGCAGCAGGGGGATACCCAGCAGCAGCAGAAGCACTGGATGGAAAAGTGGAAGCGTGGGTGGACAGCCTCCGCCCTCCAGGTGATACGACCGACTGGTCACTTATCAAGGATTCTATGCGACAAAAAAATTATCTTAATATGACTGCGATTAGGGCCGCGGTGCGAGATAAAGGTGTTGATCGGACATTAGATGATGTCGGCGCCAAAGGCGGCTTCCGCCATAAGCTGAAAAAAGGATTGAACGCCCTCCAAAGCCAAACTGCGGTAGCTCAACCACAAGGCGGATACGCGCCACCACAAGGCGGATACGCGCCACCACAAGGCGGATACGCACCAGGATCGCCTGCGGAAGCACAGCAGCAGGCCCTGGTGGATATGATGGCGAAGCAGAATCTGGTAAATCAAGCACAACAAGCTCAACAGGTCGTGGCAGCAGGTGTATACGCGCCACCACCATCACCAGCACCAGCATCACCAGCACCAGCAGCGTTGACGGTGCCTGCTGGCATGTGCCCATATTGCCCGATCAAGGGTCAGCCGACAAGGGCAGTGTATCGGGGTGGATTTTATTGCGGCAAGACATGTTTAAGGGAGGCAGCGGCAGCAGGCTGGGTAGATGGGGTAGCACCAGGAGCAGCAGGAGGAGCACCAGCACCAGCAGGATCTCCTGCGGCACAGTTCCGAGCACAGCAGGGACAGTTCGGGGCACCAGCACCAGCAGCAGCAGCGAGCGCGCGACCGGAGTGGGGACCCGGGACAACAGTAAAATTAATTGGAAATCTAACTTTAAAAAACCAAAGGAATGGCGACGCAGTTATCCCAGGGGGTAGCACATTGACAGTGTATTACCAAGCCGAGACCACGTTTGGCAGAGGGAGACATTTTAGAGCGATATTTGGTGAGAAGGATGGATGGGTAAGTAATTATGATCTGACTCAGGCAGGAGCAGCAGTAGGCGCAGCAGGAGGCGCTCCTGGACCAGCAGGAGGAGCAGCTGCAGCAGGTGGTGCTTCTGGGACAAATATCCTTTTTTATAGAAAGCCAGCTGATGGCGGGAAATTGTATGAATTTACAAATTTTTTCTACAGAGACCCCAGCAGACCCCTATTCAGTGGTAATCACAGTGGACCCGACACGACCACTGTGTGGAAAACACCCGAACATTACTTCCAAGTATATAAATTTCTCCATAGCCATGGTGCTGATATACCAACGCTTTATGGACAATCAAGAGACCTCCCTACAGGGAATAATGGTTTAAATGCAATGGGTCCGCAATGGGGGACAGAGATGGAAAAGAGGCACCCAGTGAATATTAATTATTGGCACGGAAAGGGACGCGATGGCAAAATGACATCGGGCAAAGATAGAGCAATGTATAATGCTGTAAAGATGAAATTTACA
>TARA_B110000971_G_scaffold204520_3_pt1 | contig 10764 bp, 10 predicted proteins | sample TARA_B110000971 | Tara Oceans TARA_B110000971 (sample SAMEA4397842) | marine metagenome | biome: Polar Biome; feature: [SRF] surface water layer (ENVO:00010504); material: water (ENVO:00002006), including particulate matter (ENVO:01000060) such as... | depth 5 m | reverse complement strand
TTCGGTTTCTTGTTTTTATTCCACGCTTACGCTTACCCTGCGTTAGACAACTTTGTTTTTTTTACTTACAACTGGTTTACGTTTAACTTTCAGGTAAGCTCTATTTTATTTTTAGTAGCCTATTTTTTAACATTTAAACAAAATTCTTGGTTTTTTTACTTCTTTCTTTTCACCTTAGCTTTCTTCTATTTTTTTTTTGGTTTCGACGTAAAGGGCTCTCGCTTTTACAAGCGAAACCTATTACTAACTTCCAGCCACCTCGTCTTGAACTGGGACGCCCTATTGTTTATTTTTTTCTTCTTTGGTTGGGTGTTCAAAATAGCCCGGAAGTACTCCCTGGAAAGCTACACCCTACAGGAAAGCTTTTTTTATAAAACTGCGTTACCTTCCGTATACATGTTTGAGCTTTTTACGTTCAGTGTAGCTCTTAGCTGGCGCTATCTAAACGGCGGTCTCATGGGCTATTCCACAATAATGTATTTAAAGTACTACAAGTTTCAGTTTATAACAAGTATACTCGTAACCAAACTCATATTTTTTATTTTTGTTTACGCCTTCTTTTTCTTCTTACTTAGCTTACTCAAGCAAGGCTCACGCCTATACTTTTTTGCAGCTTACTACCTACTCTTCCTTATTTTAACAATTTTCCTGTTTAAAGAGTTTTCCGAAATGTGAAGCTTTCTCCACCAAGTAGCGCCGTCTAACCTGCTAAAGTTCACTTACTTTAAATTTTTCTTTTATCTGCTATTTTTTAATTTTCTTCACGCATATTTAGTTGTGGGGTTCACTCTTGTAGGCTTCACCCTCTACCTTTCTAAGTTTTATAACTTATATTCGGACTTTTACGATGTTATCTACATAAATATTAAAAATTTCTACCTTATCATGTGATTAACCATACTGGCTTTTTTTTCTGTGTACATTATACACGACGTTAACATCTACTTCTACTCGCTTGTCTCTTACTAAGTTGAACTGCTTTATTTTATAAACTTTTTTTTTATACAATTTCTCATGTACCTTAGCTTGCTAGCCTACTTTTTTTTTAAGCTTAGTTCGCAGGGCCGTAAGCAACCAAAGCTCTCCGCGCAGTCAGACAGCTTCTTTTACAAGCAAACTGCGCTACTAGTTGTATTTTTATTTTTATCGCTTTCTTACCAGCCTGCCTTAGGGGCAGAGCACTTAACCAGTAGTTCACTTGACGCAGCGTTGGTGCACGCACCTCTCATTATTGTGTTTTCCGGGTTTATTTTGCTCTTTTTAGAGCTTTTAAAGTCCAGCCATTTTAAAGCGCAGCTATCGTCCTTACTGCTTTTTATTTTTCTGGTATTTTTTCTTTTCTTTTTCTGCTTTTTTTTTACCCTAACAAACCACTTTGAGTTGATGTGTATTTTTGAGTACACGAATGCCCTACTGGTTTTGTACATTCTAATTACGACACCGAGCTTAAAGCCCAGTGTAGACCTTTTTAAAAGCAGCCTGGGTAAGAATACGAAGTTCCTCACTTCTTACTTCTTCCTACCCGCATTACTTAATTACTTTTTCTTGCTGTTTATAATATCTATATTTTTATTTTACTTTTATATTTATTTAATTGTAGACCTTTCATTCGCAGTGGGGTTTACTGCAACCTCCATCTCAAATAAATCGTCTATTTTTACTACTTTTTTCCTTACCTTCCTTATTTTCAAACTAGGTATAGCGCCCCTCCATTTCTGGAAGCTGGAGATATTCGAAAGCTTTAGGCTAGCCCACTTTTCCTTTTTCTCTACTATCTACTTCCTTTTTTCCCTTGTTTTTTTCGACTTTATTTCTTCCCGTATGTCGCTATTGGCAGGGTCCGGCCCGTTCTTACTCCTTTGCGCCTTTATTCTATACAACCTCTTCTTTTGCTTTTTCCACATTAACACAGCTTTGAACATTAGGCAGTTTTTAGTTTTAAGCGCACTACTCAACCTTAACCTCGCACTATTAAGCCTTTTACTTAGCTTAGAGTGCACGCAACCCTTTTTTTTATTTTTCGTAACCAGCTACGTTGTACTGGCTTTTACTTTTTACTTTTACTTTATCATTAGCAACAGCGGCGCGCGGTATTTTTCTAACCTAGCGGGCTCTTGGAACAATACTTTTTACTACTTTTTTTTCTTACTACCCCTACTTAGTCTAAGCGGAGGGGCCCCCTCTTTAGCTTTCTTTTACAAGCTAAACTTTTTGTTAACTAACCTACAAGAAGACAGGCTTATTCTAATAAGCTTATACATACTTAGTATAATTGTTTCGGTTGTTTTTTACTTTCAATTGTTTAAGGTAAACGGCGGCACCTACGAGATAACAGCAAAGCACAACGCCCCGCTTAACCCACCGCGGAGGTACTTGTTAATCTTTTTTTTTATTGTCCTAATTACCGCACTATCAACACCCCTTTTAGGCCCCCTCTCTTTTTACCTACTTGATAGCTTTATTCGTGTCACGGGAAGCCTACTTATCGGCCTTTAACCCAAGGCCGGTTTGATTCTCACCAAACGGGTCAAAACCCGGTTAAGCCGGGCGCGCAGACTTTGCTCTAACCCGCAAAAAAAAGGGGTTGTTCAAAAATTGTATACAACTAACCCACGCAAACCTAACTCAGCCCACCGTAAAGTAGCTAAGGTCCACGTCTCAAAAAATAAAACTATTCTAGGGGCTGTTAAGGGGGTGTCACACTCGCTAAAAAAGTTTTCAAAGGTTTGAATTAGTGGCCGCGGCTTTAGGGATACCCCGGGTATCAACCTTAAGCTTATACCGGGTAAGGAGGCGTTCGTAGTTTTAAACTTTAAACAAAAAAGAAGATCTTTTTTTGGCCTTAAAAGGCCAACCCGAACAGCTTAATGTGATTTATTTTTAAATTTTTTTTATTACTGGGTGCGTTTCTTTACTACGAAAAGTCATTCTATGGGATTTTAAGCCTTCTCAAACTGTGACTATTCATAGCATTGGTTTTTTGTTAGCAGCGTCGCTACGTTTAATGCTTTTTTGAAAAGAGTTTACTAAGAGAGGCCGTGCCGACTTTTGAACAAACGCTGTAATTGGGCGGCTTTTCAATAGCTGACTCTCTTCTACCTTTTACTCTTATTTTTTTTTTTACAGATCCTACCTGTCTAAGCTTTTTAACGTTATTATCTTCTCAAAAAGTTTTAAGCTGCTTAACGTTTTCTTCTTCTTTGAGCATATATCTCTTGAGCAGATACTGTTTCTATTTTGGCTAATTTTCTTGTTATCGTTTTCGCTTTGTTTAGTAGCCCTGCTATAGTCAGCTATTTTGAGTTATTTTGATTTCATTCAAGGAGGTCTTCGGCACATGGTGTCCTGACTACGAATAGGTTCCCTTTGGCCACTCAGTTTTGGTCTAGCCTGTTGCGCAATCGAGCTATTACACAGCGTTTGCAGCCGCTACGATATCGAAAGATTCGGCTGTCTCTTTAGGGGTACGCCCCGCCAGTCTGAGCTACTTATAGTAGCCGGTACTGTAACACCTAAAATGGCACCTGCTTTAAAAAAGCTACAGGAGTTCATGGCCAAGCCTAGCTACACAATTGCTATGGGTAGCTGTGCAGGAGGCGGCGGGTACTACTATTTCTCTTACAGTATTGTGAGAGGCTGTGACCGTATAATACCTGTCGACACTTATGTGGGGGGCTGCCCACCTACTGCAGAAGCGCTGTTATACGGGATTTTAGTTCTGCAAAAAAAACTAAGTTCTTGATTTGAGCCTAAAGTGTCTAGCTGATGGTACTAGTTTGTAACAATTCGACACGGCCCTAGTAACATCTTGGCAGCGTATGACCAAAGTACAGTCAAGTCGGCCCTAACCTTAAACTTATTCTTTTCCCCACAAGGTAAACTACAGTTTAAGTTTTTCTACCTTTTTATATTTAAGTTTTTTACTTGCATTTTCAACTTTACACAAAGCAAACACCGCCAAACACTAATCAGAGGCGTTAAAGGGCCAAAGAAAAGCTTTAACACTTTTATTGTAAAAGCGCACCGCCTCATTCTACATACTTTTACCCCCGTTAACTTGACTAGTCTCCTACTTTTTACATATTTACTTAATCAAAATTACTTTAATCTTATAAAAGCGCTCAGCGTAAAAAAGGTAGACTTTTTCTTATCCTAAAGCACTTGCTTTATTTCAAGTCAAAAAACTCATTTATTTTTTTTGAGGAGTGCAGCTTAGTTGACCATCTCTCCTACAATTCTAAACTGCGCCCAATAGCCCTAAGCCCCCTGCGCAGCTATTACTTGCGAACTTTCGCTTTCAAATTTAACTTTTTTTAACTAATCAACTTGCATAATTATACAAAAAACCACAGCCCTGCTAACCACGAGAACAGCTTTGCAAATAAGTCAACTCATTTTTTTATTTCCGCAACTCTCGCGGCCGCTTTAACTAGACTAACCTATATACCAAACTTCAATGATCGGGTCAGTTTGTTTCTCCACTACAACCCAAACGCTTTCTACCTTCTTATGTTTGCATACTTTTTTTTTGTAGTTCTGTCCATTTTCCTGTTCGTTGACAACGATAGCCTGCACGAGCGTGCACGTTGAGAAGTAGAGTACGTCCTGGCTTTCAACCCTGCCGCCTTCTGCTTTTTAGTCTACTTAACCCTAGTTGCCTCTGTTACGTTTACCCTTTTAGTCCTAAAGCTCTTATTTTCTTACAACAGCTTTATAATCGGTTATACGCAGTCACTATTTTTCTTCTTATTCTTATTTTTATCCTATTTCCTATTTTTACTTTTTACGAAAAGCCTCGTAGCAAACAATATCATATCTAAGCTTGCCCGGTAGCTATAGCTGCGGTATCGCTTACCTTAGCCGTCTCTGGTTAATTACATTGTATTTTTTTACTTTTCTACCCTTGTAGCCCGCGAGCTACGCTCAATGTTTGTGCAGTTCGGCCCCCAGCACCCCGGTTCGCACGGACTTATTAAATTTACGCTAGAAATGTTAGGCGAGACTATACGCAATTCGATTTTATACATCGGACTCCTTCATAGAGGTACTGAAAAGCTTTTTGAGACCCGTCCTTTCTACATGGGCACACCCTACATGGATAGGCTAGACTACGTTTCAACGCTAACAAGTGAACACGCACATGTTTTAGGTATTGAAGGTCTTATTGACTATCAAGTAGCCTCAGCAGCCTTTTTAAAAATACGGACGGTCTTTGACGAGATTACTCGAATAAAAAACCATCTTATGCACATTTCAATATTGACCTTTGACACAGGTAACTTTTTCATATTCTTTTTCTTCCTCGAATGGCGCGAGCACTTAATGGGTTTTTATGAAGCTGTTTCCGGAGCTAGGCTGCACGCTGCCCTTTACAGACCGTTTGAAACTAGATTTTCATACTTCAATAGCTACCTTATTGACAGTATGTTTTCATACTTCAATTATTTTTTATTTTTTTTTAAAAATTTCTTTCAGCCCCTTTTATTCTTTCGTGTGCTCAAGCTAAGGTTTATGGGCATAGGCTCTATGTCAAAAAACTTTGTGAAAAACGCAAGCATTTCTGGCGTTATTGCAAGAAGCTGCGGTTTAAAGTACGACGCAAGAGCTTCTTATCAAACGACGTATGCCTTTTACAAGTACTTAAGCTTCAAGATATTTACGGGTGACTACGGTGACCTATACGACAGGATGTTGTTAATGGTAGGCGAGATAGTGGAAAGTGTTTTGATAATCGTACAGACACTTTTTCGGGTTTTTGTCCAAAGCTTAGATAGCTCTCAGCAATACGGCCAAGGTACAAATACCGGGCTGACTAACCTAAAATACGTTTTAGATAACTCAGTTCAACGGCAATACGTTTAGCGCTTTAAAGGGCAGTGTTTTTTTTTCATTTCTTCTTCTTCTTTAAATACTCAAACGTCTTTAAACAAGGCCCTACGCACATAGCCGTTTACAAGAAAAAAATCAATTACTTTAAACACTTTTTTAACACCATATTCCTCTACCTAAAATCCAAGCAGCTAAGCGCGCTTCACAAAAGTCGTTTTAAGTCAATGCAGCTAACATCTAAAGTATTACCGTACCTGGGCGCGCTTACAGCAGGGGCCACCCAGCTAGTGTCACCCTTTTTCTATTTCTTTTGGTCTAACTCTTTTCGTATCCGCTGTCTATTTAGTCAGCACATCTTTTTTTTCCCCCCTTACGGTAAAAGACTAACCGCAACCAGGCGTAAACCTAAACGTAACCTATTTCTTGATAAGCTCCTCCGGTTCTTCTAAGCTTACCGGGAAGGGGCTCAGGGACTCATTATTCCTCAGCCGTTGATTCAATTTCAACTAAGCTTAACCCGCATTGGTTAACGTGGGTTCCACGGACAGAACCTGCCTTGTTTAATTTCAAATTTTTTATGGATCGTATCCTTTTTTTTACCGGAGCATTCACTTTCAAGTGGGTTAACGGCGTTGCTACATTGTTAATGCTAGTCGCTTTAATGATGGGCGTGAGCGGTGAGCTTATGTGCCTATGGTACTCAACTTATATTACTGAAGTAAAGGCAAGCTTGCTTTTTATGAAATACAATACCCAAATTGGTGACATACTCGTGAGGTCACACAAAATGCTGGTAGCTGTTGGGTTCGCTAGCGTCTTTTTCCATATGGCCAAAGCCATCCAAGCCAACGCTTACTACGGGTCGCGCGCGGGTATGTGAAAATCGGGTATGGGTATACTCATTATGATGTTTGCGGTTTCTTACATGGGCTGTATTCTACCTTGAACTGTCCTAAGCCCAACACTTTACACAATGGTTCAGACTATTGTGGACACGTACCTAGGTGGTTGAGCTGTTTTCTTACTTTTAGGCGGCGAGAAGATACCCTATTCAATACTAGCACGTACACTTATAGCGCATATATTACTATCTGTAGCAGGTGCTGGTTTCCTTATGTACCACATAAGGCTAGTTCACTTTGGGGGGAGCTCTGTAAACAAGTATATGTCTTGACCCACTAACGAGAGGCCTAACTGAATGCCTGACGAGATTGTAAAGGAGCTCTATCTGCTGTACATCTACTTTTTTATTTTCTTTTTTCTAATTTACCGCAAGGCCGCTAGCTGAGGCAGCACGTACTTAAGTCTCTACAAATTTTACTATGGTGGTGCCACAAATTGAAATAACCTTCCCACAAGCATCGAGCCGGAGTGGTACTTTTGAATTTTTTACTTTTCTCTGGCCAGCGCACCATCTTTATCGGGGGGTTTGGTTAGGGCCGCTGCCCTATTCCTATTTCTAGGGCTCCTACCTCTTGTTAAGGACATGCAGTGCATGAAGAGCGCGGACACCGCCGAGCACAGCGCACTAAATATAGGTTTGGGCTTTTTTTTCACAACTGTTTTTTTAATCTTTTTTAATAGGTCCAAGGGCGCTTGGTGGCACGTTAAGTTTTTGGACGGGGCACTTACCAGTATATGCGTGTACGAAGTTATGTTCACATCCATTAATTTAGAGCTGGCGCTTAAACTATCAAGAAAGCAAACAGGCAAGCGTAAGGTTTAGTTAATATCTATTTGCTTTATTTCTTTGACATTTTTAGAACTTCAACCTATTTTTTCTGGAGGGTTGACGTCTTTTTCAACTACGTAACTTTTTGGTTCTGTTCCGACATTATTATATTTTCTTTTATTTTCGTCTTAAAGCTTACTCTTGTTTGATTTTTCGTTGTTTGGCTTCGTTTGAATATGCTACGCCTAAGGTTTGACCAAGTTGCTAGCTATACCTGACACGAGCTGATAGTCTACGTCATTTTTTTGCTTATCCACGCTATCCTACTAAGCCTACTCCTTTAAGTACTTACCTCTGACCGCTTTTGTCTTATTTTTTATTTTTTAAAGCCCTTAGCGCCTCGTGGTGCTTTGTCGATGTTTTTTTTTTTGTGCTTTTCTATTATATTTGTTTTTGCTATAGCTTTTTATTTAAACAGTACATCTACTTTTTTTCAGTCGGCCTACTCTTCGGCTCTATTAGCCTAATTGGATGAATGGGGTTTACCTTAAGCTTTCTTATTCTGCTCATATTATACAGTACGCTAGTAGTAGTCTTCTGATCCTTTTTTGTCGCCTTTGAGGATCAAAAAACTAAAACAGAAAAAAAAAGAGTAAGCCTCATGTTTACCCCACTTATTTTCGTATACTTTATTCCTACGACCCCCAGTGCGTTGTCGGCGTTAAGCACATTTATACCTGTTTTTAACCTGACGTTTTTTCAAAGCAACGAGCCCAACGAGTTTTTATTCTTCTTCTTGATAATATACGTCTTTAACCCGTTTACGTTTCTGTTCATTTTTTTCACGCTAGTCTTAGTGTGCTTTAACATAGTTAGTTTACTCCTACTTAAGCAAAAAGACTACTTAGGCGCCAACCGCTTAAGCTTTAACTTTAATGTGGGCGCCTCCAGTCCCCAAAATCCGGTTAAATCCGGGCGCATAGGTTTTTGATCAACCGTGTCTTCTAACTTAAGCTTTCTAAGTCTAGGTAAAAGTACGTAACCGCTCGATTAAATTTGTAACATTTTTGAGGGTTTTTTCCAATCCATTTGAGATAAGGTCGGCATGCCCGGACGTTTTGGTGTGGTCTACACCATTTAGGGAACGAGTTATATTTTTCAAAGGCGCAAAACTTAAATACTACCGCCTTTTTTTCTTATAAAACTACTCGTACGCCACAAACAACAGCGTACGTCCGCGTGGGCTAAAGTGTTCAGTAAGTTTCGCAAAACCAAGAGTGCAGGCGTCTTTGCACAGGGTAACGTTTACCGTGCCGTGACCCCAGTACGAGCTAACAAAAAAAAAATAAGCCCCGTTACTCCGCTATCACGCAGCAGTTATACGTTTAAAAAAGATGGTAGTCTGGTAAGTTCTGCGGCTAACTACGGTTATGTCTTTTCCAAAAAAGCTTCAAAAAGCTTTTCTAAGCTAGGTTTTTTAGTTATAAACTACAGGCAAAAGAAACTTTCACGTAAATACAAATTAGCACTTTAAAGTTCTACGTAAGCCTACAGTCAAGTACATCTAAAGAACTTGCTAAGTCAGCCTTGCTACAGCTTTTTAGTGTTTTTAGGCAGCCATTAGCCTTAAAGCAAAGGCGCTTCTTTACTGTAATTTTTAAGCTGCTATTCTCTTTTATTCAGTCTGACCGCGCAAGGTGGCTTGCGTTCTCAAAACTAGTATTCATAAACACTTGGGTCACTAGACCGGCGTTACCCGTAGGTACCAAAAGGCTAAAAAATCCTATAGCAGCTTTAGCCAAGGTTACCCCTGAGCTCAGGATGCTTTCCTTAAAGCAAAGCTTTAAGGCGTTTAAACACGTATTGTGCACGCTTATGAGTTTAGGTTTTATTGTTTCAGAGCTCAGGCACAGACACAGGTTTGCTATTTCTTTTCTATTTTTTTTTGCTGCCAACCCCAATTTAATACACATTTACAAGTTTTCTATTTACAAGACCAGTGCCAACTTAAACAAAGTAGCGTCAAAGGTATTTAACAAGTAGTGTCTGCCTAATTTATATTACGATTACACTTTTACAGAGCGCGCTATGCAGTACAACGCCTTCGAGCTAGGCGCCATTAGCCCTATTAACTACATATTCGTCTTTATAATTTTTACTGCGATCACGCCCGTTTTTTACATCAGCCCCACTGAGCGCTTTTCCAGTGTCAGTCTCCATTTTTTTCTTTTTTTTATCGTTTTTATAGACGCCCTTTGCTTTTTGTTTACCAAAAACTATTTTCTACTTTTATTTTTTTACGAGCTTCTGGTTATACCTGTTTTTTTTATACTAAAATACTACGGCCACTACTATCGAAAAATACAAGCCTCTTTTTTTATACTTATTTGAGCACTTTTAGGATCGTTTTTTATTTTCGTAGGTTTTATCTTATTCTTTTTCCAGGAAGACTTTATGCCAGGTACAGCCTTTTTTTTAGATACGTCTCTAGCCTTTTGGGGGCTTTTCTTTATTTGCTTGGGTTTTTTGGTTAAAGTGCCCATGTGACCTTTTCACTTTTGGATATCACGGGCGCACGCGGAAGGGCCCTCCAACCTTTCGATCTTTTTAAGTGGCGTTTTGGTTAAACTTTCCATTTACGGCATTCTAAAATTCCTCTACCTCAGCCCTATAAAAATGAACTTCACGCTGTTCTATTATTTAGCTGTCATTGGTGTTATTGACTCCACACTCAAAATGATGATTCAAATAGATTCCAAGGTTGTCATAGCCTTTTCTACAACTGTTCAAATGAACCTAATTTGCTTTATAGTTTTTTCTCTTACCACAGAATCTCTCGACACCTTAAAGCTTGGCTTAGTGAATCACTTACTAACCGCGTCTATTCTATTTTTTTTCGCGGATCAGATTTTAGTCCGTTTCAACACTCGCGAATTCTTCTTCTTATCAGGTCTTTATTATTTTCTACCCTTTATGTCCGTAAACTTAACGCTTTTTATTATAAACCAAATCAATTTCCCAGGGTTTTTAGGTTTTTTCCTGGATGTTTACTTCCTATCCACCACTTTAGCACTCTATACAGGTACATCCTTTTTTTTATTTTTCTTCTTGTTTGTTATTGAGCACCTATACATTTTATTTTTTTTTTTAAAAATACTGTACGGGGTTTCAACAAAGTTTAACCACGTTATTTTTAAGGACCTCTCTTACGACGAAACCCTTCTGTCTTTATTTCTCCTAGGCATCTCTTTTTTTTTTGGTAT
>TARA_B110000971_G_scaffold218706_1_pt1 | contig 10782 bp, 8 predicted proteins | sample TARA_B110000971 | Tara Oceans TARA_B110000971 (sample SAMEA4397842) | marine metagenome | biome: Polar Biome; feature: [SRF] surface water layer (ENVO:00010504); material: water (ENVO:00002006), including particulate matter (ENVO:01000060) such as... | depth 5 m | reverse complement strand
CCCCTCCCTGTTGTCCATACATCGTCCAATACACGTCCAATACATCGTCCAGTACACGCCCAATACAAGACGTTAACCACTTTTCGTTTACAATCGCAGGGAAGAAGTACTCGGCGAGTGGGTCAAGATTCTTCGCGAGAAAAACGTGCCGTGCGGCGAAACGTTCAAGCTGATTCGAGTTTTAGGCGAACCCGTGGTGATCCGGGAGTGGCAAATCGCGGGGTTACCGAACGACTCGTTTTCCATCGATAACGCGATCGTGATGACAAAATCGCGACGGTGGCCGTTGATAATCGACCCGCAGGCGCAGGCGAACAAGTGGATCCGGCAATCAGAGAAGCGGCACGGTTTAGTGGTGGTAAAACTGACCGACGCCGATTTCGCGCGGCGACTGGAAAACGCGATTTCCTTTGGCACACCAGTGTTGCTTGAAAACGTCGGGGAAGAGTTAGACCCTACCCTGGAGCCGCTTTTGTTGAAATCGACGTTCAAACAAGGCGGGTCGCTGTGCATACGTTTGGGCGACGCCACCATCGAGTACAACCCTGATTTCCGGTAAGGGCCTTTCCCAATCACCACACCACATTCCGCCTCCATGATTGCCCATACAAGACTGACACTTTTCTTTCACAATCAGGTTCTACATCACCTCTAAGTTGCGGAACCCGCACTACTTACCCGAAACTAGCGTGAAGGTCACGTTACTAAACATGATGATCACGATTGACGGCCTCACGGATCAGTTGCTAGGCATCGCCGTGGCGAAGGAACGGCCTGATTTGGAGGAGGAGAAGGTTCGCCTGGTGTTGCAAGGCGCGGAAAACGCGCGGTCGCTGAAAGAAGTGGAGGATCGAATCATCGAAGTTTTGGGTTCTTCGGAAGGGTCTATTTTGGAAAGCGAAACCGCGATTGAAATCATTTCCAGCGCCAAGACGCTGTCCAACGAAATCGCGGAGAAACAGGCGGTCGCCGCGATCACCGAAGCCGCGATTGACAACACCCGGCTGGGGTACAGGCCAGTCGCGGTGCACGTCGCGCACCTGTTTTTCAACGTCGCGCAGCTGTGCGCGATCGAGGTACGGCCTTGCGCGTTTCCCAAATCCGCCACACACTGTTTGCCGATTGTCCGCCCGTAATTACGTAATACACGCGGTCCGAAGGACTGACCCTTTTCTTTCCCAATCTCAGCCCATGTATCAGTACAGCCTGGCTTGGTATGCCAAGCTTTTCGACCACGCGATTTTGAACGCCAAGCAGAGCGCCGACCTCACCGCGCGGTTGACCTCTTTGATCGACTTCTTCACCTATTCCCTGTACAAGAACATCTGCCGCAGCCTTTTCGAAAAAGACAAGCTGCTTTTTTCGTTCACGCTGGCGGGCACGATTTTCGGGTACAAAGGCGAGCTCGACCACGCAGAGTACCGGTTTTTACTGACCGGCGGGCTGGGGCAGAAACCCTGTGCGGACGAAATTCCGTGCGACTGGGTTTCGGGGAAAAGCTGGCTGGAGATGTTGCGGCTAAGCGACCTTTCCGCGTTTGCGGGGGGGGTGGAGGTTCCTTCCGAAAAGGGAGGTGGCGCGGCTCCGGAAAAGGAAGGCGATACTTCAGTTCACGCAACTGACACTGAAGTTAAATCGACTGAAGCGGTATCAACTGATACTGAAGTTAAATCAACCGATACCGCCGCGACGGTATCAACCTCCACCGAAACTGGATCGACCGATACCGACTCCGTCGCGCCGACGGAGTCTTTCGCGTCCTGTTTCAGCCGGGACCCGAACGCGTGGCGTCACGTGTACGACAGCGCGTCCCCCGAAACCGAGTCCCTACCGCCGCCCTGGAACAGTTCGTTAACCCCGTTCCAGAAGATGTTGGTGTTGAGATGTATTCGGCCGGATAAGCTCACGCGGGCGGTGCAGATCTACGTGGAAAAATCAATGGGCAGGGAGTTCATCGAGCCGCCGGCGTTTGACTTGGAAACGAGTTTCGGTGATTCCTCCTGTGTCACCCCGCTGGTGTTCGTCCTGTCACCCGGCAGCGACCCAATGAACGTGCTTCTGAAGTACGCCACAACAAGAGGAATCGGGATGGACTCCCTTTCCCTGGGGCAAGGCCAAGGCGCGAAAGCGGAACAGCTCATCGAGAGCGCGAGTCGGGACGGCAAGTGGGTTGTTTTACAAAATTGCCACCTCGCGGTTTCGTGGATGACCACGCTGGAGCGCATCTGCGAAGCGTTCGTGACGGACGCGACGCCGCCGCACGAAAACTTCCGGCTGTGGCTAACCTCGTACCCGTCAATCGCGTTCCCAGGTACGGCCACGCGCGTTTTCCAAATCCAGGCACCGGCCGTTTACCGATTGTCCGCCCGCAAGTGCGTAACACGCATGGCCTTACAAGACTGACACTTTTTTTTACCCAACGCAAGTCTCGGTGCTTCAAAACGGCGTCAAGATGACCAACGAGCCCCCGAAGGGCGTGCGCGCGAACATGATGCAGAGTTTTACGAGCGACCCGATTTCCGATCCGGATTTCTTCGACGGCTGCGCAAGGCCGCTTGCGTTTAAAAAACTCCTCGTGGGCCTGGCGTTTTTCCACGCCCTGATTCAGGAACGCATAAAGTTCGGGCCGCTCGGGTGGTACGCGGGGTTGGCTTTCCCGAATCAGCCGGCGCGCTGAATCTTCTCGCCCGTTCGTGCCCCCCGCCGCGGTGGGGTTGAAAGGAAAAAAACACTCACGGGTAACTCTTTCTGGCGTACTCGCGGCTGTTACGAGTACACGCATCACGAACGCGCTGTTCGGCAAAATGACCCTCGGGTGTTTGCTGCTTTTCCGGAGTAGTTACGTAACGCGAAACCCGGCGCCTTTCTGACGTTTTTCGTTTCCCTCGTCCAGGAACATCCCGTACGGGTTCAACGATCCGGATTTGAAAATTTCGTTGCGGCAGTTGCGGATGTTCCTGGACGAAAGCAGCGCGTCTGCGCCTTTGTCCACGCCGTTGAAAACGATCGTGTACCTGATAGGCGAGTGCAACTACGGCGGCCGCGTGACGGACGGGCACGACCGGCGGACGTTGATGAGCGTTTTAACGGACGACGCCGGGGGGCCGTTTTCGGGAAACGCGACGCGCGCGGCGTACGCGTTTTCACCCTCTGGTTTGTTCCACTGTTCCGAAATCTCGGAACAGTCCACGCGCGAAGACATCCTGGACTACTTCAAATCGTTACCGGCGGTAAGCGACCCGGAGGTTTTCGGTTTACACGCCAACGCGGATATCGCGAAGGATCAGAAGGAAACCGATTTGTTGTTAGAGGGCGTGCTGTTGACGCAGGGTAACGCGTCGTCGGGGGGCGGTAAATCCAAGGAGGAAACCTTAGCGGAAGTCGCGGCGCAGATTTACGAATCGCTGCCTCCGCTTTTCGATTTGGAAGTCGCGAACTACAAGTACCCGGTCATGTACTACGAAAGCATGAACTCGGTGTTGTGTCAGGAGTTAGTCCGCTACAACCGGCTACTAAGCGTGATTCACAAATCAATCGACGACTTCGGGTTGGCGCTGAGGGGGAGGATCGTGATGACGGGCGATTTGGACGCGCTAGGCTCAGCGATGTACGACGGCAAGATCCCTGCGATGTGGCAACAGAAAAGCTACCCGTCCTTAAAACCGCTCGCGGCGTACGTCACGGAGCTTTTGAAACGGTTGCGGATGTTACAAAACTGGTGAGTACTTCCCAATCACCACATTCCGCCTCCCTGATTGCCCACACGAGACTGACATTTATTTTTACAATCTCAGGATCGACCACGGCGCGCCGAGCACGTTTTGGATCACAGGGTTCTTCTTCACGCACGCGTTTCTCACTGGGGTGTTACAAAACTTCGCCAGGAAACACAAGCTACCGATCGACTCCATCGTGTTTGACTTCCAAGCCATGCCGAACGGGGACGAGACGGTTTTCAAAACCAAACCGCCGGACGGCGCGTTTTGCGATGGGATCTTCATGGAAGGGTGTCGCTTCGATTTCGACGCGATGAAGTTAACCGAATCAGCGCCCAAGGTTCTGTACACGGACGCCCCCACGTTCTGGTTCAAGCCCACGACGGTTGACAAGCGAGATTCGTTTCCGCACTACTTGTGCCCGATTTACCGCACCGCGGAACGGCGGGGGGTTTTGGCCACCACGGGGCACTCGTCGAACTTCGTGATAAACATCACCATTCCGTCCGACGAACCCGAAAACCACTGGATCAAACGCGGCGTGGCCGGGCTGTTGAGCTTGAGTTACTAAGTAAGTTACTAAGGAGTTACTAAGGAGAAAGACAAAACACACTTTGTATTATTAATTGAGACGGTAGACCGTACTATCGATGAAACGCCCCCGCCACGGCTCCGGCGCCCACTGTTAAGCAAAGCGCCAACAACACCGGGTTATCGAAACTCCAAAAGTTGGGCGTTTTTTTCGCTTTCCGGATGATATCCGACAGAGACTCGTCGACGTCGCGGGTCACGCCTTCGGTGTCTGCTAGGGTTACTTTTTGCTTTTTTTTTGTGGAAGTAGCAGTACTGCTAATAGCAACGTTCCCTTCACCAACCTCGGACTTAAAAAGATCCGGCTCGTCCCTCAGCAAATACCTAGTCTCCGGGTCAACTTTCGCTAACCACTTGGCGTAAAAAAATCGTTCCAACGAACGCGAATCATCCCCCTTCAACTCAACCAAGTACTCCTTTAGCTTGCCGTTCTTTTTGTTTACCGCCAAGTTCACGCGCGCGCCTGGGACCAACACGTACCACCAATACGCGGTCATCACCCCGACGGTTAGGAGAACTATGCCCTGGCTTTGAAGGGCGCTGGTGTCCAACGGCGATGGCACGTAATCCGTTATTGCGCTGCCCCAAAGCAGCGCGTCGTCGGGAGAGGCGCGCGGGGGGGTACCCCTGGTGCCTCTCCGGAGGGGGGAAACGCCTCTCGGGCGGAAGCACGACGCGCGTCGTGTGTGTGTGTACCCGGAAGCGGAAGAAACGCCCCCTCTGGGAACGCAACTCATCAACGGGGCCAAGGCGGTGGTCATTGCGAAGGAAAGCGCTGTCGACAATGACGTGGAGCTTCTCGCGTGCCTGAAAATGGTCAAGTTGCAGAAACGTTTTCGGCCTCGCTTTTGCACACGTGTCGCCTGTCACAAGGAGTTTTCGCGCGAATTTCGTAAAGTGTCTGATCTCTGCATGGACGCGGCACTTCCCTCGGCGCACGCACCAAGCGTGAAACACCGCTTCCGACCTCAGCCCCGCTCGCGCGGCTTCACTCGGACCACTCTCAAGGTTTTCCAACCCGCTTGAGACGTGTTTTCGTCTCGACACGCACGCAGTCGCCGGTACCCGACCGCTTCTTCGAAAACGCGACGTTTCGCTTTGAAAAAAGCTTTTCGCGCGAAACAACCACCCGTTGATTTCTTCTCTGTGCATCTCCTCCGGCGATGACCTCCACGCTCGCCTCCATCGCGACGACGCGCGTGTCCCCTACGCGCATGCGCGGTGCACACCGCGCACGACTCGGTTTCGCGGTGAACCCGCGCCGTTCCGTTCGCACCGGCCACTCCGTGGTGCCTCGCACCGTGGCTTCCGGAAGCCGGAAAGAAATCAATGTTGACCGACTCGTCAAGCTGGACGACTCTTTTTCGGTGGCCAACGCAAACTCAAAACACGCCCCAGCCCCCGGCGCGGCGCGGTACCACGTCACGTTCATCACCGGCGAGAAAATGGGAAGCGGTTTAAGCGCCCCGGACGCGGGGGTGCAGCTCATGCTCATCGCGGAAGGTACGTATTTGCATTTCATAAATCCCACCCACACTGTTTGCGCATACGAGACTGACACTTTCTTTTACGAATCGCAGACGGCCGGGCGTGTTTGGAACGCGTGGACCGGTACCCCGACGTTTGCGGCGACAAAAGGTTCGCGTTGCCTTTCCCCAATCCAAGACACTGTTTACTCTCCCTCTGTGACTGTTTGAGTACACGGCCGTCATTAAAGGAAGTATACTACGTACAGCACAAGTAGACTGTTTGCGCCCTTCGCGACTGACCTTTTTCTTTTCCAAAAAAAGGTTTGGCAACTATTCCTACCCGCGGTTCGAGCGCGGCGGCGTGGACGAGGTCGTGTTCGACGCCCCCGACATCGGCGCGCCGTGTGCGCTTTACGTCGCTCCGGAGAAAGGCGGGTCTTGGTTTTTGGTGGAGGTTGAGGTTCGCGTGGTGACCCAAACACCGACCCGGTTCGACGCCGAGGGGTACTCCGTTCCGCAAAAAGTTGTGACGTCGCCGACGGTGTCCTTCCCGTGTTTCGAAAAGCTGTGGGACGCGGTCGAGCTGAGACCGTCGAACTTTGTGAAACGCACGCCCGAGCAAGTGTTGGAAATGCGCCTGGAGGGTTTACGCGAGTACGGGATGATGAAACAACGGATGCTCGTTGTGACGGGCGTCGCGATTGCCGTCGGTAAGTATTTCCCATTTACCACATTCCGCCGACTGTTTGCCCATACGATACTGACACTTTCTTTGTTATCTCTCAGGGTGCGCCGTGACCGCGGTGATCAACGGCATCGACAACCGCGACGGCCACGAAGCAATCACCGCCTTCGCCTCAGGCGGAGCCCTAGGGTTGGTGTACCTCTGGATGCTCACCAGGAACGTGGACGCGCTTGGTGGGGATGTCGTTTCCAAAACCGACGGCGACGGCGACGGCCAACAAGGGCTTCGCATGCTCGCTACTCTCGGCAACGTGTTGTTACGAGGCGCGTCGTGTGGGCCGGTGCGCCTGGCTCTGCTCGCCACGGCGGGCGCAACCGGCGCGCGCGCGCTAGGTCTGGAAGACGCCACCGCAACCGTCGCCGGGTACACGGCGCAAGCGCCGCATTACGGAGACGCGCTGTGCGCGGTGCTTGGTTTTTTCTCGTACAAAGCGGGTGTTTTAGTAGCAGGGTTTTCAGGGACGGACGTGATGCACCAGGAAACGCAAACGCCGGCGTACTCCAGGGCGGAGGACCGGACCTTGGACGGGCGCGCGGCGGGGGAAAGGTGGTGATGGCTTTTGCGAAAGAATAAATGAAAGACTACTTGTAGTTTGTGCGTGTACCAATGTCAGTGGGTTTCGTGAGTCGCGGCGGACTACGAAACCTGTTTGTAAATTCTGTTGTAAAAAGATTTAAAGTTCTCTTACTCATCACTCACTCCCAGTCCCCCCCTCCAAAGTTGGAGCGGTCCGGCTGTTTCACCGAACCCCCGTCGTCGCCGACGTCCTTGGGTCGCCATAGCCGAACCTGGGAAGTTCCGCCTCGTCCCCGTCCTCCCGACCGACCGCCTCCTCGGGGAGTGAACTCGCGGTCGAACCGGCTGCCGCGCTCGGGGCGGTTTTCCCGGTCGTCGAAGCCGTTTCGGTCGCCGCGGTCGAAACCGCCGCGGTCGCCGCGGCCTCGCCCGCCTCCGCCCCTGCCACGAGCACCGGAGAAACCTCCTTCGCGGTCGTCATTAGGGAAACCGGCTCTTCCTCCGCCCCGTCTTTCGCCTCTTCCCCGGACGGCACCCGAGAAACCACCCCGTTCTTCACGGTCTTCGTACCCTCCAAAGGACCCCCGTCCGCCGCCGCGCGCAGCAGAACGGCTGCCTCCGTCGCCGTACCCCCGGCCGCCTCCGTCGCCGTACCCCCGGCCGCCTCCGTCGCCGTACCCGCGACCGCCGCGTGACTCGAAACGTTTTTCGGCGCCCCGCGATTCTTCTCCGTCGTCAAACCCTTCGCCGTCGCGGTCGGCGCCGAACCCGCCCTGACTCCGCGTCCGGCGCTCGTTGCCTTCTCGGGCAAACCCGCCGCCACCGCCACCGCCTCTGCCGCGTTCGAAGCCGCCGCCTCGGCCTCGGCCTCGGCCTCGGCCGCCGTCGAAGCCACCCCTGTCGCCCCGGTCGAATCCACCCCTGGCATCCCGGTCGAATCCACTCCTGGCATTCTTGTCACCGCCCCTGCGATCATCAAACCCGCCGGAATCGCGGCTTCTTTCGATACCCTCCCTTTGTCGCGGCGGCGGCCTCGTGTCCCAGCCGTCGTCCGATCCGAAGGCGTTACGGTCGAAGGACCGGGGCGCTCTTCGGTCGTCGTCGCGATCGAACGAGGACCCGCCGCGTCCGCCTCGTCCGCCGTCCCTGCCACCTCTGAAACCGCCGCCAGCGTCACCTCGCCCTCGTCCATACCCGTTCCGGGCGACAGGAACCGAAAACTCGTCGTCAAACGACTTCTTCCCACTCCGGTAATCCCCGTCACTTTCCTCGTACCGCCTTGTGCCGCCGCCGCCGCCTCGGTACGAATCCCGCTCCACGCGGAGGTCAACCGAGTTCCTTTCTCGCGGGGAATCGCGGGTTTGGTCGAACGACCCTCGGCCACCCCCGTAGCCCCCTCGGCCACCGCCGCCTCCGTTACCGCCCCGTCCAAACTCGTTCCGGCCGAATGACCGCCCGCCTCTTCCCCGGCCGCCGTCGAAACTCCGCGTCGGCGCGTAATTGTCGTCCTCAAACTCGGGCCTTTTCGAGTTGCGTTCCCGGCGCTCCACCCACCGCGGTTGTTTCGCCTTCGCGTCGTTCCCTCCCCCCCGCGTTTGACTGGCGGTTTGTCTCGGCGAGTCCGCCAGCAGTGTCAATCGACGCAACAAACTCTGCATCATCGCCCGGGAGGGGCGGTCAGTAGGCGTCACGTCCTCGGCGTACACGTGCACTACTCGCAACACGTCGCTCAGCTTCACCGCGCCCATCGCGGGTTGTTGGTGATCCGCCGCGGCGCACTTGCCGCGCAAGTCGGCGTCGTCTATTCCCAAGTGCGCCCTCAGCCGTTTCAGGGCGTTGACCTGTTTCCGCCCGCCGCTGTTGCCCTGGTTGTGAGGCATCGGGTGGTCCGCCAATTGGTACAGCTCTCGTTCGGATAGCCGGTCGAAAGCGTCGTCCCGGTCGCGGGAAAACTCAAGCAAAAGCCGTTTCTTGTTCGAGTACGTCAGGTCCTCGCCCGTTGATGAGTCGTCGTGCGCGACGTGCGCGAACGGGTCGTCGTCAAGGCCAGGCAGACGCACGCCAGGCTCATCGCTCGTGTCATCCGATTCATCAGATTTCTCATCCTCGGAAGCGACCGCGCGCGCCCATTCGGGGGTGGACATTTTCGAAGAACCGCCGTCGCCCGCGTTCTCGTCGTCCCACCCGGCCGGCGCGTTGGGCGACTCCAGTGAGTACCCCATGCCCGCGAGCTTGACTAAGAACGTGTCGAACTCAGCCCAATTGCCGCTCGCAGGCCAGGGCTGGTCATCGCCGGGTCGCGAGAAAACACCTCCTGTCCCTGTCCCGGCTCCGGCGTCGTCGTCGTCGTCGTTCGCGCCGTCGCCGTTTCCAACAGAAACACCACCCACGATGTCGTCCAACATCGCGTCGAACCCGATGACGTCCGCGCCAGACGAGACGGAAGCGAGACCTGCGAACGGGTCGTTCAGGCCGTCGGAAAACGGGGCAACTTCGTGGGAACCGTCGTCGTCGTCGTCACGCAACACAAACTCGGTTTCGCCGTTCTCCTCGGCGTCCGGGACGCCGTCGTCGGAACCACCGGCGGCGAGGCGGCGGACGCCCAATTCGTCGGCGGTGGAAAAAACGCGAGCGCGAGCGCGTCGGCCTCCCCCGAGCCCGCTTTGCGAACGCACCACGCGTATTGGGGGCTGTGCGTACCGTCCCGAATCGGCGGATGTGACCACGCGACGCGCGGTGACGGTGGTGCGTTGGTGTGCCCCTGGAACCCCCGCGACGCGACGCACCGAGTTCCCAGCCACCGACCCTGGGAAAGCGCGTCGCCCGCAAGGGCTTAGGTTAGCCAGGCCCAACATCGTGCCGGGCGGGGTTCCACGCCCTGCGACGCACGGACCTGTCACTGAGTTGAATACGGAGGTGAGCGTAACCAGTCCTCGACGCAAATGGTGCATGTACCTAAAGCTGCGTGTGGTCTGACTCGAAAACGACCGCGCACCGAGCTCTGGCGACGGGGGGAGGCACCTCATCACAGTTGCACTTTTTCTCGTGGCGCTCGACGATATTTTGGCCCGTCAGAGGGCACCGCCGCTTTTTTTCAAAAACCATCGCTTTCCAAGACGGACCACTCCAGCCTCTGCCTCGGCACAACTCGCGGCGCTCCGGTTTCGTCGCGCGCGTGCGTACGCCAGGTGTGTCTTCCTTTCCTCGCGTGTTAACGCCCCCTACCCACCGTTTACGGGAGTGACCAAAGGGACGTTTCGCGTTTGGTTCGAAAAACACGTTCTGGATGGCTTCGATGGCCGCGCCGTGCGCTTTTCCCACCGCCGCGCTCTCCTGCGTTAAGGGTCCCTTACGATCGCCAACGCGGTGGTTGTCGCGCCCGGTGCGCCGCGTACGTGTAGGGCGTTCCGTTTCCGCCGGTTTGTTCGACGGCGGGAATAAAACCGACCGCGCCGTGGATGCGATGTGTGTTGACGGGCTCCCTCGGACCGCGAAAATCGGCATTTTGGGCGGCGGTCAGCTCGGCCGCATGCTGGCCATCGCGGGCGCCCCGATGGGCGTGCGCGTTCTGTCGTTGGACCCTAATCCTGACTCACCCGCGTCATTGGGCGGGGCGATCGCAACGGTCGGTTCGTTCACGAACAAGGAAGACATTGTCAAATTCGCGAAGGACTGCGACGTATTGACGGTGGAGATCGAGCACGTCGACGTCTCCGCGTTGCGGGAACTGGAAGCCGCTGGCGTT
>TARA_B110000971_G_scaffold59736_1_pt1 | contig 10795 bp, 8 predicted proteins | sample TARA_B110000971 | Tara Oceans TARA_B110000971 (sample SAMEA4397842) | marine metagenome | biome: Polar Biome; feature: [SRF] surface water layer (ENVO:00010504); material: water (ENVO:00002006), including particulate matter (ENVO:01000060) such as... | depth 5 m | reverse complement strand
CGCAAGTGCGGGTTGTACGAGCGCCCTGCATGGGCCGCTGCGATATGGCGCCTGTGCTTGAGCTAGGGCATTTTCATATTGACCATGCCAACCCTGAGAAAGTTTTAGCCGCAATCGGGGCTGGTCATACTCATGCAGATATCCCTGACTATGAGGGATTGGTTGCTTATCAAAATTTGGGTGGCTACGCACACCTATTGGCGCTGCGCGCTGAGGGTGATTGGGAAGCGGTTCAAGCTCAAATCAAAGAGAGTGGTTTGCGCGGCCTTGGAGGTGCTGGTTTCCCGTCTGGCACTAAATGGGGATTTGTCCGTGGTAACGAGGGGCCACGCTATTTGGCTGTGAACGGGGATGAGGGTGAACCGGGCACCTTTAAGGACCGTTACTACCTAGAACGGACACCTCACTTGTTTTTGGAAGGCATGTTGATTGCCGCTTGGGCGGTTGAGGCTGAAACCTGTTTTATTTATATGCGTGATGAATATCCTGCAGTGCTGCAGATACTTGCGACCGAGATTGCGGCGTTGGAGGCTGCGGGTCTGGTGGCTAAGGGGTACATTGAGCTGCGCCGCGGGGCGGGTGCTTACATCTGCGGTGAAGAAAGTGCGATGATCGAAAGTATTGAGGGCAAGCGTGGTTTGCCACGGCATCGCCCACCATTCGTGGCAGCGGTGGGAATACATAATCGCCCTACTTTGGTGCATAACGTGGAAACCCTGCTGTGGGTGGCGCGGATTGTGCGTGAGGGGCCGGAATGTTTGAACACGGTTGAACATAATGGCCGTCGAGGACTTCGCAGTTATTCGGTATCTGGCCGGGTAAAAAATCCAGGTGTTTTTCTTCTGCCATCCGGATCAACAATCACTGATATAATTGCGGCTTGTGGTGGCATGTTGGACAATCATATCTTCAAAGCCTATCAACCTGGCGGTCCGTCATCAGGTCTGTTGCCTGCGTCTATCCATGATGTGCCGTTGGACTTTGACACTCTCCAACCCTTGGGTACCTTCATTGGGTCTGCGGCGGTTGTGGTGCTGTCAGAGCAAGATAGCGCCCGCGGCGCGGCCTTGAATATGTTGCGGTTCTTTGAGGATGAGAGTTGTGGCCAGTGCACCCCGTGCAGGGTAGGCTGCGAAAAAGCAGTGAAGCTGATGGGCGCCAAATCCTGGGATCAATCGCTTTTGACTGAACTTACCAGCGCCATGGCTGATACCTCGATCTGTGGCCTTGGGCAGGCAGCGCCAAATCCGATCCAATCTGTGATTAAACACTTCCCTGAAGAGATCTAAATGGAGAGTGCCTGCCTTAGGGTAACCACTTGTATAGGAATTTCATAAAAGCGCGTTTCTAAATCCATACGCCATTGGCATTGCTTAATGGTCTGATTATATTCAGCCTACCGACAGCGTGCATGCATTTGGGGCGTGTGTGATAAATGCAAGGCTATGGAGCACTTCGATGTCCTTTTTCAGAAAACTTAAATCTAAGCTTTTTAAATCTTCTGCGAGGCTGGAAGAGGGGCTAGATGCGATTGTGCGAGAGGATGTTGCTCTAGAGGATATTGCCGAAGATGAAGCGCCTATTGTAGAAGTCTCTCAAGCCGTCGTTCAAACTAAGATTGAACCCGTTCCAATGGCTGAGCCCCCAGAGGACGACGAACCTTTAGTCAAAGCTATAGCGGTTATTGAAGCGTCTGAGACGCCGAAAGTGACGTTTGAGCCATTGGAAATTGACACCACACCGCTCAACCCGCTGCCTGAGAAGTCTAGCGTGTTTGGCCGTACGCCGCGCCGGGTGATGGATGACGATATGTTGGAGCAACTGGAAGAACTGTTGATCTCTTCCGATATGGGGGTTGATACCGCGTTGCGGATTACGGCGAATTTGGCTGAGGGCAGGTTTGGCAAGAAATTGTCAACCGCTGAGATCAAAACCGCATTGGCAAAAGAAATTGCCCGGGTCATGGAGCCTGTTGCGCGGCCGTTACCAATATACAATAAGAAGCCACAGGTTATTTTGATTGTTGGAGTGAATGGCTCTGGCAAAACCACCACGATTGGCAAACTCGCGAGCCAATTTAAACAGGCGGGCAAGTCCGTTGTGATTGTGGCTGGTGATACGTTTCGGGCTGCCGCCGTGGGCCAGCTCAAGGTTTGGGGTGATCGGGCTGGCGTGCCGGTGATGACCGCGCCGGAGGGGTCGGATCCCGCCAGCTTGGCTTTTGATGCGATGACACAAGCTGAAGCTGATGGCGCAGACCTTTTGATGATCGACACCGCTGGGCGTCTGCAGAACCGCACAGATTTGATGGAAGAGCTGTCTAAAATTATACGGGTAATCCGCAAGAAAGATCCCAGCGCGCCTCACAACACGATTTTGGTGTTAGATGCGACGACAGGGCAAAATGCCTTGAACCAAGTCGAAGTTTTTCAAAAGCTGGCCGATGTATCTGGTTTGATTATGACTAAATTAGACGGCACCGCCAAAGGCGGTGTACTGGTCTCGCTGGCAGATAAATTTGCACTGCCAATCCATGCAATTGGCGTGGGTGAACAGATTAATGATCTGGACGCTTTTGATCCCCAGGAATTTGCTAATGCCTTAACCGGGGCCTAGGATTTTGACTGAGTGGGTCTTGGCCGTTGAAGGTACCGAAATAGGCCGACATTTCGCCATGATTTTGGCACTTATGGCGGGAGTTTTTCATGCAGTTTTTGCAGCGATGCAAAAAGGACGTGTAGACCCTTGGGTGATGCGGGGGGCAATGGATGCGAGCTATGGATTGATTACTTTGCCTGTGGCTCTTTTCATGGTGCCTTGGCCTAGTCTGCATCTTTGGCTGATTTTGATAGGTGTGTGGGCCATTCACACCCTTTATAAAACACTTCAGGCAATGGCCTATACCCGAGGAGCCTACACGGTTGTTTATCCGATAGTGCGGGGGACGGGACCTCTGTTTACCGTGATTGGCGCCTTTCTTCTGTTTGGGGAGGTATTCACGATCGGGCAATGGATGGGGATGGGCGTATTGCTGTGCGGCATCTTCGGGCTGGCCGTGTACAATTTGCACACTGTAACCCTGGAGCGTGAGACTTTGAAAATGGCCTTGGGCTTAGCTTTTTGCACGGGGTTGTGTGTGGCGCTATACACGACTTATGATGCTTATGGCATCCGTGCTGCGGCTGATCCCTTTACCTTTCTGGCTTGGTTCTTTGTAATCGACGGTTGGGCGATGCCAATTATATCTTTGGTTTATGCAAGGCGTAAGGGGATTACTTTAAGAAGGCAGGGTCTTTGGTGGCGGGGGCCCATAGGGGGGCTGCTGGCAATTGTGTCTTTTGGTTCAATCCTGATGGCTACACGTTTGGATAAAGTGGGGGAGGCAGCGGTCTTGCGCGAAACATCTACGATTTTTGCCGCTTTGATTGGCTGGTTTTTTCTTAAGGAGACAGTGGGTCCGCGCCGGGTGGTATTGATGGCTTTGATTGTGCTGGGTGCCGTGATAGTTGAATTTTCAGGATAATAGGGACGATTGATTATGTCTGATGATAAGTTGCCAAAATGGGTGAAGCCACTGCTGGAATTTGGGCCAGTAGTTGCCTTTTTCTTTGCCTATATGCGAATGAAAGAGGCAGTCTACACTATTGGTGGGAGTGACTACCAAGGCTTTATTGTTGTGACCGCCTTGTTTGTGCCGCTGCTTTTAATTTGCACTGCTATCCTTTGGAGGTTGACTGGTAAAATCTCCCCGATGCAGATTATGACAGCGATTTTGGTAACGGTTTTTGGTGGACTAACGGTTTGGCTGAACGATGCACGCTTTATCAAGATGAAGCCAACGATCATATACCTAATCTTTGGTGGGCTTTTGGGGATTGGGTTGCTACGTGGACAATCTTATTTGAGAGTGGTGATGCAAGAAACCTTGCCGATGCAAGATATGGGCTGGATGATTCTAACGCGACGGGTGATGGTGTTTTTCTTTGGCTTGGCCTTGTTGAATGAGGTGGTATGGCGCTGTTTTTCAACAGAAATTTGGGTTTATTTCAAGACCTTTGGGTTGACCGTGGCGTTGTTTGCATTCTTCATGATGCAGGGGCCTTTACTCACTAAATATGGAATACAGAAAGCCAGTTGATTGAGCAAATTGATGGGGCAACTCTGTATGTCTTCGTTAGATTGGCTTTAGCACTCTAGAAGCCGTTGGTTTACACGGGAGATTGCCAGGCCATACTTAACTTTCGGAGTTGACCGTGCCCAATATGCGCTTTACGCACAAGGGGTGATGATTTGCTACCGGATTGCGGGCCACGTTAAATAAGCTGCTAAAAAGGTTTGGGTAGATTTGTAGCACCCCACCTTTTACCGGTGGGTTTTTTTGTGCTAACAAGGAGGTTCAAATGACACGCGATAAACGTACGCTCGCGGTGCATGCCGGCACCCGTCGCTCACAATACTCTGAGATGTCAGAGGCTATTTTTATGACCCAAAGTTTTGTTTATGAAAGTGCTGAAGCTGCTGAATCTCGGTTTGAGCAGGCGGGAGAGGATGAGTTTATCTATGCTCGTTACGGCAACCCAACTGTACGCATGTTTGAAGAGCGGATAGCTGCTCTGGAAGGCGCAGAGGATGGGTTTGCCACGGCCAGCGGTATGGCGGCAGTGCATGGAGCTTTGGCCTCGATGACCCAAGCAGGCGATCATGTGGTCGCTGCGCGGGCATTGTTTACATCCTGCCTGTATGTGTTGGAAGATGTGTTGGCGCGGTTCGGTGTGCAAGTCACATTAGTTGATGGCTTGGACCTTGATGCTTGGGCACAGGCTATCACGCCAGACACGAAACTAGTATTTTTTGAAAGTATCTCGAATCCCACTTTAGAAGTAATTGATATTGCCGCAGTCGCAGGTTTGGCCCATGCTGCTGGTGCATTAGTTGTGGTGGATAACGTTTTCTCAACACCTATTTATTCCAACGCGATCCCATTGGGCGCCGACGTGGTGATTTATTCGGCGACCAAACATATTGACGGCCAAGGCCGCGGTTTGGGTGGTGTGATTCTTGGCACAAAAGAGTTTATTCGCTCAATTGTTGAGCCCTTCATGAAGCACACCGGCGGTGCGATGAGCCCGTTTAATGCCTGGATGATGGTCAAAAGTCTTGAAACATTGGATCTACGTGTCCGCGCACAGGTGGCGACTGCAACAGAGCTGGCTGAAGTCCTCGAACGGCGGGAAGATTTACTGCAGGTGATCTATCCTGGCTTGAAAAGCCATCCACAATTTGACCTCACGCAGGCACAGATGGGTGCTGGTGGCACAGTACTGTCTATCGATGTCGGTAGCAAAAAGCAAGCATTTTTGATGATGAACACACTTGAAATAATTCTTATTTCTAACAACTTGGGAGATTCAAAGTCAATTATTACGCACCCGGAAACCACAACCCATCAACGCCTTTCGCAAGATCAAAAGGATCTGCTGGGGATAACGCCTGGTCTCTTGCGGCTGTCAGTTGGATTGGAAAGTGCGAAAGATCTCAATTTTGATCTGCAAGCTGCGTTGGACGTTGCGTTCATTGACAAATAAAACCCAAAGATTACTTGAATTTGTATGCGATACGCTAAATCTTCAGAAAGAAGTTGAAACTTGACCTGTTATTCCTGCATATTTATGGGGAAGGCCCGCACCTGAGAGAAGGGGAAATTGCCGTGAATATTCGCTTTCCACATACGGACGACGCGCCTACGCGTGCCGAAGCTGATGCAGCGAAAGCATTGTTGCTGCGCTGGGCTGCTTCAGCGAGCCCGACAGAACTGATGGATTTTGATACAGTGCAGGAAGATTTTTTTTCGGCTGGCAGATCGCCTGAACTTAACCGTATATACCCTAATGATTTTGTAGCTGATGCTGACTATGTCCGTGGTCTGCCAGATCTCCAAAATGGTCCATCCTCACTGATCCGTGGCGCAAAAAAACGTATTCAGCATGTAGGAATTTCTAATTTTCGCCTGCCAATTCGCTTTCAAACGCGCGACAATGGGCCACTGCAGCTGGAAACCTCTGTTACCGGTTCTGTGTCACTTGATGCTGGCAAGAAAGGCATAAATATGTCGCGTATAATGCGAACTTTTTATCGCCATTCTGAGGAGACCTTTAGTTTTGATGTGATTGAGCGTGCCTTGGATGATTACAAGGCGGATCTTGAGAGCTTTGATGCCAGAATCCAGATGCGCATGTCCTTTCCGATGAAGGTGCAAAGCCTACGCAGCGGATTAATTGGATACCAATATTACGACATTGCACTTGAGTTTGTTGAAATTGATGGTCAGCGCCACAAGATCATCCATCTTGATTACGTTTATTCTTCTACATGCCCGTGTTCGCTTGAACTGTCTGAACACGCGCGTGCCACCCGTGGACAGTTGGCGACGCCGCATTCACAACGATCAGTGGCGCGAATATCTTTGCTAGTTGCGCCAGGTGAGAGTTGTTTGTGGTTTGAAGACTTAGTTGATTTTTGTCGGCGTGCTGTACCCACTGAGACTCAGGTGATGGTCAAACGTGAAGATGAGCAGGCATTTGCGGAGTTGAATGCTGCTAACCCAATTTTTGTGGAAGATGCGGCGCGGTTATTTTGCAAACAATTGCAATTAGACCCCCGGGTAAGTGATTTTAGGGTGATCTCGAGCCACCAAGAAAGCCTACATAGCCACGACGCAATCTCGGTTTTGACCGAAGGCCCGACCTTCGCTCAAACCAGCCTTGATCCGCGTACCTTTGAAAGCCTGTTTCACATCGGCTGATTGCTTGACTTGGGGCGCATTCAACGCCAACGCTGGCCTTATGTTTGATCTACGCCCAGTTTTCAATGTGGTTGGATTATTGGTAACTGGTCTCGGCCTTACCATGCTATTCCCCTTTGCCTTGGATCTCTCACGTGGCAACGGCCACTGGGGGGTGTTTCTAGAATCTGCACTCATTACAGTTCTGATTGGCGGCATGATGTATTTGGCTACGCGGCGCGAAGAGGCGCGTGGGCTGACGTTACAACAAACGTTTTTATTAACCACTGGCGTTTGGGTAGCACTACCAATCTTTGGCGCCTTGCCATTCGTTTTGGGTGCGACAGACGCCAGCTACACAGATGCATTTTTTGAGGCGATGTCGGGCCTCACCACAACTGGGGCAACGGTATTTTCTGGCCTTGATTATCTTCCTGATGGTTTGCTGTTGTGGCGCTCGATTTTGCAATGGCTGGGTGGTATTGGGATTATTATTGTGGCCATGGTGTTTTTACCAGAGTTACGCGTGGGAGGGATGCAGATTTTTCGATCTGAGGGATTTGATACTTTTGGAAAAATCTTGCCACGGGCAACAGAAATTGCATCACAAATTGCCTGGTTGTATGTGGGACTGACAGCAGCTTGCGCTGTGGCCTATATAGCCTCTGGAATGCGGGCGTTTGATGCGGTTTTGCATTCTATGACAACAATCGCTACTGGTGGATTTTCGTCTTATGATGCGTCTTTCGTTCGGTTTGGGCCCGCTACGGAATACGTGGGTGCTCTATTTATGTGTTTAGCAGCCTTGCCATTTGTGCGCTATGTTCAATTGATCAATGGTCAGCCGAGGTCTTTGTTTAAAGATACACAAATTCAGATGTTTTTCATAATCCTAATTATGGGTGTTGGCTTTTTGACGCTGGTGCTGTGGCAAGGCAGTGCTTTGAATGGTGAATTGGGATTTCGTAAAGCGCTATTTAATATTATTTCTATCGTAACTGGGACAGGCTTCACCAGTGCAGATTATAGCAGTTGGGGCCCAGTCGCTGTGGTGGTGTTTTTTTATGCTGGGTTGGTGGGTGGCTGCGCTGGATCCACATCTTGCTCGGTGAAAGTATTTCGTTATCAGCTCTTGGTCTCGGCAATCCACATGCAGTTGCGCAAGATCAACAGCCCGAATGGGGTGTTCAACCTGCGTTATCAAGGCCGGATTGTGGATATGGATGTCATAAACTCGGTGATTTCGTTTTTTGTGATATTTTTTGTGTCGCTTGGCGTCTCTGCTATGGCTTTAACCTTTACGGGGTTGGATATGCTTACAGCTTTTTCTGGTGCCGCGGCCGCTTTAGCAAATATTGGACCAGGCTTGGGTGAGGTGATCGGACCCTTTGGAAATTATGGCAGTCTCAATGATACAGCCAAATGGATTTTGGCTATAACAATGTTACTTGGCAGGCTCGAGTTATTGGCTGTTTATACTTTATTTACGATTAGGTTTTGGAGAAACTGATGCAAGAGACAAAGCCACTGGGCGCACAAATTTCCCATATGTTAAAAAACAGAGGCGTTGATGTTATTTTTGGCATTCCTGGGGTGCATAACCAAGAGATGTATCGCGGCATCGAAGAGGCTGGTATTCGTCATGTTTTGGCGCGACACGAGCAAGGCGCTGGTTTTATGGCGGACGGCTACTCGCGCGCCACTGGTAAACCCGGAGTTGCTTATGTGATTACTGGTCCAGGCGTTTGTAATATTATGACTGCCATGGGCCAAGCATATTCCGATTCGGTGTCGGTACTGGTGTTATCCAGCTGCTTGGATGAGACCGCTGCTCGCCGTGGGCAGTTGCATCAAATGTTGGATCAGGAAGCTGCCGCACGTACGGTTTGTGATTGGTCGTATCAAGCGAACAGCGCTCAAGCTGCTTATAATCTCGTGGACCGTGCGCTAATAGAATTCAAAACACAACGCCCCCGTAGTAAGCATATTCAGATCCCGATTGCACTTTTAGAAGGCGAAGCTGTGCCAGCGCCTCATAAACTGGGAAGCCTCACCAAGGCTGTTGACGCCGCGAATTTAGATATGAGCGGCCTGTCTACAGCGTTGGCTCAGGCTTCCCATCCGTTGTTTGTGATTGGCGGCGGCGCTGCAGATGCGGCCACCGCCCTGCGCGAAGTTATTACTGGCTGTAGCGCAGCCTGTTTTGAGACCTTTGCCGGTCGTGGGATTATGCCTTGGGACTATCCACTCAACTTCGGTGCAGCTCTGGCGCGGCCCAGTTCATCTCAAGTCATGGCGCAAGCAGATTGTATTGTCGCCGTTGGCACAGAATTAGCTGAGGTTGATCTTTGGCGGAACCATATGGGCCATGACTGTCCTCTATATCGAATTGATATAGACCCTGAGTGTTTGAGTGATGAGCATCGTGCTGACGTGTTCATGCATGCTAAGGCCAAGGATGCAATGGCAAGCTTGCTGAAATGCTTTGTTGCTTCAGACTCGGAATGGCAGGTGGCTGCTGTCGCTCACCAACGAGATCTATGGCGCGCTGAGAGCGAAGCTGAGCGTCCCGGAATTATTGCCATCGCTGATGCTCTGCGCACGGCGGTTCCTGAGGATACAATGATTTATTCTGATATGACGCAATTTGCTTATGTGGCGAATGAAGTCTGGCCCATGGCTCGGCCAAAGCATTGGCATCATCCGTCGGGATTTGGAACTTTAGGCTATGCTTTACCGGCCGCTATTGGTGGCGCAACTGCTAGGCCAAATCAGCCGACTATGGCAATTGCTGGCGATTATGGTTTTCAATACAGTGTACAGGAGCTTGGGACGGCTGTTGAGCTGGGCCAAGCCTTGCCAATTATCCTATGGGATAATGGCAAGCTGAAAGAGATCGAGGACAGTATGCGCAGTGCTCAAATAGCGCCTAATGCTGTGATTGCAAAAAATCCTGACTTTGTAAGCCTTGCAAAAGCCTATGGTGCCTATACTGCGGCACCTATAAATTTGACTGTGATGCAGAAAGCTGTGGCAGAGGCTTTTTCTGCAGATGGGCCAACCTTGATCTATATAACTCCTGATATCCTTGCACAGTAGGATGGGATAATTGGGTAAACGATACTCGAATATGTGGGTTTGGGCTTTAAAAGATTATTGGATATAAGAATGCAGGGCTTATGAAGCTGAGTGTTGGAGATTTGCGAGTTGATTTTGTCAGCGGTGCGGTCGCGCATCGACTTCGCTTTGGTGGGGGCCGTGGGCAAGCTCTTGCAAAAGCGATGGGGTTACGGGCTGGAAAAACTCCAATGATCATTGACACCACTGCAGGCTTAGGGCGAGATTCGTTTTTACTGGCATCGCTTGGGGCGAAGGTCATTATGATTGAGAGGTCAGAGAAAATGCATTTATTGCTGGCTCAAGGCATGAAGCGCGCTGTGAAAGAGGGTGGTGAATTCCGCGAAATCATTGGCCGGATGACTTTACTAAAGGGAGATGCTAAGGATTTGCTGGCCGGACTGTCACCCGAAGCGATTTTGATTGACCCTATGCACCCTCCACGCAATAATTCGGCGCTGGTGAAACGAGAGTTGCGCCAAGTTCGCGAGATTGTTGGAACTGATGATGACGCCGCTGATTTGGTGCGGGTAGCGCTTAAGCATGCAGGAAATCGTGTAGTGTTGAAATGGCCCGCAAAGGCTGAACCGATTCCAGGGATACAGGCATGCTCTCATCAAATAATAGGAAAATCCACGCGTTACGATGTTTTCATGCTGGGGTAATTTCCTTTATAACTATATCGAATAACATCATAAGCCAATCTCCACTTCTGGTAATATGGCTCCAGGGACACGAAGTATCGCGCCTTAGAATTTAACGTCGCAACCAATCAATAGGGTTTGACGATTTGCGTGCAATATGATGATTGCTTGCGCAAGCATCAAATCAACTAGAGGGTATCACTATGGCATTCATTGTTATTTTAAAGTTCTTCCATTTTCTATCGCTGTTTCT
>TARA_B110000971_G_scaffold67666_1_pt1 | contig 10867 bp, 10 predicted proteins | sample TARA_B110000971 | Tara Oceans TARA_B110000971 (sample SAMEA4397842) | marine metagenome | biome: Polar Biome; feature: [SRF] surface water layer (ENVO:00010504); material: water (ENVO:00002006), including particulate matter (ENVO:01000060) such as... | depth 5 m | reverse complement strand
TGGTCGGATACTTCTGGTATATCCGTAAGTTTCTTTACCCAAAACGGGTGTGAATTATCACATGTCCCTTGAAATTCATAGGACCATCCTTGAGGATCTGGGGAGCACACAAAATCAAAGTTGCCAAAACCCAAATTGAAATCCCAAAGTGGGCCAAAGTGAAGTTTACCTCCATTAGTAGATTTCTTCTTGTGCATATAGAAACTGAGCTTGTAGGCATCTATATGCTTGCCTACTTCTGTAACTAGAAAGTAGTCTACCCAAGACGGTGCATCTACATAGTCTTTATATTTTGAGACGTATGCTGCAGAGCTCATGTCTTCTTCAAAACTGGTAAGGTACGTTTTGATGTACTCACGTTGTACCGTCTGCATTTCTTCTGCTTTTGGATCGTGGTAGGAGTAGAATTTTGTGGGAGAGGTGCCACTGTACCACCCATCTATATCTGAATCTGGATCATCTCTATCTATCTGCATAAGGTAGCCGCCTGTGAGTTCTTCTCCACTTACGTCATCAGACTTTAGATTGGCTATATCTACTCTGTTTTTATCTCGTTTTATTTTTTCGGTGAGCATATATACTCCACGGTAGTCAGTATTTACATAGAGTTCGCAGAGACGTGTACGTGGGGTGTATTGTCCTGTTTGACTGCCCATGTGATAGGCTAGTGAATTGCGGAGCAGTGACTTGTCGCTATAAGGCCCGTGCAGCACCCAGTCGTTTTCAGATGGCATACCGAGCAGAGAGACATTGTTATTCTCACCATTTGACAGTCTAGTCTCAAAACCAAAGTTATTTTTAGGAAAACCTTGAGAGGAGGCGCCACGTATTTCTATACCAATCACACCATCATATCCAGTGTATGCATCTCCTAGGTTATTGAGCCCCGCATTATCTATTATCCCTAAATGTGCATTTATTTTTGGCTCATCTACGATTTCTGCATTGTTTTCTGTAGTGATGATAAATAATGGCAAGGTGCTTCCCAGGCTTGGTGGCAGAAACCAAGTAGGTGTACTGCGGTAGTTCGTTGAATTATCACTGATACCCAAAGTCAAAAAGAAGTTACTGCTCAAATCAGAGGAAGTAAGGCTTTGGTTATGTATCTGTATGGCCAGGGTATTACTACCTTGTTTTATGAATGAGCGAAAATTAGTAGGTCTAAATTCGTAGGATTCTGGGAGTTCTCCCAGATAAAGATTAGCTTCCTTAAAAGTGGTAGCCAGTGCATCAAAAGTAGGAGGAACGCCTTCTGTGCCTATATTACTTCGAGCTATTTCTACACCATTTAGATACGCTACGAAAGCATCATCATAATCTGCTTGGAGTATAAGGTATTTTATTACGGAGGTGTCTGTTAGGTTAAATGTTTTTCTTATATATACAGAGGATGTAGATTCTATAGTAGTATTGTCATCGCCATCATCATACCCAAACCCGCCTTGACCTTCTGACCACGCATTCGCATCAAAACTAGGTTGTATCCATTGATTTGATGGCTCAGTATTACCTACAAAATAGTTCCATTGGTCCGTATTTTTTACAGCCGTTTCCCAGTGATCTATGGATTGTGCATTTGTGAGATTACTTGCCGCTAGAAGACAATATATAAGGGTGGTGTTTCTGATTAATTTTAGCATAGTTATAAAAAACGTAAAATTAATCTCTTTTTGAAAATAAGAGTCAGTTGGTAGTGAATTTGACTGGTTTTTGATAATGTTAGTTGGAAGAATTGATTAGGAGCATTTAAACTCGTCGCCCATTTAAATAGTTGTTTTATTCCATAATCAGTAGTTAAGTATCAGCCACCCACATTCCAAAATACGGATTGACTGAATTTGCTTTCGTCAAAAAGAGAGTGAATGGTTTACAAAAAATAAGTCTTTTAGGTTGGGGCTTTTCTGCTATAATCTCTTCAGAAGTGTAAATTATTGCTTCGCTTTCCAACTCAGCACCCACTTCATCTAAGATAAATGCGGTTCACTGCAAAGCTCTATCTAGCGTGTATCTTCGTATCCCGGATTCAAACGGTATTCCTTCAAGTTTAGGAATAGGCGTAGAAATATTGAAACTAGAAAGTATATGTTCTTTGGGAAATTGGCGTTTCTCTTAGCAAGCTATTACTGCAAGAAGACAATTGATTATTGGCAAATATGTATTTTTAACGCTCATTTACTTCAAATCTAATCCTTGATGAAATCATTCAGCCACTTTATTCTTTCGTCTATTGGAGAGAGTGAGACATATCCTTTTGATTTCTTTCGAATTTTTCCTCGTTCATCTACGAGGTAAGATGTGGGAGAGGCCGCAGTGAATAGCTTTCTGGATATTGGATTACAACTGGTTACTTTTTTAGTGTTTCTGTGGAGTTTTCTGATGCGACATTGTGCTAAAATGAGGTAGTCAGGTGCATCTGTTTTAAAATCTTCACGTAAATCAGATGGACCATTCTGCTTTGAGCTGTAGAACTCTTTGATTTGATTTTCAGAGTTTTCAAGCAGTACTATAATTTGATATCTGCTGGTATCTATCGTCAATGCTAAGCTGTCTAAGTCTTTCATTAATTTCATAGCGTGGTAGCATCCTAAATAATTTAGAACAACTAATGTTCTTTTGTTTTGGAATAGCTTCTCAGAGTGAATGTGGCCATTTGAATCGCGTAGTTCGAAAGAGGGAAATTTTCGGGTAATGGATGTGCTGCTTGAGGCAAGTAATAACCATAGCAGAAGTACGAAAGGGATACGTGTAAGTCTAGAATTCATACTATAATCTAATATACAATATTTACGCAATAGTCATTACAAGTCGCTATTATTCATATTTCTGTCACTCTAATTGAACTATATTAAAAACAAATGTAGGCCTCAAACATTCTTGACCCGTAACGGTTATATTTGCAATAGATTAAGTCTAATTAAAAATAAAGAATGAATTTTCCGATATACTTAGATAACAATAGTACTACACCAATGGACCCCCGTGTCCTTGAGACGATGCTTCCTTATTTCAATGAGAAATTTGGTAATGCAGCGAGTAGAAATCACAGTTTTGGCTGGTCAGCTGAAGAAGCTGTAGACTACGCAAGAGAGCAGGTAGCTCGTTTGATAGGTTCTACTAGCAAAGAAATAATATTCACATCTGGAGCTACTGAAGCTAATAACCTAGCTATCAAAGGAGTCTATGAGATGTACGTTTCCCGAGGAAATCATATGATTACCGTGACTACGGAACACAAAGCAACACTAGATGCGTGTAAGAAAGTGGAAAAAATGGGTGGTGAGGTTACATACCTATCTCCTAACGAGGATGGGCTTATCAACCTTTCGGATTTAGAAGCTGCTATTACAGACAAAACTGTATTGATTACTATAATGTATGGTAATAATGAGATTGGTGTGGTGCAAGATATGAAAGGTATCTCTGCCATAGCAAAGAAGAATGGCATATTATTTCATACAGATGCTACGCAAGCAGTAGGCAAGATTCCTGTAGATGTAAATGAAGATGGAATAGACTTATTGAGTTTTACAGCTCATAAAATGTACGGACCTAAAGGGGTAGGTGCATTATATGTAAGACGTAAAAATCCACGTGTGAAAGTAACTAGCCAAATGGACGGTGGCGGACACGAGAGAGGAATGAGAAGTGGTACACTTAATGTTCCCGGTATCGTAGGTTTTGGTAAAGCGTGTGAGATTTGTCAAAATGAAATGGCAGATGAGGCTATCCGTTTAAGTACGATGAGAGATAGACTAGAAAAAGAATTGCTCACGATAGAAGAATCATATGTAAATGGTAACGCAGAACACAGACTTCCTCACGTTGCCAATATTTCTTTTAAATTCGTAGAAGGAGAAGGTCTTATGATGGGTACTAAAGACATCGCTGTAAGTAGCGGTAGTGCTTGTACGAGTGCATCACTTGAGCCTAGTTATGTGCTGAAGAGTCTTGGATTAGATGACGAGCTTGCTCATTCATCTTTGCGTTTTGGTCTAGGTAGATTTACTACTGAGGAGGAAATAGATTTTGCTATCGACCACGTGAAGACAGCAGTGAATAAATTGAGAGATATGAGTCCATTGTGGGAGATGTTTAAAGACGGCATCGACTTGAAATCAATAGAGTGGGCAGAGCATTAAGTCTCAGTTTTGAGTTAGGAGTTTTAATATTAAGAATTTAAAAAAAGAACAAACGAGTTAGAATGAAGTGATGTAATTAAGAATTGATGATGAATCAATTTCGTAGTAAAAACTTTTAAATTCAAAACTCATTATTAGATAAAAATATGGCATATTCAGAAAAGGTAATCGATCATTACCAAAATCCAAGAAACATTGGTACATTAAATAAAGAGTCCAAAACAGTAGGTACAGGGCTAGTAGGTGCACCTGAGTGTGGAGACGTGATGCGTCTGCAGATAGAGGTAGATGATACTACAGGTCTAATCAAGGACGCTAAGTTTAAGACTTTCGGATGCGGATCAGCTATCGCTTCTTCTTCACTAGCCACAGAATGGCTGAAGGGAAAAAGCGTAGATGATGCTATGAAAATAGATAATATGGAGATAGTAGAAGAGTTAGCTTTGCCACCAGTAAAAATACACTGTTCAGTGCTAGCAGAAGATGCTATCAAAATGGCAATCAATGACTACCGTGTAAAGCAAGGTCTAGAACCAATAGAAGATAACAAAAAGCATTACTAGTAGAATCATCATCCCGAGGGAATCCAAAGGGTGAAGTAGTCTGACAATTAATAATTAGAAAAAGATGATAACAGTATCAGAAAGAGCAGCGAGTCAAGTGAACACAATTATGTCGACGGAAGGTCTGGATAATGAATATTTCATTCGGGTATCTGTAGTTGGTGGTGGTTGTTCGGGTCTTAGTTATAAGATGGACTTTGATAATGAGAGCCAAGAAAATGATCAAGTTTTTGAAAGCCATGGATACAAGGTAGTTTGTGATATGAAAAGCTTCTTATATCTCTGCGGTACAGAATTGGATTTCACAGATGGGTTAAATGGAAAGGGTTTCCAATTTAATAATCCAAATGCTAGCAGGTCTTGTGGATGTGGAGAGAGTTTCTCTGTATAATATTTACTTGACATAAAATATAGAAGAAGGAGTACTGAGAAGTGCTCCTTTTTTGTGGGCGAAGATTTGCTACGGATTTGCCAATTCCTTTTTGATTAGATAGTGGAAGAATATGTCATACTAGTTTACTATGAATTTCCAAACGGAGTCCAATCCTTGTACAGTTTTCTTTCTTATGTATTGATTCAGCCATCGCTTATATAGATATGAAATTAAATATATACCTGACATAATTTCAATTAGTGAATTCGAGGCATTTACCTAACTTTGACAGGTGCAACGCAACGCTAAGATAATTTCACGTTTAACAGCTCTATGGGCTTTGAGCGAAGCTGGTTTGGGTGGAGTTTTACATGCTATTCAGTCTCCATTCACAGGATTATTTGTTGGAGGATTTGCCATCGTTCTCGTGAGTCTTATTGCGTATTTCGCAGAAGATAAGAAGAAGACCATCTTTAGGTCTCTACTCGTAGTATTGATTATTAAGCTTGCTGTAAGTCCACATTCTCCCATTACATCATATCTAGCAGTAAGTTTTCAAGCCTTTATGGCTGGGCTTATATACAGTAAACTTAGTCTGGGAAAATGGAGTGCCATGCTACTCGGTGTAGTCACTCTAGTAGAGTCAGCCACTCAGAAACTACTGGTACTTACACTTATATACGGTACGAGTTTATGGGAAGCAATAGATTCATTTAGTATATATGTTATTGAACGTATGGGATTTCTTGGAAACATTTTTTCATCTACAGCTCTTATTTCTATTTACTTATGGCTCTATGCTCTACTGGGTATAGTGGTAGGCTATATCATCTATGATATCGTAAGATACCTGGACGTAAATCAGGGTAACGTGAAATATCAGATAGAGGCTATAGAATTCGACGACGAAGTGGGAATAGCCAAGAAGCGAAGGGGCCGCTGGAGAAAGTGGGTCATCTTTGGGATTTTCTTTGCACTCATAGCAGCGTATTATTTCTTTGTGAAACAAGGTGACGAGGTTTGGAAAAACTGGTTATTCATATTCCTTAGGAGTGCAGGGATACTACTGGCGTGGTACTATATAGTTGCTCCATTATTTAAGAAATACTTTAAGAAATTTTTAGATGGCAAAAAGCATAAGGTACAAGCTGAGGTAGATGAAACACTCACTCTATTGCCATATCTTAGAAAAGTGACAAAACTTGCTTGGCAAGAAAATAAAGACGAGCGAGGACTTAATAAGCTTCGCAATTTCATGGGAGATACAATCCTCTATAGTATCCATCTCAAAATAGAAGAATAATGATTTACATCTTAGCAGGTGATATACGGTCAGGTAAGACCTCCGCATTAGAAGAATGGATTGGTACTTGGGATAATGTAAAAGGTGTCTTGTGCCCAGATGACTCGGATACAGACTTGAGGTATTTGTATAATATTGAAACAGCAGAGAGATTTCCACTAGAAGTTTCTGAAGCTGCAGACAATACTACTAGAGTTGGTAAATATCATTTTCTAAGTGACTCTTTTAAGATGGCTAGTTTCTTATTGATCAAAACCTTTGAAGAACAGGATTTTGAGTTTTTAGTGCTAGACGAGCTAGGGAAATTAGAGCTTAAAGGAGAGGGAATTCATCAAGCAGCAAACTATATCATAGGCAATTATGAGTCTAGTGACGATAAGAATTTACTGTTAGTAGTACGGACCAACTTGGTGAAAGATATCATTGCCCATTATGACATTAAAAGCTTTCAGATAGTAGCTAAGGAAATGTTGCCCTGATTAAGTCTAAATTTAAGTCTATCCAATATATTTCTTACTCGTGAATACCTCTAGCGTTTTGTAAGAGGTATAAATCATTAGAGTTATCCTAAGCGTATTCAAACTGTGGAATTGATTTGATTGTCTTACATTTCGACTATGCTCAGTGTGACAAGTTAAAACTTTTGCTTAGACGCAAATTAGTAAAGTCCTCCGTTGTGTTCACGTTCGTAAATTCTTGTTCACTAGTAATGAGTACTCGTTGATTTCCGTACTGGTTTAAGAATTCCTGGATAGAACGACCTCCGTTGTTGAAGTATTCTTCTAAGCATGGAAGTGTCTCTATTTCCCAGATACTCAGCATTGGTTCCCATTTATTGCTGTGGTCATTATAATAGGTGGTAGTAAGCAAGTCCCAATTGCGTTGTTTAATCAAGGTCTCTATACTCTGCGTAGTTATAAGTGGCATGTCTATGCCTAAGACTAGTATAGATTGCGTTGTAGCCCTAAGAGCCGAAATAATGCCTGAGAGTGGTCCTTCCCCTTCGTACTCATCTAAGATTGTATTTTTAAGTCCTAAATCTTCTTGATCCTTATTGATGGAATAATGAACCTCATCTACGTAGTGTTTGAGCTTAGAGTGAGCTAGTTCAGTAAACGATTTATCGTTGACGTGTAGCTGCGACTTGTCTACTCCCATTCCCATTCTTGAGCTTTTACCGCCCATTAGGATTATACCTGTGAGACGCACTATCCAGTTATTGTTTTGTAGATAGCGTGACCCATTCCGTAGCCAAGTAGACCACATACTAAAATACTAGGAATCATACTGCCACTGGCTAGTCCGAAAACTACCCCTACCAAAAGTCCCATTCCAATACCCAATATGTAAATGTTTTTTTTTCTTTTTACGTTGTTTACTTTTCTTTTTCTGGTGCTCATAACGGGTTCAATTTACGGAATTAATTTTAAATAGGCTATTTCACTAAACTTTCTAACTCTGCTACGAGTCTCTTATCTGATGGTCGTTTAGCGTCCGAATTCACTATTTTGCCTAGTGGGTCTATTAAAATGTATCTAGGGATACCAGTTACTTGATAGTCTTCGTAAAACTGACCACCATTTTTATCTAAAGTTATCAGTTGAAACAGGTCTCCCCAACCATCCTCAATTATTAATGTATCTGAATTCGGATTAGTGATTTTCCCCGCAATTGTGACGTTGACCTCTTCTTGAGCCAATGTAAGCGTAGTAATGCAAAGCAGAATTGCGGTTATAGTATTCTTCATAGTTTTCATTCAATTATTTTTCATTCTGTTATTAGTTATTTCTCCTCAATGGTCACCATCACCAACTTGCTCGTAGGAGTATGACTTTTATCAGCGAATGAGTCTATAGGAACCAAAGGATTTGCCTCTGGGAAATAAGTGGCTACATTCCCTTCTGGAATAGGGTAGGGCACTATTAGAAACTTGAGTGCTTCTCGTTTTATACCGTTGAAATGAGAGAATAAGTTGACTACTTGCTTCTCTTTCCATCCTCTTGCTTTGATGTCTTTTATATTCATCATTACGATGCGTCGCTCATTGTAGATGCCGCGGTAACGGTCATCTAATCCGTAAATTGTGGTGTTGTACTGATCATGGCTACGAAGAGTCATCATTAGATACTCACCTTCTTTTAGCTCATTATGTGGTATAGCGTTGGTGGTGAAGTTTGCTTTACCTGTTTCAGTACCCCAGACTCGCTCTCGAGCTCCATTGGGCAAGTAAAAACCCCCTGGCTTACGAACTCGTTCATTGTAGTTTTCAAAACCAGGGATAGTCTGCTCTATTGCATTGCGTATTTTATCATAATTGCCTGCCATCCCTATCCAGTTTACTCCAGAATCTGATAGTGTAGCTAAGGCCATTTCTGCGACTATGGCTACTTCGCTTTTGAGTTTTTCACTTGGTGGAGTTAGTATGCCTTGAGAACTTTGGACTACCCCCATGCTGTTTTCACAACTTATGAATTGCTCGCCGTACATCTGTATGTCTTTATCCGTACGTCCCAGACATGGCAGGATAAGTGCTTGCTTACCAGTGACTAGATGTGAGCGGTTTAGCTTGGTGCTCACTTGTACGGTTAAGTTAGTATTTTGTAGAGCTTGTGCCGTATAGTGTGTGTCTGGTGTAGCACTCAGGAAGTTGCCTCCCATTGCAAAAAACACTTTGCCTTTACCCGATTTCATAGCTTCGATGGCAGATACTACGTGATAACCGTGCTCTCTTGGAGCACTTATGCCGTGTACTTTATCTAGTGCTGCTAAAAACGGTTCTTTAGGGGCTTCCCATATCCCCATAGTACGATCACCTTGTACATTGGAATGACCACGCACAGGGCAAGTGCCTGCTCCTGGTTTCCCTATAGCTCCTCGCATTAGAAGGAGATTTACTACTTCTTGTATGTTTCCTACACCATTTTTATGTTGGGTAAGTCCCATCGCCCAGCAGATGATTATTTTCTCATTCGTTGCCATCATATCTGCCACTTTTGTGATGATAGATTCTGCTACTCCGCTTTCAGAGATAGCATTTTGGATATCTTCTTTATTAAGATCTGCTAAGAAATTATCAAAACCGTGGGTGTGTTCTTGTATAAAAATCCAATCCAATACTTTCCCAGGATTAGCATCTTCCATTCCTACTAGTTTTAGCATTATAGCTTTTAGGAAAGCCACGTCACCGTTTACCTTCACCGGTGCAAATACATCTGTAAGCGAAGTCCCTCCTTTCATCATTTTGATGGGAGACTGCGGATCGGTAAAGTTGATTAATCCTGCTTCTGGGAGTGGGTTTACAGTAATAATTTTGCCTCCATTTTCTTTGCATTTTTCTAATGCTCCTAGCATTCTTGGGTGATTGGTTCCTGGGTTTTGCCCCATTATCATTATCACCTCTGCTTCGTGCAGGTCTTTGAGTGTCACAGAGCCCTTTCCTATGCCCAAGGTGTGTGATAAGCCTATACCACTACTTTCATGGCACATATTGGAACAGTCAGGCAGATTATTTGTACCGTATGACCGTATGAATAGTTGGTAGAGATATGCAGCCTCATTGCCTGTCCTGCCACTGGTGTAGAAGATAGCTTCATCTGGCGAGTCTAACGTATTGAGTTCTTTGGCTATCAGCTTAAAGGCATCTAGCCATTCTATGGGTTCATAATGAGTAGCATCTTCTCGCAGCACCATAGGCTCGGTAAGTCTGCCCAGTTTCCCCATTTTAAAGTCGGAGAATTTTGATATTTCAGCCACTGAATGCTCAGCAAAAAACTCCTTAGTCACAGATAGTTTGGTCGCTTCGTCAGCTATGGCTTTCATGCCATTTTCGCAGTATTCTCCTAGTGCAGATCGGTCATCATCCGGATCTGGCCATGCACACCCAGGGCAGTCAAAACCTCCTTTTTGATTGATCTTAAGACTCAGTTTAAAAGCATCAACAGGATCCATATACTTAGCAGCTTGTTTTACAGATGAAATAATAGCCGGAAGACCTACAGCTTTCTCCTTAGGCTCTTTCAGTATAAGACCGGTAAAGTCAAAGTTTTCAATTTCTATTTTTTGCTGTGACATAGGCAGAAGTCAAATGTACTAATATTTAGATAACTCAAGAGTACTTAGCATGTGCTCAATGTATAAAATATTCTTGCTATGATTCTTTATCTCGGTTTTCATATTAAATGATGTAGATATAACTAGTTGAATTGACTTATGCCCAGTTATCCAAACAGATGTTTGGTTTGTTTTATCCAAATAGTAACAATATGATTGGTTTGCAGATTCTACTATTGTTAATCCTTCCTTAGCTGCAAGTGAGGTGTGAACGTCATCAATGTTAAATATCCTCTCTGGATTTATTGAAGTTGAAACTTGTACGACACCCATGAAATTTGTATTCGTATATGAGAGGACATCGCTAAATAAAGTTTTGTTCCTATACCAATCTTCTCCTAAGCTGTACTTTCCTAATCCGTTAATTTCTATCGCTTCT
>TARA_B110000971_G_scaffold47738_1_pt1 | contig 10896 bp, 13 predicted proteins | sample TARA_B110000971 | Tara Oceans TARA_B110000971 (sample SAMEA4397842) | marine metagenome | biome: Polar Biome; feature: [SRF] surface water layer (ENVO:00010504); material: water (ENVO:00002006), including particulate matter (ENVO:01000060) such as... | depth 5 m | reverse complement strand
GGTGGTGTTAAGGGTGCACGACAGGCGATTAATGCATTACAATCAATGCGTGATATGCTCGCAGGTAACGCTAAGAAGAAAACCAAGGTCACAGTCAAATGGGATGGTGCACCAGCAGTATTCGCTGGTATCGATCCAGCTGACGGTAAGTTCTTTGTTGCTAAGAAGGGCATCTTCAACAAGAACCCAAAGGTATATAAGAACCATAAAGAAATTGATGCAGATACATCTGGCGACCTGAGCGATAAACTGAAACTAGCGTTTGATGAACTATCTAAGTTGAAGATCAAGGGTGTTATTCAGGGTGATATTATGTTCACCAAAGATGACCTGAAGTCAGAAACTATTGATGGTGTAAAGTATTGGATCTTCCATCCAAACACAATTGCATATGCTGTTGAACAGAATAGTGAAGAAGGTAAACGAGTTCGTGCAGCACGAATCGGTATCGTATTCCATACAGTATATAATGGAAGTTCCTTTGAGAACATGTCAGCAACATACGGATTCGATATCAACTCACTGAAACATGGTAATACGCTATGGGCAGTTTCTGCAGACTTGCAAGACATGTCTGGAACTGTTAATATGACCCAAGCGGAAACCAAGTTGGTGACCGCACAGTTATCACGTGCTGGTGCTTTGTTCCGCCAAGTGCCTGGAGCGTTCTTTGATACTATGAAGAACAATGAGAGTTTGAACATATACATCAACTCGTTCAACAATACGTTCTTCCGCAATAAAACATCTCAACCAGCCCCTGCAAAGAAAGTTAATGATCTAATTAACTTCATCAAGGGTAAGTATCAAGCTGATATCGATAAACTAAAGACTCAAGTGGCTAAGGATAGAAAATCCCAAGAGATGACACAGACTTTGGCCATATTAGATAAAAATAACATGGCAAAAGTGTTCGAGATGCATCAATTGCTGTCAGATGCAAAGCTAATTATTATAAATAAGTTAGACACATTGAATATGACTAAGACCTTTATTAAGACTGGTAACGGATATAAAGTTACCAAGGCAGAAGGTTTCGTTGCTATCGATACTATCGCTGGCGGTGCAGTTAAACTTGTCGACAGACTGGAGTTCTCTACGAACAACTTTGATCCAGATGTCGTTAAAGGTTGGCAGTCCGCTACTCGAAGATAATTTTATTACATGGGATAAGGCACACAAATGTTACCAAAAATGCTATCATTCAAAGAACTGATTGCAGTTGACTATACAGCAACTGGCGATCCGCAATTGATGAAAAACGCAAAACGTCGCAAAGACGTTATGGAAGAAGAAGAATACCCTGAGGTTGTAGAAGGTAAGAACGACTATGATATATATCACAAGTCTTACTCTGCAGCAGTACAACATGCGGTATCCCAAGTTAAACAACGCGGATATGAAATCGACATGGACGACTACCAGAACAAGGTAGCTACTGGTCCACGTAAACCATCTGTTGGAAAAACCAACTCATTCTCAATCGATCTTACTAAATCAGGAAAACCTGTTAAGAATAAACTTCACATGCAAGTCTACGGCATGGAAGGTGGTAAGTACGAACTCAACATGTACACCGAAGGTCTTGAAGAAGACCTTGATTTCAGCGAAGAACTCCTATCTGAAGAAGATTTGGCATTGTTCGAAGTTGAAGAAGCTACATTAACCCCCGCACAACGCGCCCGCAAGAAACAAGTCCTACGCAGAAATAAAGCGAAGATCCAAATAGGATCGATGATCGCTAAACGTAGAATGGCTAACAGTAAGACCGTTAATAAACGTGCTAGACGCCGTGCTCGTGCAATGGTGATGAAGAAGGTTCTTAAAGGTCGCAGCAAGAGCAGTTTATCTTATTCATCACGTGCTAGTTACGAGAGAATGGTGAGTAAACGTAAAGGCATGACTGATCGGTTAACTACTAAACTCAAACCAAAAGTGAGAAAAGATGCAGCTGCGAATTTGCGCAACAAGTAAGAAAGTATATAATGAAAAAGTTTAGTGAATTCTTGTCAGAGGCTGTAAATTCTAAAGAAATTGTATTCGCCTTTGGCAGATTTAACCCTCCTACTAATGGACATGAAAAACTCATGGACAAGGTTGCATCTGCATCTAAGGGTGGGATATATAGAATCTATCCGTCACAATCTAGTGACCCTAAGAAGAATCCTCTCAAGTTCGATGAGAAGGTTAAGTTCATGCGGAAAATGTTTCCTAAGCATGCACGGAGTATCATTGCAGATAAGTCTATTAAGACTGCAATCGATGCAGTATCCAAGTTGTATGAAGAAGGTTATACTAAAGTAACTATGATTGTTGGGTCTGATAGAGTAACAGAATTTCAAACGTTGTTGAACAAGTATAATGGGGTAAAAGCACGTCATGGATACTTCAATTTTAAGGACGGGGTACAGATTGTATCTGCTGGCGAACGTGACCCAGATGCTGACGATGTTAGTGGAATGTCAGCGTCAAAGCTTAGAGCTGCAGCAGCTGCCAATGACTTCGAAATGTTCTCTAAAGGAATGCCTTCTGGTTACAAAGATGCACAGGCGTTGTTTAATGCCATCAGAACGGGAATGGGTCTCAAAGAATCTTACGACTTTAGAAAACATGTCAAGTTGGAGTCTGTATCTGAAGCACGAGAGGCTTATGTACGAGGCGAACTCTTTAAAGAAGGCGACATGGTAGAATCTATAGGTAATCAGAAGGTTGGCCAAGTAGTGTTACTTGGAACTAACTATGTTCTGGTAGAGTATACCGATGGATCACGCTCACGTAAGTGGATCAGCGATATTCGCATCGTTGAAGAATCTGTTGCAGTAGAGGTAGAAGTATTCAATATCTCAGAGATGAAGGTTCAACCAGTAACTCCAGTTGCTAGACCTCAACTAAATACCAAAAAGTATTCTGCATTGATGCAGAAAATGCATGAAGACCGTAAAGGGAAAACCAAATGAAATTCAAAGAACTAGTATCTAAGTTGAACGAGAAGGCGACCTTAGAAACAGGTACGCCTGAAACTACAAAGGAATATGCTGATGCTACTCCAGGTCAAGGTAATGTAGTATTCACTCCTGATCCAGCGGTTGACGGTGTCGCAATAGCGAACAAGCCAGGAGCAACTACTCTCGCTTCTATCAAGAATCGTGCTGCTGAAAGTGCCCGCATGAAGAAAGAGGATGTTACAGAAGCTGAAAAGAAGGGTCTGTACTACAATGTCAACAAACGTAAAGAAGCAGGCACCAGTAGAGATGCAAGCGATCCTAAAGCACCTTCAGCGCAGGCATGGAAAGATGCTGCCAAGACTGCTAAGAAAGAGGATGTGTCGGAAGCAGTAGACCACCGCGAGTTTGCTTCTCAGGGTAAAATGCATCCAGATATGTCTAAGTATATGAAGGCTGGTCAAGAGACGGATTTCTATCACTCTAAGACTGGTGATAAGATTTCTGGTAAAGTTATTAAGAACACCGGCACTGCTGTACATATTCAAGCGAATAAAAATGGTAAAGTTGGCGGCGGAGAAACTCATAAATTTGATGTTAGTAAAACCATTCAAGAAGCCAAAGATGAGCGCGAATATGGTTACGAAGGCGACATGGCGATTTCTCAGTTGAAGACAATTACACGCCATGCAGACCATATGATGGGTATGCTAAAACCAGAAACTGATCTTCCAGAGTGGGTACAGTCAAAGATCACATTGGCAACCGATTACATGCAAACCGCTCATGATTATATGATGAGTGAGATGACCGAATCATACGATGGACGTGTACTAGGCCGCATAACTTCCAAAGAGATTAATAAAGTGTTGGGTCCAACTAAGAATGCCGCGCAGGGTATCGAAGCACTAAAGAAGGCATTCAAAGTAACCGACGCACAAGCTAAGATGATGCTAAACACTGTAATGAAAGAATCGGTTGAACAAATTGATGAAGCATACGATAAGAATAGTCCAGCTCACCAAGCCGCAAGGAAAACTGTTAAGGGTATGAGTGGTCATGCAAAAGCAGAATATCGCCCAGATGGTACTGTTACTATTCATACTAAAACCCATGGAAATATCTCATCGACTACTACAGTCGACCATCATCACGATGCACATAAGTTAGGATATAACCGTTCAGAATCTGACTATAAGAATTCATCACATTCCGCAAATGGTCTGACTCATAAGACTACTGGTAGTAATGCGACTGGTCACAAGATTCATATCTCCGCATCTAAACCACAACATGAATCGTTTGAACAAATTGACGAGTCTGAAGATAAAACAATCAGTCGCTTGAAGCAATTAGTTCGTTTCGGTTTGATGGATAAGTCTAAACTATCTATACTATCCCGTTCAATAAAGAGTCTAGAAAAAGGTCAGGTCACCAATCCGACAGAACGCGCTACTCTATTTGAATTGTTGAATGAATTAATTGGTCTAGTGACAGGCGACGATGCAATGTTTGCAAAGGTGCGTATGAACGTACAAAGACCTGAAACCCAGATTCGTAATGAAGAAGCTGAACTCAATACGAAGGACTAAGTATTATGGCTACAACACCAGACCTGGAAAGGGTTCTGAGAAACCACTTAGACAATGATACAAAAAGGTTAGATAGGATCGAAGCAAAGATCGATAAATTATCTGAGACAGTAGTTTCTTTGGCGAGAGTTGAAGAAAAGGTTACAGCATTAGATAAAGAAGCTGCTAGAACTAACCAGAGACTCGAGAGAATTGATTCTAGATTAGAAGTAGTAGAGGGCAGTGTTGGTAATAATGATATAACTATAAAAGTTATAAACAAGTTATCATGGTTAACAATTAGTGCGATTGCGGCAGGCGCAATTGCATATTATTTTCAATAAACTAAGGGGGTTCTAATGAAGAACATCGACATGCGTGAAGCATACCTAAAGGTTCTAGGTCAACGCCAGGAACCCGTCCAAGAAGCGAATACGATGGGTCGCCCATCATGGGTTCCAGAATCTATCAAAGATGATTCAGTATCCGAGTTTATGAGTGCGCTTGTAGCTGCTCATAAAGAAGGTAAGGAAACATTCTCTTTCAGTGAGAAGAACTACAAGATGTCTTTCAGTAAAAAGAAAGAGTCTGCTAACGAAGCAGTAGTTATCGACACCGACGACTCTGAAGTAGAGCAAGATGACGAGTGCGAGAAATGTGGGGAAGTTCATGAAGGTTCTTGCTCAACCAAGAAAGAAGAACTATCGCCAAAGCAGAAAAAGCTCGACCATGACAAAGATGGTGATATCGACGGTAAGGACTTAGCCAAGTTGCGTATGCGTAAAGAGGCTGCAGAGATCGAACAGTTTGCTGCTGATCTTGCTGAGAATGGTTTTGATCAGGAAGAGATTGATTCTATCCTATCTAAGATAGACGAAGCACAGGGTCATGTCGGTACTGGTGGTCCTGCTGCTGCGCCTGCAGAAGAACTAGGTGATACGCTACCTGATGGTGAGTTAGATTTCATCGAGATGCATGACATCGAGATCACAGACCTTACTCCAGAAGATCCTGAGCACTCAGCTAGTATCAAGAAAGCAACTCCACCTGTTACTAAGGGTGTTGGAACTGCTGAAGTTGATGGTCAGAAGATTGTTGCTTCAAAACCAGAGGTCGCTGTTAAGTCTCAAGCTCCAGTACCTAAAACAAAATAAGAGGTATATAAAATGCACCACAAAGCTTACGTAGACATGACCGCTGCTATGAACCAAGTTCGTAGCGGTGATAAGTTCGTGTCAGTTAATAGAGAACTCACATGGGTTCCGGAGACTATTACAGAGTCTAAAGTTCAAACGTTTGTAGAGGCAGTTAAGTCTGCATATGCGTCTGATGAAACTACAGTGGAGTTCGATGGCACTACGTATCAAGTGGACTTCGTTGTAGAACGTAAAGACTTCTCCATGAAGCCTGGACGCAATGGTCAGTTTGATGTTGTATTGAATGAGCAAGTATTGCGTTCATTTCAAGACAACCGTCAAGCGAAAGTATACCTTGTGACAAAGCAACATGATTTGAACGGCGCTCCTAAGAAAACGTTTAACAACTCATTAGTAAAGTCTATCAAAACTCTATAATATTATTATAAGTAGTTAAGTATATACTAACTACAAGGACAGTGAATGGCAGATATATTTGATGTGTTAACTGAAGAGAATTTTACTTTATTTGCTGCAAAGAGTTATACGAATCCCCAATGCACAGAGATTGGGGAGTTCTATGATGATCTGAATCGTTTTAAGTATTTAAAGCGGTTACTAAAAAGATACATAGAACACGACGATATGCAGTATAGGTTGATTCTAAACCATATTATTGTTTTATACAATGTTTTTGGGATTAAACCTGCTAACAAAATGATGTTTTATAAACTAGAAAATACGTATTGGCCAGTGGTCAAAACCTTTCTAGTTTATTTACATTATTTACCAGAAGATGAAATAGTACATGTTCCTCTAGACCTAGCGGTCGTGGAAGTATTAAGGAAAATATAAATGGCGATCTTACAACGTGGCGCAGACCTATTCTACACATTTAGATTTATCAAATTATTGGTAACTAGATGGGATAAGACCGACGCCTTTAAATTAGGTATCATCGATAAAGATGGTAAACCTCTCAAGAAGGTGCGTGACTTAAACACTTCTGAAGAAAGATCTTCATACACCATGTTTCACAGACTTGTGTATAATATTAAGCGTATCATAAATAAAGTTCCGGTTGTTGGTCGTAGCACTCTTGCCTCATGGGCAGCAGCATTATGGTTAATCAAAGAAGAAACAGGCATGTCTGAAAAAGCGATCGTTAAGTTGATGGAAAAGTATGCATCTGATAACGATATCGAACTAGACACTAGTATATACGAGAGTAATGGGTGGTCTTCTGATGAGAATGGCAATCTACGTCAAGGTCGTTACACATTAACCGAGAGTATGATATCACCGAAGACTGGTGAAATTATCGCCAGAGTAGGAACTACAGTACGTGTTCAAGAATCTACTGCACCAGTTGGTGCTATTCTAGGTGCAAATGTATATGCAGTAGAGCATATTTCCACACGTCAAATGATCTATATCACAACATCAGATATTGTGCAATGATTACTTTCTCAGAATACTTATCAGAAGGTGTCAACGACCCTGCTATCTTCAAGGTAGTTTTTTTAGCTGGTGGTCCTGGATCAGGCAAATCATTCATGGTTAAAAAGGCAGCTCTTCAGGCTATGGGGTTTATGATATTGAACTCAGATGATGCTTTTGAGCATATGATGAAGAAATCTGGTTTGGATATGAAGATGCCAGAATCAGAAAAAGAACAGCGTGATATTGCACGAGATGCAGCTAAAGCGACCACCCTCCGTCGTGAAGACTTGGCGATACAAGGTAGATTAGGACTAGTTATCGACGGTACTGGTCGTGACTATGATAAGATCATGAAGATGCGGGCACACTTTGCCGAAAAGGGGTATGACTCTGCTATGGTATTTGTGAACACAGATTTACAGACCGCACTAGGTCGTAATGCTAAAAGAGCAAGGTCTGTTCCAGATGATATCGCATCAAAGTTCTGGAAAGATGTACAATCGAACTTAGGTAAATTTCAACAAGCGTTTCGTGAACACTTCTACATTATCGATAACTCAGAAGGGTCTGACTACGATAAACAAACGCTGGCAGTATTCAAGAAGATTTCTGCATGGGCTAAGGAATCTCCTAAGAATAGTGTGGCTAAGAAGTGGATCCAACAGCAACAAATGCGATAAAGAGCAATAAATGAAATTCAAAGAACTCTTATCCGGCGAGGTTAGCCTACAGTACCTAGCTGATATAGATCGTACATCTCTCCAAGATGGCAGGGTCCTAACATATAATTATGACACTGGAAAGTTTGAATTTAAAGAGGCAGTACTTATTCCTGTCGGGGATATCGTATTCTCCAGTTATAATCGCGCATTAGACCCGAAGTGGTTACTTGCTGATGGTAGTGCATACCTACAGGCATCATACCCAGAGCTATTCTCAGTTCTAGGATTACCTAGATATTCTCCCAATACTAAATTACTAACGCCCGATACAATACCTCCAGGCGCAGCCAGCGGCGCTGCTATGTCTGGAGACGGAACATACTTTGCAGTCGGTACTGGCGCACCTCCATATGTAACACTATACAAACAATCTGGTAGTACATATCTTAAACTCATCGAGCCGACAGAACTGCCTCCAGGCGCAGCAAGTGGATGTTCTATGTCAGGTGACGGTATCTATTTGAGCGTTACCACTGGCGCACCTCCATATGTAACTAACTTTAAACGAAGTGCTGATGTATTCACAGCACTACCTAGTCCAGCAACAATACCACCAGCGGCAGGAGCTGCGTCCGCTTATTCATATGACGGCGCATATATGACAGTTACTTATGGAGCACCACCATATATCACGATATATAATAACGTTAATGACACATATACAGCACTAGCAACACCGACAACAACACCTCCAGGTGCAACGAGTGACGCTGCGTTTTCAGGTGATGGTACATACATGGTCGCCTTATATGGGCCTCCTCCATATCTTACAATATATAAAAGAACTGGTAATAGCTTCGCAGCTCTACCTACACCAGCAATAGTTCCAACAGGAGCACCATCTGGAGCTTCTTTCACAAGTGATGGTTTATATCTGGCTATATCGCACCCAGCTGCACCGTACTTGACGATATACAGGAGAGATGGTGATACTTTTACACACATTGCAAATCCATCAGAACCTCCGACAGCAGCACCGGCTGGTGTAAGTTTTACTACTGACGGCACATTCATGGCAGTCATATATGGTGCTGCACCGTTTATAAACTTCTATAAGAAGACCGGAGACAATTTCTCGAAATTACCAGAACTCAGTTCACCGCCATCAGGTGCAGCAACTAAGTTTGCATTTTCAGGTGATGGTGGTTTTGTAGGATTGGTGGAAGCACCACCTCCATATATGTCATCATATAAAGCAGTATCGCCATTTAATAGGCAGACCGAGTTCATCATACCATCTCCATTACCACTGAATACATCAGAGTCGGTATTAGAAATTAATAGTTATATAAAGGCGTCGCTATGAATATATACGAAATCGGGAGTAATGGTTATTGGACCGGCGCTTCCAGATCGATTCAAACCAGTGGGGGTTCTCCCATGGGATGGACTCGAATTACACCTCCGGCGTTGTCGGTTGGTGAATATGCTTTATGGATTGATGGGTGGAACATCACTACTGATGTGCCAGTGGTAATTAGAGAAGTTGCCGAAGTTAATGTTCAAGTAGAGCTTCAACAAACAATAAATATAGCCATAGTGTCTAACGCTTCGAGGTTGATTCAAACTCAACGTATAATGGCACAAATGGAAATTAGAGGACAAGTGTAATGAGTATCGAAACTGCAATCAGTGACTTAACAGTACAAACCACGGAACTACTAGACACATGTGTGGTATTAAGAACTAGCACATCACAACTAATAACAGATGCAGTTGCGGTTTCAACTAATGCAGCACTGATACCTTTAGTGGTGGTGGCATCAAATTTAATCGACACGCAAACTCTGCTAGTAACATACATAGCAAAGTAAAAGGATAAACCATGACAATAGAAAACGAAGTAGCAGCACTAACGACATCTACGACTGCGCTAGTTACAGCAGTCGGACTACAACAGACCGCCGTAACAGATTCTATAACTGCATTTACTGATGTCACCACTCGGGTTAACACTGAGTTGAATCTAGTTGAAAATACCGCAGATATAGACAAACCTATTAGTACATCGACACAGGCTGCACTTGACCTGAAGCAACTCACACTTGTGTCAGGTGTGAACATCAGTACGGTTAATGGTATATCTATCTTAGGCGGGGAGGCACTGGTTATTGCACGTAGTGCTACATCTCTTAATAAAGTTGAATATGAAGATCGCGGTACTCTGAGGTCCACCGTTTCCGAAGTCGATGACTCTACGGTTGTAGAAGGTCTTGGTCTGTTTATGTTCGTTGATAATCAAGACGAACCTGATGACGACGAAACTTGTTTCACAACTGCCACGGGACAATGGTTGCTACGTGCGCCTGCATGGGATTTGATCTCCGCTTGGGGTTCATATGATGCAGCTATTCTAGAAGACTTCATGGAAGATGAACCGTCTCGCTTCGCAACTTATCTACTAAATAACACATAAGGATTAAATATTATGTCAACTCTTCGCTCTTTAAGATTGCTCGGCGCAGTCGAAGCAGGAACCGTCACTGGTTCTGAACTACAAACATACCTGACAGATGCTGGTCGCAGTTCTGAATTTAGTGTATTACTATCCACTCGTGGGCAAACTCGCCGCATGGCTGCAAGTCCTCTAACTATGACTACTATCACTGGTAGTCAGGCAGCCATTGATATCGTGTTTGAATCTGCCACAAGTCAGACATCGCATGCTTGTCAGGCTGTGGTGAATTCTGCTATAGCGATGAATACCGTTTCTAATAACCTAGCAAGTTTGAATACACTTGGTGCAAACCCCATAGCATGGAATCTGTTCAATAAGTCTGCTTATTATGAAATCAATATACGCACAGTCCTTGCATACTACACAGGACTTGATCCATCAATCTATCCGACTGTAACTTCTATTGTGGTTGATCCGGATTCAATGGCTAGTGCTGCAGCAAGTACGTTTGCAATGAACACTATTGTCGCCAGTCCCACTACTACTAGTATCATGGCAAATGTAGCATCATCTATGTCTGTAGTTGCTGCTAATCCAGTGTCTATCAGTATTATCGCCAAACAAACGTCTATCATGGGTATTATCGCAAATAGTACTGCAGCTATGACCGAAATCAATTCACGT
>TARA_B110000971_G_scaffold157800_1_pt1 | contig 10896 bp, 11 predicted proteins | sample TARA_B110000971 | Tara Oceans TARA_B110000971 (sample SAMEA4397842) | marine metagenome | biome: Polar Biome; feature: [SRF] surface water layer (ENVO:00010504); material: water (ENVO:00002006), including particulate matter (ENVO:01000060) such as... | depth 5 m | reverse complement strand
ATGGCTATGCACTCTCCCGCGTGTATAGTGTCCGTACCAAAAGTATAACGCACTCTTACTATATCAGCGACTGTCCAACCTGTGACTATTACATCGCCGGTACTATCATTACATATTTGCACAAACTCGTCGGCACTAATAGATACTGTTCCATTGCCATCTGTATCAAAACCGGTAGATCCACTTGGATTTGCCAATACAGCATTTACATATATCTTGTCTAATTGACATTGACCAAAGGAACTTGAAAAAAAAAGCGAAAGAATGATTGCGGTGGGTATTAGGGAATTCATAGTACTAAAGTAGGCATTTAAAATGTATTAAAATAAAGGTTGGGCTTAAATCTCAATTTATTTTAATAGAATATGAAGCAAAATATCGCAAACCAAATACAGGCAATACCGATTTTTTTTGCAGAATTAATGGCTTATTTATGTGTCAATAAAACAACTTCATTGTATATAAGTCAGACTAAAGCATTTAATAATCATCTAAATAAAGTCATAGATTCAGGGAGTGTGAAACATAATTTACTTATCTTTTTCGATGTCTTACCACTCAAGATTCACCTTTTCAGAACTCTTTACATGCTGGCATTGATACCTAAGTCGTTATTAATTTAAGTTTTTTCCACTCACATACTCTGATATACCTATCAGGTAGTCACCTACTTTTTCTAGACCTGAGAACAAGTTATTATAAATGAGTCCACTCTTATAGTTATATTCTTGTTTCTCTATGCTCTTCAGGTGTTTTTTACGAAGCTTATTTCTAGTATCATCTATTGCTTCTTCTAGCTTTTGAGCTTCAGTTAGATTTACTGTGCCGTGATTTTTATCTAGATTACTGAGCATCTCGTCGTACGCTTCAACTATCTGATCAAAATAAGCATTCAAATTATCTCGCTGCTTTTGATCAAACCAAACTTTATCTTTTGTTTTTTTATCTAACTGTTTGGCCATATTGAAGTAAATATCTCCTAAACTCTCTAGCTCATTGCATGCCCCTAATAAACCGCGTATCTGTTCTGAAGTATTCTCTGTTACTTCTTTGTTTCCTAATTTGGCCAAGAAATTAATTATCTCTTGATGAATATTATCAGTGACACCCTCATAATACTCTATTTTTTGTTGGAGTTTTTTCTGTTCCTTCTTGTCTGTAGCATTTACAAGCTTCTTCACTTTGACGTGCATCTTTTTAGTGAGCAGTCCAAATTTTACTATCTCTTTTTTAGCCTCTAATACAGAAATCTCTGGTGTACTCACTATGCCAGATCCTATATATTCCAACTTGAAAATCTCATCTTCGTCATTTTTAGATGGAGTAAATCGAATCACGGAAGATTCTATGATCTTAACAAACCATACCAAAACTAACGTATTGATAATATTAAATACGGTATGGAAAGCAGAAAGTGAATACTGTACAGCAGTTTCCCCTGGTACTAGGTTGCCAGTCACAAAAGGGCTTCCCCACTGTGTTTTACTCATTAAAAAACCAATAAAACTGGTAAATGGATAGAAAAGTAACAACATCCAGACCACTCCAAAGACATTAAAAATAAAGTGTGCTCGAGCCGCCCTTTTGGCATGTACGTTACCTACTAGTGCTGCTAAATTAGCAGTTATGGTAGTTCCTATATTTTCGCCTAATACTATGGCTGCAGCCATTTCAAAAGGAAGACCAACAGCACCACCGCACAACGTAAGGGTAAGTGCCATAGCAGCACTACTACTCTGTACTATAATAGTGAGGAGTGTACCTACTAGCACTAACAGCATAATTCCGATGAACTCTTGATTTTTAAGGAAAAGAATCATGTCTAGGAAATGAGGGTTAGACCCTAAATTTAATCCAACTACTGCACTTTTCATACCTTCCAATCCTAAGAAAAGAAGACCAAATCCAACTAAAAATTCTCCAAGATTTTTTAGATTCCCACGATTTACAAAAAGTAGTGGTACTCCAATGGCTAAAATTGGATAAATATAGCTTCCAAGACTAAATTTAGCCGAAAAACCAAAGATGACAAGTAACCACGCAGTCATAGTAGTCCCTATATTGGCACCCATAATCACTCCAATAGCTTGACGAAGAGTCAATAAGCCCGCATTGACAAAACTTACTATCATCACCGTGGTAGCACTACTGCTCTGGATCAGTGTAGTAGTAAGAAAGCCCGTGAAAATACCCTTAAACCTATTAGAAGTGATAGAACCCAGAATACTACGCATTTTTGTGCCTGCTAGTTTCTGTATACCATCACTCATTACCATCATACCATATATGAATAGCCCTAATGCTCCTATGAGTGTAAAAAGTTGAGAATAGTCCATTGCTTACCTTTTATATTTTAATCTTTGGTCACAATATTGTATCTTTCATATTACTTTAACATTATCAATCCATAACAAGTGAATAAAAAGGCCACTACACGACGAGCTTTAAAATCGGATATTCCGGTAATGCTCACACTAATTAAAGAGCTTGCTCTATATGAAAATGCACCTGATCAAGTGACTAATACATATGAGATGATGCTGAAAGATGGTTTTGGTATAGATAAGATATACGATGCCTTTGTAGCAGAAGCAGATGGTAAAGTCATAGGCGTAGCAATTACTTTCTATAGATATAGCACTTGGAAAGGAAGGTATCTTTATCTGGAAGACTTAATAGTGACAGAAACCTACAGAGGTATAGGTGCAGGGCAGCAGCTATTTACGCACTGCATAGATTTCGGTAAAATGAATGATTGCAAACGTATGGTTTGGCAGGTGTTGGATTGGAATAAGCCTGCACTTGATTTCTATACTAAATACGGTGCTCACCTGGATGGAGAATGGATAAACGGGTCATTAGAATTATGAAAAAAGACTACATTATTTGGGCAACAATAATTCTATTGGACATTATTTTAGTCTACTTTGTTCCTAATACTTTTGATAATGGAGATAGCGTAAAACACTATATAGAGGCTCACCAAGCGTGGCACACACCTCACTACTTCTTAGATATGTGGTCTAAACCTATTTTCATCTTATTAGCCTCCCCTTTCGCTAGTCTAGGTTGGTGGGGTATAAAGTTGTTCAATATCATCTGTGTACTACTCTCTTCTTTTTTGATGAAGAAAATATTCGAAGAATATGACTTGAATGGTTGGTGGGGCGTATTTATGTCGCTACTAGCACACACATTCTTTCTATCGCAATCCTCCGGACTTACTGAGCCTTTATTCGCTGTATCACTTACGGCTATAGTCTATCTAGAGATAAAAAACAGAAGCTTGATAGCCATGTTGTTGCTCTCATTTCTTCCTTTCATTAGATCGGAGGGATATGTAGTAGCAGTAGTCATTCTCATATATCTAATTTTTACTAAAAAATTTAAATTCATCCCTTATTTGCTCATAGGTCATCTTATTTATGGGGTTGTTGGCTTATTTGCCTTGGGTGATTTTTTATGGATGTTTCACGAAAATCCTTATGCAGGTATTGAGCTTAAGTATGGAAGTGGAGATATCTTACATTTTATAAACCAGCTTCCTTTTGTAGTAGGCCTGCCTATATATGTACTCTTCTTTTTAGGAGTAATATACGGGGGGATTCGCTTTTTTAAAGGCAAAATGGAGGTTAAAGAGTTCATACTCATCTACGGAATAACCATAGGTTACATAGCTGCCCACAGTATCTTCTGGCGATATGGTCTTTTCCATAGCTTTGGGCTTAGTCGTGTACTTATTGCCATTATCCCGCTTATGAGTTTCATAGCATACAGAGGTTTAGAATGGTTGGTATGCAGCCTCTATTTTATACCAAAAAAATATATTTTCTACACGTTCATCCTGGTTATAGCGGGATTCCCTTTTATAAAGAATAAAATGGCCATAGACTGGGAGAAGGACATAGCACTCTCTGCAGAACAAAAACTAATACAGGATGCAAATACCTGGCTGATTGAGCACCCAAATATAAATAGTAAACCTATATATACCAACCTATTTTATTATGCTCTGGTAAGCGACAAGTTGATAGATAATGATAAACAGATACATACAATAAACCTACTGAAGCAGCCTTCTCACTCTCCTAAATCTGGTGCGTTTATTTTATGGGATTCATACTTTGCTCCTACAGATGCGGAAGTAGATAAGCCTCTTATAGAAAACACTCTAGAAGCTCAAGAAATAAAGAGTTTCACCGACATGGATGGATTTCAGCTAATTATTTACCAGCTGCCTTAGCTCGTTCCCATACACCATATCCATTTCCTTCGAAAACCTTTACTAGAGTAGGATACTTCTCCCCTACACTTTTAAATTTTTGAATCTTTGCACTTACAGATATAGGTATGTCTGTTTTACGTATCACATAATCGCGTACTTCATTATCAAACTCTCCTTTAGCAAACTGGTCCAAATCTAAAATCTCCGAATAGCCTTTTTTGTTTAGCAGTTTTTTGCGAATAGCAGCTACTTCTGATAACAACTCCTGCTGTGTATAGTATCTATGGGCATAGCTTTTAAAACCAAGTGTGAAATGCTGCATCTCTTTATTCTGATAAGAACTGAGATGTGATTTCCACGTTCGTTGAGTCAAATGTTCTACACTAGGTACTACAGATAATATGGTAAACGTTATTATGAGGGTATTCCAAACCAAGAACTTACTTACGTTTAATTTATCACCTTTTATCAATGTCTTAATTAATAAACCTATAAGTAACGCAGCCAGTGCGAGCGGAACTATACTCCAACTGACATCTGTTGCTAGCTGTGCCCTTACAAAATCATCTGCTATGATTTCAGATAAATAACGTGTCATGTCTGCAGTACGTAGACCCATAACACCACATACAGTTAAAATAATAATCCAAATTGTACCAATACTTCCAAATAGAATTTTTTCCAGGACATTCATTCGTACTAAGTTGGCTAACCATACTCCACCTACTACAGAAAGTGGTATGTAGCACATACTGCTGTAATGCACTATTTTAGTGGTCACCAGTGAGAAGACTATGAGCACTACCCAAAATAACACTTTCATCCAGCGATAAAAAGTAGTATCTCCGGCTACCACAGTTCTTTGAAACAGCATATCTTTAATCGTAAAACCAAATAAAGGGAAACAGCCTATTAATAGGACTACTACGTGATAGTATATGGGCTGACCGTGGGATGCAATGGGGTATCTAAACAGATCTATTTGATAGACTATAAACTCCTGCAGAAACCACCAGCCGGTAGCATATACCTCCAAGCCAAAATAAAGGCCAGGAGCTATCAGTAGGCCTAGTAAAAGAGTAGCGAGTTTTTTGAAATTATAAAAGGATATGCCAAATACCATCTGGTATACTAATCCGCTTAATCCTACCAATAATATGGCCACCGGACCTTTGGTAATCACAGCTAAGCCTAAATAAAAGCCAGACCAAAGGAATGAGCTTAGCTTCTCTACTTCTATGCTCTTTATTAAATAAAGAATACTTATAAAAATGAATAAATTAAATACTGGATCTATTATACCTGATTTGAAATAAAAGTGGGATGTGAACGACCCCAAATACATCAGTATAGTGAATACTCCTGCTTGTTTACCATATCTTCTAAACACAGTGACATAAAGCACAGATACAGTCACGAGTCCAGCACATACATTTGGAAATCTTGCTGCAAATTCATTAACCCCAAATATTTTCATACTGATCGCTTGTAACCAAATGAATAGTGGCGGTTTTTCCCAAAACGGTTCGTAGTTTATCCGTACGTTTAACCAGTCGCCTGTAATAAGCATCTCACGAGCGGCTTCAGCAAAATTTATCTCATCCCAATCAAATAAGTAGACATCCCCTAAAAAGGGAATGAATAAGAGCAGATAACTTAGGAGTATGACACAAAAAGCGATGTGCTCTTTTAGTAGCTTCATCTAATCTTCTTTTCGTTTCAAATAACTGCTGTATAAATGTGTCACGATAGTCGCTATGACTATACCTAACACGGCACCCACCACTATATCATGTAAGTAATGCTGACCAAGGTATACTCTACTCAACCCTACGAATGCTGCTACTAGCGGAGCTAATACTTGGATATACCTCTTATTGAAGGCTAAAGCCAATAACGTGAAGTAAGTAAATGCTGCTGTGGTGTGGCCACTAGGAAATGAATGATTAGAATGACGCTCCAAGCCATCTATATAATGAAGAGACTTATAGGTATAACTAGGTCTGTGTTCATCCGCATAAACAAAGTGTTTTAACCCTTGAGAAATAAGTAGCATTAGTATCACGCTAAGCGGAAATATAATTCTGTACTTCTTTTCTGCGAAAAATACTAATATGACAAATAAGACTGATGCCCCTGTTATTTCTCCAGCTTTTGTAATGATTAGAAAGAAGATATCTAAGCCTTTAGTGCTATGTGCATCTAATGAAAGTACTACCTCGCCCTTGGGTAATAGTAGTAGTGAAATTAACCCTACCGTAACCAAAAGAAAGGCTAAAGTATAGTATATCCGATATTCTCTAAGTAAATGTAACAAGATGGTACGAAAATAGGAGTCTAGAATAGTTTATTAAGTAAAAAATTGTTTATTTGAAAAATCTTAAAAAAACTTATAGTGGAACGCGTAAAATTAGACTTAGAATTCGTAATAAAATCATCTCCAACTATCTTATTTCAATATTTATCTACACCTTCAGGTTTAGTAGAGTGGTTTTGTGATGATGTAAACATAAAAGGCAGTAAAAGTTACATATTTTTATGGGACGGTGAGGAAAACCCTGCTGAATTAATAAAGAAAGTAAATGGGAAATTGGTGAAATTTAAACTACTGAATAACCCAGCGGATGAGTATTTCCAATTTGAAGTTACAAAAGACGAACTTACCGGTGATATAGGTCTTTTAATTACAGATTATGTAGATGCTGACGAAGTAGAGGATATGAATATGATCTGGGAAAGTCAAGTGAGCGACCTTAGACACGCACTAGGTTTAGCCTAGTATTTACTATCTATATTTTCCTTATTGTCTTGGAATAAATTCACTTCTGCTTTGATTTTATCGCCTAAGTCACGGGCTTTCTTACCTAAACTGTCTAGGTAGTTGTTTTCTATTGGTATCAGATCTTGGAGAAACACTTTATACTTTTCGGTGGTTCCTTTGGTTGCGAGGCATAGTAGTGCGTCCTCTTTAGTGGCTTGAAGACTTTTCTGGAGTATATATGCTGCTTTTATTTTCTGAACTGCAAGGGAATCTATTTCTGCAATAGTGAAGCGATCTGTCATGTCTTGCAGGGCTGGTTTTAATATACAATCACATATATCTTTATCTCCATCAGATTGGCAGTACTTTTTTTCTAATTGGCTTATATCAGCTACATTTTTCTTAAACGGACCTATAGAGGACTTATACATATAGCCCACTATCACTGCACTTATGATAATTACTCCTATAAGTTTTGTGAAAATCCGTTTAGCAAATTTTAATATCAGCAGAGCTGCTGCAATGATAGCTATCAGTGTGATTGACATATTCATGTCCACGAAAATATCTATTTCTACTCAGAAGCTAGAAGTTCGTACATCTCTTTTGGAGAAATCCGGTCATCTTTTAGTACACATCGTTTGCCAAGATAATATCCTCTTGTAACATCTTGCAAGTAATACTTACGAGCTATATCTGTATTACTATAGCCCATAGGCCACTGTATATTATCGTAATAAAAGGTTATCTTCACTTGTTTCGGTGCATCACCATGATTAAGTGTGATGATCTTCAGTTTTTCGTGATACTCATTATTTAGCTTATTGAGATACATCGTATCCTCAATGCTTATTGTTTCCTTATCCCAGAAGAAAAGGAAAACCTGTTTCTTTTTGTTATCCTTTAGTTCGTGCTTTTTATTCAACACATTGATGTACGAAAAATTAGGAGCCTTTTTACCTATAATAAGTTTATAACGGAGCTTAGCACCTTTGTCCTCCTCTATCTCTATATATGATCCTGTAGTCTCTATACTATTAATATTGTACTTTTTCCCGTTCCACTCAAAGGAATTTTTATTCATAGCAGGCACCATATCAAATACATCATCAGAATTAATAATGTGTTTGTACTGTCCTACCCATAGCTTGTCTGTGCAGCTTTCATTATAAATTCCATTTACATTTTGATCTTTGACACCTACACTAAATGAGTCATTCCCCACATTATAATGTGCTGTAATACTATTGTATCGTTGCTCACGATAGCAGTAATTGATATTTGTAAATATTTTCTTGCCGCTGCGTGCTTTATAGTGCTGCGTTAGCAGATTTTTGTACCTAACATTTTCTCCATATTTAAATCGAGTAAGTTTGATTGCATACTTAGCTCCAGGTACAGCTGAATTTTCTAAATCTATCTCAAAATCATTCTGAGCACTGGTGATACTGTCAGGAGCACCGTCATTAGTGAAATCAAAGTCATTATTTCTATCAATGAAAAAATAAACCGTACGCCTAGACCGTGCATAGTTACCCACCATAGCTAGCAAGTAGCCTTGGCTCTCTGCATTATCTGCACCAGCAAAATAAATATATGTATATCCAGTATCCCTACACTTTCGCATATCTGGCAACTCTCTGATAGTATACCAAGACGTGGTAGTATCTTTCTCTAGTCCAAATTTAGAATATGGTTCTATGGCTACACTTTGATATTTATAAATAGGGAGTATGCTCTGCGACTTCTCGAAAAAATCATCCTTTACTCTTCTTTGTGATTGTAATCGCACTGATTGAGCAGAAACAAAAATCCCAATCACAAGGATTGGGAGTACTGATAATATTCTTTTAATTGACGTTGAAATTAGCATACACATGCTAGTCTCGACCCAAAAGCATAGAAGCATAATACAACAGTGTCACTAGAGAACTTAGTGCTGCTACTACATAAGTCATAGCCGCCCATTTCAAAGCATCTTTACTATCTGACAGCTCTTCTGGTCTAGCTATATTTTTATCTTCAATCCACGCCAATGCTCTATTACTTGCGTCAAACTCTACAGGTAGGGTTACAAAACTAAAAAGTGTAGTAACAGCAAACATAGCAACAGCAATCTGAAGCAAAAGTATATTTCCCGTAAAACTTAATAAACCAATACCAGCCAAAAGTACCCATGTAACCCACTTGGAACTTATGGAAACAGCCGGCACCAATTTACTACGAAGATTTAACCAAGCATATGAACGTGCATGCTGCACAGCATGTCCTACCTCGTGTGCTGCTACTGCAGCAGCAGCAGCATTGCGCTGATTATAAACTGATTCACTTAGATTTACTGTTTTTTTTGCGGGATTATAGTGGTCTGTAAGTTGACCATTTACAGAAATTACCTTTACATCATAAAGACCGTGGTCAGCCAGCATTTTTTCAGCGATCTCTTTTCCTGATAAATTACTGCTAATCGGAGTCTGGGAATATTTCTTGAACTTAGATTTTAGTCGGTTCTGAACGAACCAACTGCCACCCATTACTAAAATTATTAAGATTATATACATTTTGTGTTATACGATTATTGTTATTTTGTATTACAAAATCTATTCCAACAAACTATCGTGTCAGTTTCACAACTAGCATCACCATTGCCATTAGAAACATCAGTATAGATATTTTATTGATTACGTGCATTGATTTAAGGAATGATCCTTCACCTGTGTCTTTTTTAAAAGTCAGATAACCTATTATTTTATTAATTACTTCCATTTTCTATAAATTTTAAAAGGTCCTTACCTATATCGGTTCTGAAGTATTTTCCTTCAAAAGAGATACCTTTTACCTGCTCATACGATGCACTTAAAGCTTCTGAAATACTAGTACCGAGACAAGTAGCTGCCAATACACGACCTCCACTAGTAAATAACGTTCCATCCTCATTTTTTGTTCCTGCGTGAAATAAAGTTTCAGAGGTACTGTTCAGAGTGATTTGCTTCCCTTTAACATAACTCTCTGGATATCCGCCAGATACAGCAAATACAGTAGTTGCATATTTTTTATTAGTTTTTGCACTCCTGTTTGTGAGCGTACCATGTTGTGCAGAGATTATAAGCTGGGAAAGTGATTCTTCTAATCTAGGTATCACTACTTCAGTTTCTGGGTCTCCCATCCGTACATTATATTCTATAACATACGGATTATCATTCACCACTATTAACCCAAAGAATACAAAACCTCTGAAATTAAGATTCTGAGTTTTAAGTCCTTTGATAGTAGGCTCTACTACTTGCTCTATGGTTTTCTTTTTTAGTGCTTCAGTATAAAATGGAACAGGAGATACTGCCCCCATTCCGCCTGTATTTAATCCAGTATCACCCTCTCCTATCCGCTTGTAGTCCTTAGCCTCTGGCAGTAATACATAATTTTCTCCATCTGTAAGAGCAAAAACACTAAACTCTATCCCATCTAGAAACTCTTCTATCACTACCGTAGCTGATGCCTCTCCAAACTGTTGGTCTACAAGCATTTTTTTTAAGGCTGCCTTGGCTTGTGCCAAATCTTCTAATATAAGTACTCCTTTACCCGCCGCTAGACCATCTGCCTTGAGCACATAAGGTGCAGTGAGACTTTCTAGGAAGGCATATCCTTGTTCTACAGTGTCTTCTGTGAATGACTGATATGCTGCTGTTGGTACATTTTGCTTCGCCATAAATTCTTTGGCAAAGGATTTACTGCTTTCTAACTGACCTGCGTGTTTATCTGGAGAGAATACATATATATGATTGGTATCCTCACTCCCTTCAAAGAAATCTCTCACTCCTCCGGCGATAGCATCTTCAGATCCGGGAAGTATGGTATCTATATCATTCGCTAAACTGAACGTTTTTAACCCTTCGAAATCGGTATAACTAACATC
>TARA_B110000971_G_C20039606_1_pt1 | contig 10896 bp, 9 predicted proteins | sample TARA_B110000971 | Tara Oceans TARA_B110000971 (sample SAMEA4397842) | marine metagenome | biome: Polar Biome; feature: [SRF] surface water layer (ENVO:00010504); material: water (ENVO:00002006), including particulate matter (ENVO:01000060) such as... | depth 5 m | reverse complement strand
TTTGGACATTTATAAATGTCCAAAAATGAAAACCTAAAATACTTTCCAAGAAAAAAAAATGTAGCTGCGTTTAAATCGAAGGACTTTAGTTGTTCTAGAAGGTTATAAATGCCTGGATGACGGGTATATTGTAACTGTGGCTAAAGGGATATAAAATGGTCATCCAGACATATGGATGTTTCCACGTACATCTAGCAAAACCATAAATATTTTTAATTAATCTGACTGGTAAATATATGTATAAGACGGAAGCATTGCTTGGATTGTTTTTAATTGTGGTAGTTTGTGCCCTGTGTAGTGATGAAACGTATGAGTCATTTACGAATAAATATGATGCATTTTGTAAGAGTAATGTAGGTAACAGTACGAAACTTAATATGAACTGTAATAAGTTAACGAGTGATAACTGCAAATCAACCGGTTGTTGCGTATGGACAAGCGATAACATGTGTGTGGCTGGTGGAAGTAGCGGTCCTACGTTTAACACCTCAAATGGTAAAACGAAGCATCTGGATTATTATTACAATAATAATGAATGTTATGGAAGGAAATGTGTAAGTGAGTAAGAGAGAAAAATGAAGAATAAATATAAAGATAAAGGTGAGTATAATATAATAGAATCATATAATGGTAAAGGTGTGTCCAATAACTAAATACCGAGACGAAAGTTTTTCAAGATACAACGAATATTTTGAAAAATTTAACTACCCTTTACACGTTTTTCAAAAATGGTCGATAGAGTCGATAGTGTTAGGTAACCATTTGTTAGTAACGGCACCGACTGGTAGTGGAAAAAGTTTGCCAGCAGAGTTTGCGTTAGATTATTTTCATAGTAAGAAAAAGAAAACAATTTATTGTTCGCCTATAAAAGCTTTATCCAATCAAAAATATTATGACTTTAGTAATAAATATCCGCACATAAGTTTTGGACTAATAACTGGAGACATAAAGACGAACCCAGATGCGGATGTCTTGATAATGACAACTGAGATTCTTCTGAACAAATTATATCAACTAAACAACGATAATGTGGGTGGTGGGTCATTCTCATTTGACATGGACATAGTGAATGAGTTGGGATGCGTAGTTTTCGACGAGATTCATATGATAAATGATAAAGATAGAGGACATGTTTGGGAAAATAGTATAATGTTACTACCGAAGCATATCCAGATGATTGGTTTATCTGCTACTCTGGCTGACCCTGAAAAGTTTGCGTTCTGGCTAGAGAATAGAGGCGTAAGTATGACTGACGGTAAAGAAAAAAAAGAAGTGTATTTGGCGAAAAAACTGGATAGAGCCGTACCTCTAACGCATTATAGTTTTATAACGACAACTCAAGGTTTCTTCAAGGCTGTAAAAGATAAGGATATCCAGAAAGAGGTGTACACGGTAATAAACAAACTATTTGTGGTCCAGGATGCAAAGGGAAAGTTTAACGATGAGCATTATTCGCGTGTAGGAAAGGTCCTAAAGCTGTTTGATACGAATAAAGTGCGTGTAAAAAGGAGTCATGTGTTAAATCAAGTGTCAAAAGTGTTGGTTGAAGAGAATATGTTACCTGCTTTATGTTATGTGTTCTCCCGCAAGCAGTTAGAGATTTGTGCGAATGAACTGACGACAAATTTGTTGGAAATTGATAGCAAAATTCCAAGTATTGTAAGACGTGAATGCGAAAGTATAATAAGAAAACTGCCGAATTATGCAGAGTATTTGGATTTGTTAGAGTACCACAAACTGGTAAGTCTTTTAGAGAAGGGAATAGGAATTCATCATTCGGGTATGATGCCGATATTAAGAGAAATAGTTGAGATGTTGTTCACAAAAGGATACATAAAGATGCTGTTCTGTACGGAATCAGTGGCGATCGGATTAAATCTGCCGGTAAAAACGACAATATTTACCGATATAAACAAACATGATGGCGAACACTTTAGAACTTTGTTGGGTCATGAATTTGTGCAAGCGAGTGGTCGTGCGGGACGTTTGGGTCTCGATGTAGTGGGAAATGTAATACACTTGAATAACATTTTTCGAGAGACAGACCGATTGAGTTATAAGCAAATGATGTCTGGAAAGCCTCAAGTAATGACATCAAAATTTAAACTGTCATATAATCTGTTCCTGAACTTACTTGTGTCTGGTGAGAAATTAAGTGATTTTGCTAACAAAAGTATGATATTTAGTGATATAGATGAAAACTTAAAAGAAATAAGAAAGTCAATCATGGATACCACCTGTAAACTAGAAAAATATTCATTTAAGGCACCAATGAATATACTAAATGAATACGTGCAACTGAGTGAAGAGGTAATTTTTGCAAGCAATAAGAAACGTAAAGATATGTGCCGAAAAGTATTGGATATAGAAAATGAGTACGTATTAATAAATGGTGATGTGTCGAAATACAAGGAATACATAAAAACTGAACAAGAACTAATATCATATAAATCGCAGTTTGAAACTGAAAGTAGTTACATAGAGTGTGGAATAGGTAATGTGCAAAAGTTGTTAATGAATGAAAACTTTATAATAAACGACGTGCTAACTTTAAAAGGAACGATAGCGAGCCACCTAAATGAGGTGAACTGCTTAGTATTTGCTGGATTAATAGAGGACGGTAGTATAATGTCGATAAGTACAAAGGATCTGATTTCACTGTTTAGTTGTTTCACAAACATTAGTATAATCGATGAACCTATCAAAATTCAAAAAGTGGTAGAAAAATTACCAATAATGGGTTTGGTAAGTAACATGTTTAAAGAATATGAAGATAAGGAAAGGTGGTATGCCATTTCGTCAAATAGTGATTATAATATTCATTACGAACTGATAGATTATGTGTCTGAGTGGTGTGATTGCACCGACATATTATCATGTAAATCCCTCTTGGATAGAATAGAAAGAGAGAAAGGCATTTACTTAGGTGAATTTGTGAAGGCTTTGTTGAAAATCAATAATATTTCCCGTGAAATGGAAAAAATAGCGGAATTAATCGGAAATGTAGAATTTTTAAGCAGTCTAAAACAAATCAACGTCCTAACGTTGAAATATGTAGTAACGAATCAATCATTATATGTGTAAAGTAGAACTAGGTCTGTTTGTTGTATATTTGTTTATCACGGACAACCTCGGCAATAATTGAGATGTGTAAGTCATTTAGTTCAAATCTCTGTCCGATTACTCTAGCGGTAAACTTATCGCCCTCCTTGACATCTGCGAATGCATTGCTATTAAAATTATGGTCGCGTGCAACGAATACTACAATAGGGGAATCCTCTTCTTCTGCGCTTTGTGCTTTAATGCCAGCCTTATTAATATTCTTCGCAATACAAGAGATTAATGTGCCTTCGACTGGAAAACATATAAGACACTCAAATACGACGTCGAACGAAATGTTGTTTCCACTGGTTATTAAGCCAGCAGAGAACGTTTTAATTTGAATAGACCCCCTTTTTACGAATCCTTCCACAATACACTTGCCTTCGACAGCATAACCGATAGCCAAATCGATTGTTTCATGAATATTACTTCCAATAGAAGTATACGGCAACACGATTTTGGTGGTTATTAATGATTTGGAATAAATGGACATAATTTTTCTTGGTTGAAATTTAGTCTTATCCATGGTCTTATATATAATACAACTATAGAATCTTTAAATAATTCATTTTTTTTATTAATTTGTTATTGTAATTAATCTTTGTGCTTGTAGAACTTGTTGTACATTGCCATTTCTGGTGTAATAAACCATGTTTTATGGTCTTTCTGGATTAAGTTAAAATATCTTAAATATAATTCTTGTGTCACACATAATTCTGTAAGACTAATAGCGTCAGTATTGGTGTTTTTGGACGCTTGTGTGTTCTTACTAGTATATTTATTTTTATCCTTAAGTATAAAATTAAGTTTCTTGATTGCTGTCGGCTTTCCCGCCTCAGTACAAGTAGCTCCAGTATCCCGAGATTTAACTTTAGCTGGTTCAATAGTTTTAAAAACCAAGCCTGTATGGGACTTAGTCAACCCGATAAATCCAACATAGGTCTCATAATTAGTTCGTGTCATACTAATGACAGTGCTGGGGTCAGCAATGAAGGTCTTCTTTTCTAACGGAGATGCATGAATCCATAGGTTATCTGTAGACAACAAAAGTATAACTAGTACGTCAACATCGTACATAACTAAGTAGTTTGTTCCTTTATAGAGAATAACCAGGGTGTCAAAATATGTTTTAGCGTACCACTGAAACGAGTATTCTTCAATATTTCGAAGCGTATAAAGATGCCTTAATAACTCTACTTTCTGTTTAAAAAACAGCTCTTCGATTATATGTATTACAACGAACGATGACAAGTGTTCTTTAATTCCCGACATCTCGGTCATCATAACATTATTGGAATTAAACTTATTAATAACGATTGCTGCGTGTAAATACCAAGTGTCTATGTGTTTCGCACTCGATTTAAGTAATGTAGTGTTTTGTGTCAAGTTAAAAAGTGTAAGTAACTTTTCAATCAACTCATTAGTCGGTGTGACTTGTTCATTTGTAAACTGGTCTGAATCAACTTCAAATATAACCTTCGGTGCTTTAAAATCAACTGGCGTCTGTCTGTCAAAGAGGGAAACGTTAGAATCATTTAATTCTAATGGCTGGAACAAATAATATTCGTTAATATTAATTAACCTCCCGCTTCTACCGTATTTATCCGTTATAAGTTGTGTTTCGTCATCTATTAGTACTGATAGACAAGCATATATATGTATTAAAGGATAAGTTCGTTCTTCTTGTATCAGAGAAAATAACACATCTTTCCTATAAAAGAAACTGGTGCGCATTAGCATATGAATCCTCTGCATAATTTTATCATTGTTCATATAAATATATGTTTCGTTATATGTATCTTGATTAATATTTTCAGGTGTAATAATTTTGTTCGGTCTACATATAAAATCACATGTCGGCATGTAGTCACATGCAGAAGAATATGGTGCATCGCCAATATTAAAATTCTTAATAATTTTGCCTGTAGACAATATTTGAGTAACCGCACTTGTCATAAATTGCTCCATTTTGTCTTTAGTAAAATAGGTCTGCTCATGATTAAGAATACAATCAACTGCGGTCTCTTTTAACAGGCGTGATATTCTACCTATTTGAATGGCTTTTGTTTCTGCAAAGCGATAGACGTACAAGTCAGCGGCTTCCTCTTCATCCTTGCTCCCGATGATAGTACCATGTAAAAATATTTGTACATTTCGCTTCTCAAACTCTAAATCTTTGTGGCTAAAATGTCGAACAGCCCGCCCTGTAATTTGTTCATTTCTATTCATATTATACCATGGGTCAAGTATATGTACCTGTCTAATAAACTTAAAGTCAATTCCTTCCATTCCTACGCGAGACACTAAGACAACTTTAATATCGTGTCCATCTTTATTTGTGATGTTCGTTAGACCGGCTACTTCAAAGGCATTGTCTGGTGACAATCGTTTGTCACCTGTAATAAGGGTATATTTCGCTGGTTTAAAATTGGACTTATCTGAAGGTGGTTTCATAGTTCTACTGTCTACTACTGGTGTTGGAGGATTCTCAAATAACGTGTTCGTCTGGTTGCCATATCGTGTAAATCCCATCTCTTCTAATGCGAGTGCTAATGGAATTAAACCCGCATCGATATATTGCGAGTATATTAGAATGAGTCCATCTGATACCTGAGAGGTCTTAGGATTAAAAATAGATTGAAGTACAGTTTTAATTTTAGAACTATATTTGCCTATTTTATCATTTTTAAATATAGCCCCGTATTTAGTCGTAGTGCTGTTTTTATAACTAAACTTTCCTTTAAAAGGGGGTGACTGTGAGTCTGTAAAGTTCATCATTCTTTGTAAGCCAGGTAATCCAACTAGTTCGTTGGGTGACAAAGTCCCTGTTTTTAGTTGTGATACAGTTGTACCTTGGTCAATATTGAGTTTAATCTCGTCTTCCTTGTTTTCATAAGGATATGATATAATTAATGATTTCAATGGGGTTTGTAAAAGTGTATATCCAAAAGTATTCATGTTTTCGAATGATGGCATTTCTCGTGTGCCCTTTGTAGTAACCAGTGTATTTTCTTTATGTCTGAGATGATTAGTAATATACTTATATATACAGTACTGACAACTGCCACATGTTTTTGCACATGTTTTAATAGTCGACAAATATAATTGTAAAATCCTCTTTCTACTTTCGTCGGGAATCAATTTAAAATTCATTTGAAACGTAGGATATTTAATATAGTCAAAACTATGTTTCTTAGCAAACTCGTTAGGATAAACTCTATATGGAAATGAATATGGGTTCTCTCCTCTAACAAATGAAACATATCCAGTAGCTTTTCTAATTAAAAGTTCTTCGCCATTTGGTTTGAAATTACCGTTACTGTCAAATATAGTTTTAACGTCAATCTTAGCGCGTCGGTCATTAATGTTCATAATGTTTAATAACCATACTATTTCACTGTAGTTGTTATACATAGGAGTGGCGGATAAAAATAAGAGTCGCATATTCATAGCAGAAGTGACTAACAAGTCAAGATATTCCGCTACTTTTTTGGATTGAGTATCATCAGAAATGCGTATGTTATGTATTTCATCTATAACAATTAATCGCTCATCAAATTCATTTCTTAATCTATTGACGAGTTTAGTATCCAATTGTTTTTGTTTAGAATATGTTTCACCATCTGGTAAGTTGAGGGTTTTTTTGATATGGTTGGCGAACTGTTCATAACCCATAAAATGGTAATATTTATTAATCATGGTGTTGATTAGTTTGATTAGTTTTTCTTTGGATATTACCGTAACATTAGTAGGATTAACTTCGTGTACCAGCTTGTTCCCAATACACGACGTAACATTCCAAATTCCATTAATAGATTTAAGTTTAGTAGGGTCAAATAGTTGTAGTCGAAAGTTGTCCTGAACATTTGCGGAGGCAACAATAATAATTTTTTTAACTAACCCTGATTGTTTCATATAATCGCGCATTTCTTCGCATACCCCAATAGCACTACAGGTTTTCCCTGTACCTAATCCGTGAAATAATAACAAACTATTGTAAGGAGTTTGTGAGGACATAAAATTCTTAACAAATTGTTGATGTGGTTGTAGTTGAAAATCTACCTTGCTTAATTTTTCGGCGTATTCTTTAACATTCGCATGTATGGTTCCATCATATTTAGTGTCGTTAAATTCCTTTTTAGAGGCAATTTTAATATTGAAGTTGCTGTCATTTAGTGTTGGATACAAATAATCCCTGTTTTCATGATTACATTCTCGTTCGATTAGTTCTTTTGTTAATAAAAACTTGTTACAAGGCTTGTCATACAACTTTTGACCAGAACAATCAAGATCACCGAATGTGTCTTGAATGTTTATTTTACATATGTCATCCGTGTCTTTAATATTTTGTTCGGTGCTTTGGTTGCTTTGTATACTATCTGTGCTGCTATTGCTATCTATGCTGCTAGAACTTTCAGTGCTTTGTGTGCTTGGTATTGGGCTAGCCTTAGGTTGTCTCAGGGTTTTAAGTTTCATTGAAAGCGCGTCGAGGTTGGTGTTTCTGATGGACATATTATAATATATATATTACGAATATAATCTATATTCGTCTAGAACTATATTAACACTTGCAATCAAATCTTTTTTTTCAACATTGTCACATCGGATTGACACCAAACATTGGTCAAATGACTTCCATTCTAACTTACTTACTTCGGATGTCTGGAAACAATCTAAAGACACCTGATTATTAAGCAATCCAGCTAAAAAGTACTTGTTCTTATAAGACTTTCCATTAGTTCCTACAAATGTTTCTTCTAATGTAATCAAATTTTGTATAACTGAAATTTGTTTAGTTTCTATTCCAGTTTCTTCTTCGAATTCACGTAAAGCACAGTCAATATCTTTTTCTTTTATGTTGTTTCGTCTTCCTTTGGGAAACTCCCATTCGGGTTCAGACCACATGGTATCACAATCGTCAATCAGGTCACTTAATGAAATACACTTGGTTTCATAAATGACACCAACATTTTGCAACTGCATAAATTTTTTAGAACTACTAGTGTTTTCGATCTGTACAGGGTACTTGTCGTCCATTCCCCACATATTTGTCCATAACTTATTAAAGGTCTGTGTTTTAATGTTATTCTTTTCCGCAGAAGACATTTGACTAATCAAACTAGCAATTTGTTTAGGGTCGCCAATGTTATACTTCCCTCTAATCATATCTATATATCCATAACTGTTTTTACGACGATTCATTAAGTATTCGGTTTGTCCATTGTTTTTTCGAAACAGTATAATTCCGCAACTAATAATAGGAACTTTACATTGATAATAAAGGTGTCCTTCTTTGCCACAGTTATTGCAATACACTTTATTGTAAAAAATAGAATTATTCATATATAGTTAAACTGTCGAGTTTTTAATATCGATTCAATTCAAATGACATATTTAGACCCAGAAATATGGGGACCACATTATTGGTTTTTTTTACACACGATAACCATGACTTACCCAAAACACCCAAACGCAGTAACGCGAAAAAAATACTACGAATTTATACAAAATTTGCCGTTGTTTCTTCCAGTTGAAGAAATATCTGGATACTTCACAAAACTTCTATCAAAATATCCAGTAGCGCCATATTTAGACACAAATGAATCCTTTATAAAATGGATGCATTTTATACATAATAAAGTTAACGAGAAACTTGAGAAACCCACGACGTCTTTAAATGATTTCTATATTGAATATTACAAACAATATAAGCCAAAAAATGAAAAAATCTTAGAACAATACCTAATAAAAGAGAGACTAGCAACTTTATTAGTGTTGTGTCTTATAATTGTCACCATTTACTGGTTGTATTAAGTATATCGTTGAGGGTGAATAAGACATTAAGTATTATTATAGTATAATATATACATTATTATCTATTTTATTATCGTCTAAAGTTATACTAATATTTTCTATATAATATTTATCTCTTTTTTCAAATTGAATATTATCAAATGTATTTAATTTAGAAACGAGTTCTTCTAACGATTTGTCTAAATAATATAAATTTCCATATAATTTACTTTTATTTTTCATCCGATTTGTTACTAATTCTAATAACATTGTTTTCAGTGTTATAATAATTAACAAAAGTATAACATTCAACCATTTTATAGTTACAGTTTAATTTATTAATATTGTTAATATCTTTCATTTTAGAATAGAACATAATTTTGGTCATTTTATTTGATCATTTTATTTTATAATATAATAAAAAAACAGTCTATCAAAGTTGTGCGGAGTGAAATGACCGTTATGTAGGTTACATAAATAAAGTAATATATTTCTATAATGTATGGTAGCCAACAACAAAACGAAACGTACGAAAAAAGTAGGTGGTAAAGTTATTGCGGCTGGAGGTTTTGGTTGTGTATTTTCCCCAGCATTATTATGTAGTTCTGGAAATGGAACCAAACGTAATACCAAAAGTATAAGTAAGCTCATGACAAAAAAATGGGCACTTGAAGAATTTACCGAAATAAATAAAATAAAACTCAAGCTCCGACATATAATCAACTATAATGATTTTTTTTTATTAAGGAATATAACTATATGCAAACCCGCAAAACTTACCCGTAAGGACTTAGGAGGTTTCCGCAAAAAATGTTCTGCACTTTCAAACGACGGTATTACTTCCACGAATATAAATAAGCATACTGATAAACTACTGGCACTTACAATGCCAGACGGTGGTATTCCAGTCGATGATTATATGGTTAAAGAAAATGATTTATCGTCTATGTCCGTCGTTAATTTTAAATTAATTGAGTTGTTAATTAAAGGTATTATTCCTATGAACAACGCACATATATTTCATAATGACATTAAAGACTCAAATATTTTAGTGGATGATAAAGGTACCCAAATTTACACTAGACTAATTGATTGGGGGTTATCGTGTACATACGTGCCTAATAAAAATAAAGCACTTCCACCTAGTTGGAGGAGTAGACCGTTCCAATACAATAATCCATATTCAATAATATTGTTTTCTCAGAGATTTGCTGATAAATATCAGGAGTTTATTAAAAATGTAAATGGTGACATAACGTCAAGGGCGTTAAGCTCTTTTGTCGACGACTTTATTGGACCCAAATATACGAAAGGGCATTACAAGTTAATGACCCAAATAATTAAAATGATTACCACTGAGGAGCCTAGAAAATATATAATAAAATATATTGTAGAAATACTATTAACATTTAAAGGCGACTTAAGGAGTTACCTCGATAACATTTTTATTCAAAACGTAGACAAATGGGGTTTAGTTACCTGTTATTACCCTATGCTACATTTCTACCACATACAGAGGACATTAAATGCTACGGATAGGAAAACACACACAATTTTAAAGGAGTTATTTAATTATACATATCAATCAGGTTCGGTAAAACTCGATGTAGGCATTATAACCGATTATTTGCGAGCCCTAGATTCAACAATAAAAATTAACGACGATTTGTCTACCCCAACGAGATTTACATCTACAAGTACATGCACTACCATTCCACTTGACAGGATGTGATGTAAACTATTTTGTTTATATATTTAGCCAACTACTTGGACATATTTAAATATTTTTTAATACTATTATATTATAATAGATGAATCCTTCGACCAATATAAAAACGTTTAATTTAACCCCAATAAAAACTGTTCAATGGATATATAGAAATATGTTTATTGTACCCCAACCAATACTAAACCAGCCAGCAAATGTGTTGATTGAAGGTGACTTAACCGTAACAACCATTAATGGATCTGCGTATCCTCCTGAGGCGAGCGATTTAACCG
>TARA_B110000971_G_scaffold218988_1_pt1 | contig 10940 bp, 7 predicted proteins | sample TARA_B110000971 | Tara Oceans TARA_B110000971 (sample SAMEA4397842) | marine metagenome | biome: Polar Biome; feature: [SRF] surface water layer (ENVO:00010504); material: water (ENVO:00002006), including particulate matter (ENVO:01000060) such as... | depth 5 m | reverse complement strand
AACCTGCGCCTGCGACAGAACCTGCGCCTGCGCCTGCGACAGAACCTATGACTGCGACAGAACCTATGACTGTGACAGAACCTATGACTGCGACTGCGACAGAACCTATGACTGCGCCTGCGACTGAACCTGCGCCTGCGCCTGCGACAGAACCTATGACTGCGCCTGCGACAGAACCTATGACTGCGACAGAACCTATGCTCAACTCTGTACCCATGCCAGAACCCATACCAGAACCTATGCCGGCGATAGGTAACTCTGAATTAGATAATATGCAGGATGTACTCAATAATATGTCTATGGAATTAGAAGGACAGGCCTTACCGGCACTGGCACAAGCACAGGCCTCACCGGCACTGGCCTTACCGTCACAAGCCTTACCGGCACAGGCACCGGCACAAGCCTTACAGGCCTTACCGGTACAGGCCTTACCGGTACAGGCCTTACCGGTCTTACCGGCACAGGCACAAGCACAGGCCTTACCGGCACCGGCACCGGCCTTACCGGCACTGGCACCGGCCTTACCGGCACTGGCACCGACCTTACCGGCACTGGCACCGACCTTACAGGCCTTACCGGTCTTACCGGCACCGGCACCCGGAACCAGTTAAAAAAATGATAAAGTTATTGGTGAAAATATTATTGATTATTCAAATGAAAATTTAAAATCCACTTCTTTACAATCTCCTTCTTCTTGAATATTTAATAGATTATCAATATTATCTTCATTTTCATATAAAAGTTCTTCTTTCGTTGTATTATAAGTATACATTTCTTCTTCATCAAGATAGATATCGCAGATACCTGTCCCTGATTTAATTCTTTGTCCCATCATAATATTACTAGACACACCCTTAAGATTATCTCTTTCTGAAAAGATGCCGGCTTTAATTAGTTGGTCGGTTGTGTCTTCAAATGAAGCTTTAGCGAGAGGTCCTACGTCTCCTCTTTTGATACCTTGTCGGTTGATTGAGGTTAATTCACCTTTTGATGTCATCACATCACATAATAGTTCAATATGTCTAATATTGATATATTCTCCCGCGTGATCAACAACACTAACAATTTCATCTCTTAGAACTTGTCTACCGGCTTCAACGCCTAATACATTAAATATCTCAATAATATCATTTGAATGAGTATTTATATAATCTACGTATGGTGAATTCATGATATCTACTAGATTAATACCATCGGAAACTAGGCATTTCTTTTTCTCACTCTCCAGAGAATAAGAGAATTTATTATGGATCTCACTTTTTTCATCATTGATTTTGGATACATTTTCTTCAGTAATAATAATATCGGTAATATTTGGGATTCCTTTAATGGAGATATTATTAATAATATCTTCGTTGATACTTTTAATAATAGATAAGATATCACTTTGATCTTGGATACCATTTAATATTTCATCTGGATCCGCGTCGCAATTGATTGAGATACGTCCGATTAAATCTTTACTATTATCATCTGTGAAGATGAAATTGATTCTTTCTGAATCATATTCTAATAATTTCATATAAATATCCTCCATGATAATACCCCATTCTAACATCTTCTCTTTATCAAAGACAAAGCGAATAATCCAAGGATATTTATTAGTATCACCGTTTTCTAAATCTTGAAATTCTTTATAAATACTAAGTAATTCTCTGTCTTTCGGGATAATCGTTTCATAATTAGAATTTTCTGGATCATAGTAAATACTACTTGATAGTAAGACATCTTTCATCTTAATATATTCTAACTTATTCTTCACAAATGATAATTTATTAGTATCACTACTATATTCAGGATAGATAGAAATTGTTGTATTCGGAGATTTGATATTTTTACTAACATGTAATAATTCCGTTAAACGAGGGATACCGCGAGTAACATTAGATTTAGCACTGACACCGGCAAAATGAAAAGTATTGAGAGTCATTTGTGTAGCAGGTTCTCCTATACTTTGTGCCGCTACCACACCAACCATCTCGCCAGGTGATATTTTTGATTTATAAAATTTCTCTTTAATTGTATTACAGATAAGTTTATATTCTGACCGTGTGATTTTATATTTACAAATTAATACTTTCGGATTTAGATGAATATCAATTAGAAATTTCATAATCTTATTGTTTTTGAATTCTTCTGTAATAATTAATGACTGTGCTAATCTTTCATTTCCTTTATAGATATCTAATGGCATCATATTACTTTTGCCGCTTTTATCGGTAAGATTTTCCACGATTCTTTCTATATGAACTGGATAATTAATATTATTCTGAATATTGCCTTTGTATAGAGTTGTGATTATATATTCTCGGTGATCTAATAATTCATAAAACATTTTATCAAAGATATCTCTATTCATATCTTTACATTTATCTGCTAATGATTTATTAAAATATTTGGTCCAATTAGTTTTATCATCAAAATAATATTTATTCATTAATTCTTCTGGTGATAATTTTGTAAGATAGAGTGTCTGCGATTCAACGTGCATGCCATCCATACCATCGTTGCCATAGACAAATTGAACAATCGTTCCAGAACTACTTCTTACTGAATAATCATAATTAACTGTTAAATCTTCCATCGCTTTCACTAATTTTCTCTGAACATATCCCGTTTGTGCTGTTTTTACCGCTGTATCAATAAGTCCTTCCCTACCACCCATAGCGTGAAAGAAGAATTCTTGAGGAGTTTGTCCTGATATAAATGAATTTTCTACAAATCCTCTTGCTTCAGATGAATCATCATACTTATGATAATGCGGTAATGTTCTACCATCAAAACCATATGGAATACGTTTTCCGTCAACATTTTGCTGTCCCAAGCATGCGATCATCTGAGCAATATTTGTTAATTTACCCTTGGAGCCTGAATTAATCATATAAGTACCCCGATTTTTTGGATCTAAATTAGAGAGACCAATCTTACCAGTTTCATTGATAGTTTTATTTAAAATTCCATTTACTTTACTTTCAAAGTAATCATGATTATTTCTCCCAGGAATTCCTTCAAATATATTTAAATGAAAATCTTGCATAATTTCCTCAATTTGTATTTTTCGCTGACTAATAATAGTATTAATTTTTTCGGTTGTTTTACTATCGGCGACTATATCGCTAATACCCATACTGAATCCTTCAATTAATAATACTGTTGATACGATCTTTTGTAAATCATTAATAAAGTCATTGGTTCTTTCAGGTCCTAAATCATTATAAATAGTATGAATTAATCCCTTTGATGTTTTACTAAATAAACCTTTATCAAATGTTCCTTGTTGGATCTTACCTTTGACAATGATTACCTTGTTAATCTTATCAGTATTTTCTGAAATCAATTTCTTTAGTGGATCAGAGTTATCGGATGATACATTATCATAACTACTATTTTTCATTTCTAAATTAATATGATCTGGTAAGACATAGGATAAAATTGATTTCCCAGACCATGAATCTATCTTTTTACTACCTTTTTCATAACTATTATCTGGTTCAGGATAAGTTCCATTAAAGGTTGATAATTGTGAAATAATATTAATCATTTGTTTCTTATTATAAATACAACTATCAACACATTTATAATTGTTAGGTGTATTTGATATATCATAAATATTCGCACTTGAGTTATAAGCTAATTGGTTCCCTTCGTTAAATCTAATAATTTCGGATTGCGTTAATTTATATAAACCCAATAGTGTATCTTGGACGACCGTAATAATCGGTTTATTTTCCCTAGGTGAGATAATCTGATGATTAACCGAAACAATATTAATTAATTCGCTCATCGCCTGAACACTTTGAGGGACGTGCATATTCATTTCGTCTCCATCAAAATCTGCATTATAAGGAGGAGTGACGCTTACATTTAATCTAAATGTATCACCTTTCATTACTTTAACTCTGTGACCCATCATACTCATCCTATGAAGAGAAGGTTGGCGATTAAATAATACATAATCATTATCTACAATATGGCGATTTACTTTATCACCAATCTCTAAAACGATATCGTTTTTATTATTATCATTGATAGTGTATCGGTTTCCATCTTGTTTAATAATACTCTTAGCACCGGGCCATTTATAAGGACCATTCACAAGATAAGATTTTAAATCTTCAATATTAAAACTATTCACAACTTCGGGAAAAGTTAGATTTAAGGCAATCTTAATGGGGACACCCAATTGATCTAAATCAATATTGGGATCGGGTGTAATGACACTACGAGCAGAGAAATCTACACGCTTGCCCATAAGATTAGATCTGAGGCGACCTTCTTTACCCTTTAGCCTCTGTCTAATCGCCTTAATAGGTCTACCAGAACGATGAGTCGCCTGACTAATCCCCTGTTGTTCATTATCAATGAATGTAATAATATGATAAACTACCATGTTATACCAGTCATCAATTATTTCTTTGCGAGCAAAACTATTAATCTTATTTTTGAGAGTATTATTATATTTTACGATTTCGGATAATTTATGAGTTAAATCATCATCCATTCTCTGTGAGTCTCCCTGTTTTACTGTGGGTCTCATCGCTGGCGGGGGTACAGGGAATACCGAACAGATTAACCATTCGGGACGACACCAGACCGAACTAAATCCTAAAAGATTACAATCTTCGTCTGAAATCTTCTCAAATAACGATTTAACATATTCGGCACTTAAATATGTTTCTGATGAGGGGATATTTAAATCTTTCCATACACTCTGAATACCATTAATTCCATCTACCTTGTAACGTTGTGGCTGAATACAGCCACAACCATCATCGCTTTCTTCTCCACAACGATTTATATTTGATGATAATTCATAGATCTTTGCCCAGCGACCTTTATTACTCTTACTCTTTAGTTCAAGAATTAAATTAGATTCTTTATTTACTTTGAGTTTACCACATCGGAAACATACGCATTTTAGGATCTTGGTTGTAATATCAATGAAATGATAGTTAAATACAGGTTTCGCCAACTCAATATGACCAAAATGTCCAGGACATTCCAAATTATCTAATCCACAGGTATTACATACTTTACCTCTATCAGTAGTTCCCATGCGAATATCAAATAGACCCTTTACAACTGGAATATCTTTATCATATGTTTCGTGTTTTGTAACCTCTACAACTGATTGTTTCCTTATTTCTTCGGGAGACATAATACTGAATTGTAAACCGGTAACATCTTTTGTAATCGGTTCAAAATTAGCCATGTTAGATACTTTATATATAAGATTTATATTTTTAAATCAAATTTTTTACAAGAATTATTTTAAATTTGATTTAAAAGTTAAATAATTTATATCATAAAATGAGTGATAATATTCACGAAATGAAAACACGATCCAAGGCGTCTACTAATATTAATAATGACCAATCAGATGATGATAGTAGTGTTGATGAATATGGTAATCTTAAAGGATTCATTGATTATGATTGTGAAGATGACTTTGATCACAAGGAATTAGATAAAGAATTAAACCGATTGAGAAAAACTAAACCAAAGGGTAAATTAAAGAAAAATAAAAGATTAAATGATAAAAAAATAAATGATGTCTTTATGTCATATATTATCATGAAAGCAACTGAAAAAGCAAATGAAAGCAATGAGAACCGAAAGAGCCAAAAGCAAAGGCAAAAGCAAAAGAACCAAAGGCAAAAGCAAAAGAATCAAATGCAAAAGAATCAAATGCAAATGCAAAGGCAAAAGAAAAATAAAGTGACAGTAGAAATTTCAGATTGTTCAGATGACTCCGATGAAATGTTAGATGGCTATGATGGTTCAGATGATTTAATTGAGAAGATAAATCTAGATGAATGTATTGACTCACATAACTCACAGAATTTAACAACTATTTTAACGATGGATTTAAGTAGTGATAGCGATAGTAATGATAGTTCATTTAAGGGATCGCTTGATACGGTATCATCTCTATCTGATAGTGATCAACCTAACTCATCTGATAGTGATCAACCTAAAGAAGAAGAAGAAGAAGAAGAAGAAGAAGAAGAAGAAGAATATACTTTTGAATATGATAAACAGGACGAAGAATATGAAGAATTAATTGATAAACAGTTGCTAAAAAATAGCGAAGAAACTAATATGGAATATTATCATTATCTTGATAAAGAAGCCAAAGAAAAGTTATTTAAGTTAACCAGTGAAATATATGAATATAATGGGTCAAATATACCTCTCAGATTTAAAGTAATAGAATCTGAAATGGATATGAAAACTAAAGCAATCGCTCTAGAAAATATAGATAAAATGGTAGAGATGGATGTATCTACAGGTGAACATAGTAAAATGGATCTATGGATTAATGGTCTTATGCGCATTCCTTTTGGTAAATATAATCATATTCCCATTAATCCTGAGAGTGGTGTTTCAGAAAAACGAGAATTTATAACGAATACATATAAAACACTAGATAAAGCTATTTATGGTCACAAAGAAGCAAAAACTCATATCTTACAGGTTATTGGTAAATGGATGAAAAATCCAGATAGTAGTGGTAATGTCCTTGCTATTCAGGGTCCAATGGGAAATGGTAAAACGACTCTCGTTAAAGATGGCATCTCTAAAGTATTAAATAGGCCCTTTCATTTCATCGCTTTAGGTGGTGCTTCCGACTCAGCTTATTTTGATGGACACTGCTATACATATGAAGGATCTCATTGGGGTAGAATAGTTCAGATTCTACAAGATTCTAAATGTATGAATCCGGTTATCTATTTCGATGAATTAGATAAAATTAGTGACACAAATAAAGGAGAAGAAATTATTCACATGTTAACTCATCTAACCGACCCCTCTCAAAATAATCTATTCCAAGATAACTATTTCCCGGGTGTAAATTTAGATTTATCGAAGGCATTATTTATCTTCTCTTATAACGATGAATCCAAAGTAAACAGAATCTTAAAAGATCGTATGTATGTTATTCATACAAAAGGATTTAAAACCGATGATAAAATTAAAATATGTAATGAATATCTAATCCCTGAAATATTTAACACCTTTGCGTTTGAAAAAGATGATTTAGTTTTCACCACTGATATCATCAAAAAAATAGTTGAGAAATTTACAGGAGGAGAAGAGGGCGTTCGGAATCTTAAGAGATGTATAGAAACAATCGTTTCTAAAATTAATATTCATATCTTATCGGATGGAGATAGTGGTTTATCATTTAAGTTAAAAGAATTAGTTCTACCTGTCACTTTAACCGAAGAACATATTGAGATACTCTTGAAAGTAGATAATGGTTCAGACAAACCTCCCTATGGTATGTATTCATAAATAAGTAGGATTAGGATTCATTAATTTTTCCTTGAATTGATTAAAATAAATATATTTTTTTGAACCCGTTTTATAGTTTAATAAATCTTGATAATTCGCTTCTCTGTCATATCCATTGGATCCACCATCCATTCTTTCAAATAATAAATGATTATTTAGATCACCAGAGGTAACAATTATATGACCCATACCAGCATATCTAAATCCTATATCAAATACAGTCTTCTGATCATTCTCACAATAATTATTATAATTCTCTAAACATTTCGTTAAACTCATGAATGTAAAATCACCGATATAAACCTCTGTATTAGGATTACCTACAAGCTCATAAAATATTTTCATATGGCGATTTAATGATTCGGGTAATTCAGGTATCTCCTTAAAATTCATAAGATAATTTTTTTCTATACTCTTTTGGAAAAAAGGCTCAATCGTGCTATCGTGATTTTCTTCTGATAATGTACTATTCTTTACTAATTCCTGAACTGATATAACCTGTTCCCGTTTATCCGAAATATGTTTCTCCATTTATTAATCTTTATGAATTTATCTTAAAATAATATATTTTTGTGTAAGCATTGTTCATTATGATTATCCGGAGGACATGATAATTCATAATATTCATAAATTTTAATTTTATTCACTATATTTTCTTGATTATTGTAATAATAAAATCTAAAAAAATAATGTAAAATATCAGGAACTGAACTCATTTCGGGATATTTACTACATAATTTACTTCCAATATCAATCATTCCTATCTTTGTAGAAAGATTATTATTACTTTCCATTAAATAAAATAATAAATCACACATTAAATCATATTTATCTTTTTTAAAAGGTTTTTGATGAATACTACAGTTACCATTATTAAATAAGACTGCTTTTTTCTTACATCTTTTACCCATTTTAGTCTTACATTTACATCTTTCTAGACTCGTCCAGCATTTTAAATTATCAATACTGTTTTTATAGTATCTTGTTTTATTGATATTTAATTCCCTACATAAGGGACACTTGATAAACATATTAAAATTATTATTATAGGCACATTTTTGATAACATTTCAGATGAAATATATGACCACAGGATAAGATATAATTCTCTGAATTATCTAATGAATCTAAGCAGATACTACAATCCATATAACGAATATATTACTCGGAATTACTTTAAATATCATTTCATCTCAATATGGGAAATTATTATCATTACAATTAGATATACAAATACAAAAATACATATGCCTAGACAGATACATAATTTTATCTTATCACAACAGTCATCTAAATCAGCATTGTGCTTTTCATGTCGTTGTAGCTCCTCATCACTCATAACCCGAACCTTTACGACCATTTTTATCTTAATTATTTTATTAAGAATTATGTTTTAAAAATCAAATTTAAGATATGTCGGGAACATTCGTTCACTAGATTACCCATGCCCACTGAAATTTAATAAAATTTTCATTTGATATATTTTTCTTTAATGTTTTAGGTGAATCAGAATTATTTATATCAACTGATCTGATAGTTAATTGGTTCATCGTGTTCATCGTGTTCATCGTGTTCATCGTGTTCATTGGGTTGATTGGGTTCGTCGGGTTCGTCGGGTTGATTGGTTGTTCAAGTTTAGATGGGTCTATGGTAAGATAATATTTTTCCATTATATGATATCTTAAGAAAATAATTTTAAGTATTTAAATATAAAATTCATTTCAAATGAGCTTTACAATTTGTATATCCTAGGACACAGTTTTTACCACATTCTGATCCTTTATTTTTACCTCTGGTCAGTATAAATACACATTTTGTGCTATACTCATTTTTTAGAATTATTTTTTTATCCTGAATACTCTTGGTAGTATTCATACAATGAACATTTGGAATTACTTTTTTTACGCCATTGACTAAAGGTAAATAATCTCCATTTTTACGACAATAAGGACAATGATTATATTCTTTTTTATATTTTAATGAGGAACTCGTACCGCTAAAACTTTTCATTAAACATTCATAATGAAAAGTATGATTACATTTTAATGTATGTGAAAATTTATCTTTGAGTTCTAGACCGCAGATGCCACATTCTTCTTGTTCTATCTGTTCTTGTTCTATCTGTTCTTGTTCGGTCATTTTATTAATAACGATTCATTTAAATTTTAAATATTATTTTCCTATTAAATCTGAAATTAAAACATTTTTAATATATATAAATGGTGAGGGTTAAAAGAACAAGGAAAAGGACAAGGAAAAGGAAAGATATGAATAAAGCGAGAACTACTCGTAAATATTCAAGGAGAAAATATACAAGACGCAAGTCTAAAAAAAATAAAACTAAAAGAAAATTAAGAGGTGGTATGGACCCTCGGGGGGATGCTGCGGCGTTTGCTGCGGCGACAGGGCAAGGAAAGGATCCTGTCTCGGATGGTGAAAGTTCTGATGATGAACTATTTAACTCTACTATGAGGGAAGGGAGTGTTGAGGAAGGAGATGATCCCTTTGAACCGCAACCAGAACCGCAACCACCGACTCCGGCGGAACCTCTGCGACGTAGTTATGGAAAGGTGGAAGAAGTTGATGAAGATGATGAAGATGATGAAGATGATGAAGATGATCAAGATGTTCATGTGGTCCCGCCTGAACCGCGCCACACATTTTCACCAGGTAATCTTTTTATACGCGGGAACGCGGACAAAGGTGAATACGATGCCGCGGTAGTAGATGAGAAAGATAACGATCGTGATGTATTTAATTCAAGCGATCGTGAAACACGAAGAGAATTATTAGACATGCCAAATGGAACGCTTTTTGAATATTTTACAAGCCGCTCGGGTTCTCATAACAACCGTATCGTAAATGCGTTAGCGGCGATGGCGATGGTAAATATAGGCATGAAACAGGAGGGGGGGATATCACCTTGTAGAAAGAATGAAGAAACAGGGGGGTATGACGAGATTGAAGGTGCAACAAAAATACTATTTGATAAAAAATTTATAGACGATAATCATATAATAATAATTGATGCGTCATTTAGATTAGAAACGATGTTTACCGGAAAGAGATATTTATTCAGCGTGATGGGGTCTAATTTACAGTTTGCTTTTTCTGATTTTAATCATGAAAATATGCAATTGAAAAAGGTGGCTGATCGGGTGTCAGTGGGTTGGCACTCGGAACAGCAATATATATTATCGTTAGGTGCAGGTTTACCTGATCTAACATTTCATTGGTATCAAATAGATACATTAATAACCGAAATAAGCTCGCTAGTTGATGACGATAAGGTGGACGAAGATTGCCGAGAAAAAATTAAAGAAGCACGTGACCTCCACGAAGATTATAAAACCAAGTGGAGTCCGGCCAACGCCGCTCTAAGGATGGAGTCACTGGTGCGGGGGACGAGCAGCGTCCTCGGCACGGCGGTCGGCGGCGTCCTCGGCACGGCGGCCGAGGTAGGTGCAAAGGCTGCGGCGGCGGTGACGCCGCAGGTACTCCAAGATGCAAGTACCAGCGTCACGGATATGGTGAGCACCGCCGCCGCCGCCGCCCCCGCGATGCCTGGTCTTCGCGAAGAAAAGACCGTCAAATTAGAATCAAACGACGCCATTGAAGAACCAACAAAATCCCTAACCAAAT
>TARA_B110000971_G_scaffold59207_1_pt1 | contig 10971 bp, 21 predicted proteins | sample TARA_B110000971 | Tara Oceans TARA_B110000971 (sample SAMEA4397842) | marine metagenome | biome: Polar Biome; feature: [SRF] surface water layer (ENVO:00010504); material: water (ENVO:00002006), including particulate matter (ENVO:01000060) such as... | depth 5 m | reverse complement strand
AACTGATGAAGAAGTTGCTAAAGCTTGGCAGACCGCAACATCAGGAATTATTCTGTAAACAACGTGCGGGTGTAGCCCAAAGGTAGGAGGCAACAGACTTAAAATCTGTACAGTGTGGGTTCGAATCCCACCACCCGCACCAAAAGGGACTGTAGCTTAGTGGTAGAGCAAGACGCTCATAACGTCCAGGTCACTGGTTCGAACCCAGTCAGTCCCACCAAAAGGTATAACTAATGATTACAGGAGATTACATTATGAATGTACTAGTAACAGGAGCAACAGGCTATATTGGTAGTCATGTTTCTAAAATTTTGCACGAACGCGGTCATAATGTTACTGGTTGGGACACTAATATTCATGGTGAACACAACGATGTTTCTCAATATCTACATACGTTTGATACACGAGACATAACAGATCCATACGCTAGTGGCGATTTTGATGCAGTAGTTCATCTTGCTGGTCGTAGTGTTGTACCACAATCTTTAAAAGAACCAACAGAATACTATCGTGTAAATGCTATGGGTACTGCTAACATGCTCGATAAGGTTAATACACCACACTTCATCTTTGCTAGTACTTCAAGCGCATGGGAAATGGCTTCTCCATATGCTAAGAGTAAAGTAGCAGCTGAAGATATTATTAAGGAGAAAGCAAGTGGGTACACTATTTTCCGCTTTTTTAATGTATCTGGTACTGACGGTGTTAATAGGCAACTTGGCGCTCCCAGTCATCTTATTCGTGTTGCTGCTATGGCTTGTGTTAACGAATCTCCCGAGATTAATATCTTTGGCGATGACTATGATACTCGCGATGGTACTTGTATTCGCGACTACATTCATATTCTCGATCTGGCTGGTGCAATAGTAAGAGCTGTAGAACAAGGTCCTACTAATACACCGTATGAATGCCTTGGTAGTAATGAAGGATACTCTGTAAACGATGTTCTAGACACGATGGAAAAGGTTACTGGTAAGACTATTAAACGTAATATTAAAGGTCGCCGTGAGGGTGATGCAGTGGCTAGTGTGGTCGATACACTAAGTGATTACTGTATACTTACCAAGTCACTCGAAGATATGTGTTCAGATCAATATAAGCTGGAACTATCATGAAGCCTACTTTATCTGAATTGATATTGTGTGGTGTATTATTAATCTTCTTGTTGCTTATCACGTCTGCAGAAGCAAGTGAGGATAACACCGCTGCTAAAGAATGTCTATTAGCTAACGGATATACTCCACAAAAATTCCACACATTTAACTTCTCTAGAGCAGCTACGTGTTACCAAGATTGGATTGACGGCGATATGCAAGAAGAACATGTTAAAATAAAAATGTTTTTAGAAGAAAATCCTTGGTACAAAGGTAAGAGCTGGGATTGGGAGTCTAATGTTAATGGCAGACAAGACTGTATAAAATATCATAATGGAACTATGATCTGTAAGACACCATACTATGGAAATTAACTGTTGACATTTGCTATCATATGATTTATAATAGTACTATAAATGATTAAGGTAAACGTTATGAGTAAAAGTATTTTTGTAATATATGATATGAAGACAGGCACAATCCTAGAGATTAATAAAGCTAACGGTGATACAAGCAGCCAATACTACGGTATAGGAGCAGCTCGAGCAGCTTTGACTAGGTTCCACAATAAGCAAGACCCTTTTGCTCCGAAGTATTTTTCAACTCCTCAATATGCTGTTGCTGAACGTGAATACTACATCAAGAAAATAAAACGAGGATTATAATGAGCGACAAGACAGATTTAGAAATAATTGTAGAAATCAAAGAGTTGTTACAAAGACTCGTTGCTCCAGCAGTTGCAAGCCACGGAGGCGAAGTTAATTTTCTTAGCTACGCTGCTGGTACACTTACACTACAAATGAGTGGAGCATGTGCTGGATGTGCAGGTGCCACTATGACACTTAAGCATGGTATTGAAACCATGATGATGGAATATATTCCTGAAGTAACATCGGTTATAGGTGAAGATGATGTAGTAGTTAATCCATACTACAGTGATGATCCTTATCCAGCATAACAATTTCGTCAGTGCAGGTTCGCTAACTCTACAGATATCAAGGCGTCATATCATTGAGTAGCAGGGTTCGATTCCCTTGGCTGACACCAATAACAATGAGTATTATATAATGAAATGGATAGCAACATTCATCTTTTTATCAGCGGGCACCTTACTATCTCTCAACATTGAGATATCCCGTTTTGGGTTTTTATTGTTCTTTGCCGGACATGTTTTATTAAGTTTCTACTTCGTTAAACATAAAGACTGGGCAATGGCTACTCAAAACGGGTTTTTTATTTTTATAGATATACTTGGAATATATAGATGGTGGTTTGTATGAGCAAGAACAGAAACAGTAAAAATCAGAACTTTGTTGCTAAGAACATGGAAAAGTTTAATCGTCCTGTAACACACAAAGACAAAAAAAGAGAATCTAAGATTAACGGTTTGGAAATAGACAGAGTGTGGATTGATGATTTAGATCCAGACAAAGAATGGACGAACGACGAATACGAGCTACGAGACAAAGATTAATTTTTGATAATGCACTTGGTGAGGCACATCCTTTAAACCAAGCGGGTTTGAGTCCCGAGGCCAAGTGCATTATCAATAAATAATACTAAAGAAGGAGTATCTATTCATGAGTATTGTTACACTAACCGACACCGCAAAGACACAAGTAGATCGTGTTTGTAAAGAAAACGACAGCTATGCTGTTAGTCTTAATTTAAAGGGTGGCGGTTGTGCTGGCTTTGAATATCATTGGGATACTGTAGGAACAGAGTCTGATTTAGAATTAAACTCTCTTGTTGTTGAATCTAACACCGGCAAATTTGCAATCAGCCCAGCGTCAATAATGTTCTTAATAGGAACTGAAATAGATTATGTTAAAGATTTAATGGGCGCAACTTTTAAAATCAATAATCCAAATGCATCATCGTCATGTGGTTGTGGAATAAGTGTAAACTTCGATATAGATAAACTATCGGACAAAGCTTGCCAATTGGGAGTAGCAGTATAAGTTTTAATAAGCACATTGGAAAGCAGAGCAGATCAACACTAACCTGTGATATCTGATTACAATACTCATAACCGGCTAAGAGTACAGTGTGCTTATTAAAGCCCGCCTAGGTTCCCCTTCGGCGGGCTTCTTTTTACTCTGATTTTGAAATAGTCCAAGCGCCGTAAGCAATCATGCCATAAGCAATAAGGCTAACTGGTGTAATTAACATCGCAACACCAGTTCCAACGAGTACTATGCCATCCCAAGATGTTCTTTCTTTTAATCGTGATTTTAGCCAGTTCATTTCTTTTCCTTCTTTTGTCTGATGATTTTGTTACCTTTATTTGATTCAAGAACTTTTAATCTAAGTTCCATATCGTCAATCTTTTTGGTAATCTTTGGATACTTTTTTCTCCAAGCGTCTTCAGGTTCTTGTAACCAAGTCCACCCCCAACGCTCTACTAGAAAATCTAGTGTTCTATCAAATATAGAATAACACCAAAGTCCAGCTCGTGTTCCTTTAAACCAAGCTAAGAATGCAGCACCAATAAGAGCACCTGCTATAGCAGTATAGATCCAGAGAGTATCTCCAAACATTGCATTGATTGTTTCTATCATGATGTTTCCTTATGTTTGGCTAGAGCACTAACATAGTTATCCATACCGTGATCTAAAGCACCGTCAAGAATACCTGATTTATATCCACGCCACTTGTCTTTAATTGCTTGCCACGTTGTAAGCTTACGTACATTACCATAAAAGTTAATATACTGTTGAAGCCCGTGATGTTTATATCCCATGATCCATAATGGAACCTTAGTAACTATATCGTTGTTATTAACGAATCTGTAATGCGGTGTTTCGATAGCTTTAACAAAACTGCGAGTACCAACTCTTGGAGAACCGAATGTTGTTAACCGTTCTACTGTTGTGAACTCTTCAAAGCGTGATGTAGCTATAGTAGCCATTGCAGCACCTAACGAATGTCCAGTAATAAAGAGCTTCTTCTTGTGATGTCCTTTACCGTGATGTTTAGCAATATCATCCCACAGCTTATCACATTCGCCCCTAAAGCCAGAATGAACTAAACCGTGAGTCATAGCTCCACGAGGAATTGCATTTAAATCAGCGAGAAGATCATTCAACTCAGTAGGTTCTGTACCGCGAAAAGCTAGAACATATTCTTCTTTGTTCCAGAAAGCATGGCATTGAGCACCTTCAAAATCCCAGAATTTATGACCTGTGATACCATAAGCCTTGGTTTGCTTTTTGGCTTCTTTACCACTTAGGTACGCCATCTGAGCCATCAAAGCCATTTTAAAATTTAGGTTAAACATTATATTTCCTCTTGTGATATACTTTGCAAATATTCTATTCTATCACTCCAACCAGAAATTAATTGGGCATAGAACAAAACTAAAAATACTATTATAGCTATTATATATCTACTTTTAACACGTTCATTTACATCAGTCATTATAATCGTACTTTCTAATTAGCTAACGGGTTATCCAATGCTCGTTGTAATTTGTTTGATATATTACTATCGAGATCTTCTATCTGTCTTGTTACTCGAGTTATAACAGATTCTAAATCACGATCAACTTTAGACTCTAGATCAGTCATTCGACTATCATTAGAATCTCGTAGGTTGTTTGCTTTCTCGTCGTAATCATTTTGTAATGCATCACGCTTATTCTCGAATCGTTCTTCTGCACTCTGTATGATTTCTCGAGTCTCAGCTTCTTGTGTTCGCAGCTTATCTTCCATGCGATCAACTTGTTTTTCTATTGCAAGAATATCATCTCGCAATCCTTGTTTAATGTCGCGGGTATACCCTATGGCTTCTTCAATACGAACCATATTTTCGTCCATTTTCTGTAGTACTAACGCGTTCTCGGCTTGAATAGCTTCTATATCAATATTTTGTATAACTTCTTTCATGCCAGTGTAGTCGTCGTATACTTGAAATGAAGCATACAAACCACCTACTATAGTACTGATCACAGCAAACAATGCCCCGATAGTAGTAGGAGTCATAGTAATGCCAAACAGTTTCATCTTAGTGTTCTTAAGATTTTCTACTTCTGCTTCGAAGTTGTCGATACCTTCACCTAAATCTGCCATTTTTCTTACCTTTAATTTTCGAATCCGTTATCGTCGCCAGCTCTTAAGCCGTCATTTAAACGACGAAGCTGTTCAAGTTCTTGCTGCAATTTAAGAACCTCTAGACGCTTTTTTCTTAATTCTAATTGATATAAACTATTACAATTAATTCTTTCTTTTGGTTTATCGAGTGGTATAGTAATCCTAGCATAAACACCAATATCTCTACTGGAGTCAAAACCGTTATTACTCCCACCACCAAACGGGCTTTCATAATTATCAATAATACCTGTTATGCCAAACTCTAGATTTGTAGCACCACCGATAGAATTCTTACAATCTAAATCACCAGCACGAATGCTGTCTTGTCCGTATGATGTAGATGCACCCGGCAAAGTCAATCCAATGCCACTAGTCTCTGCTATCGCAGTGATAGGAAACAGCATTAATAATATAATGTACTTCTTCATTTTAGTTCAATCCTCTTCACTCTAGAGCAAATCCGTGAACTAACTGCAGTGCGAGTTACATCGGCTTTGCGCAATTTAGATTTAGAACATATGAATTCAACTCTTTTTTTGTCTAGGTCTCTTATATAAACATCAAATGTAACAGTACTCAAATACGGAACCTTGAAAACTTTATAGTTAGAAACAAATGGAATAGGCTTCCACTCTTTCGTAAACACACCAATCTCATAGTATTCTACTTCTGCTCTTCTATTAAACATAGTCATAGTTGCTTTGGAAAGTCCTTCCATGTATGATGGTTCCAACTTTGGATATGTCGGAACCATCTCATGTGAATTCACTCCTGTAGCAAAAAATATAGCAACAGCTATAAAAACATAACGTAGCATGATTATAACTTCCTTATTGTGCTATACACTCGGCATAAACCATAGCGGTATAATTACCACCTGGAAATGCTTTGCTGCCACCCATAGTCGCAATAGAAGAAGTTGTGAACCACGTTGAACCAGTTGCGGTTAAGTCATAACGATCAGTCATGCCTAGTTCCACTTTACTTGTTTCGTAAGAACCCATACCCGTAGCATCTGAAACTGTCTTAACAACAGTATCACCAACAAAGGTTACTTGATCAGGTAATGACGGGGATGAACTGAAATCCTGCGGTGCTGTAATAGCAACATAGTATGCATCAGCTAAAGATACGTCAACACGGATAACGGCTTCTTCGCCACCATCAGCTGAAGCCGTAGTTAGGGTGAACGCATTAGGGTTACCAAAGGTACCTGCTGAATCAGTTTGAATAATGCAACGTGACTGTACTACACCGTTGATAGGTGTTTCATTCGATTGTGCTATTCCGGCGGTTGTTAACCCTAATAAAGTTACTAGGCTTAAGCTCGTTAATGATTTATTCATTATGTTATTCCTTATTTAGTTTAGTTTGAGTTGCTCATATTATATTGCATTTCCACCATTTCTTGGTGTAACAATTGCTGGGCGAATCCATTACGTAAACCACTTGTAGAATCTGACATTTGCCCGCCAGAAAGCTGTATAGTTTCATTATAGGCACCGCCAGGAATAACCTTTCCCAGATATGCACTACTTACCGCATTTTGCATGATATCGTTTATCAAGTTTATTCTTTGATTCTCAGCGAATAAAGCAGAAAGATCAGTGGCAGACATTGCCTTTTCCAATCTGTATTTTCTTTCTTGCTCTTCTTGTTGTTCTTTCTTTTCGCGTTCTACTTCTTCTTCCATCTCTTCGTATTCAAGCTGTGCTAACCGCTCTAATTCTACGTTTTCATCTTTAGTAACATCATATAAATCGTTTAAGTCTACTTCATAAATCACTGGTACTGGTGTTGCGTATCCAGGACAGTTAGGATCAAATTGCGGATCAAAACAAGGTGTCACTTTATACGTATATACTACTGACGCATCATAAACTCCACCAACGCCATCCACTTCAATACTTCCAGGACCCCATAATGCACGAGGTAAATTACCAACAGGAACAGCTTTATTGATCTGTGTCCCTGTTAAAGAACCCGGTAGCCAATCATCTCTTTCTCTGAAGATATAACCTACACCGTTTGCATTTTCATTCTGTACATAGACAGTTACAAGGTCTCCAGTTTCTTTTTGTATACGATAACTATATATTACATTCTGAATATCTAATCCCGCAGGATCAGGCAGAACAGAAGGCATCGACCATCTTAATGATTGATCTGTTATTGCGTTGCCAGTGTACCCGTAATAAGGTACTACACTATCAGAGTAACAATAGGAGGGCAAGCAAACTAAAACCAGCAACTGGCACAACTTTCTCAACATCTATAGGTCCCATCAATTTTAATTCTTTTTCGGTCTCTGCAACATGAGTTTCCCAACCCAACTTAGCAGCTTCGCCAATTTGTCCATCGTACGGGCAAGGTGTGCCTGCTTGCATCATAGCATCGAAGACATTCTTATCTTGACACATAACAGATACTGCAGCAACTTTCATTCCCATATCGTATAATACTTTAGAATTTTTTAATCGTTGGCAGTTCTCTTCAGTGAATGTACCACCAGCAGATATGCCAAGAATTTGTGTTTGTACCGCACCAGACACACCAATAGTACACAGGTCATTATTTGTGCCTGCACTGAATTGTGGTGATATTGCCGAAGGTGGTGGCTGAGTAATAGTTGTGTTCATGTTGCCGCTTGTGGTAATGTTACTATCTGTACCAGATTGGGTACAAACATAACCTTCAGGACATTCAACTTCTGCGTTTGCTGCTGGTGCAACAAAGAATATAACGAGTGTTAATACTGCTAAATAACGTGACATTAATACGGACATCTTCAATTTCCCCAAGTTGTTCATGTGCTTATTTTAGTGTTCATTTAATAAGCACTTAATCATTAGTTCTATTTATAAATATAACACAATTCGACGTAAAATTTATTTCAAAAAGGAATTATGTGACATGTATGAATATAGAGCAAAAATTAATAGGGTAGTAGACGGTGATACTGTAGACTGTGATATCGAACTAGGGTTTGGTGTTGTGCTAGCAGATGAGAGGGTTCGCATTATGGGTATTGATACTCCAGAATCTCGCACCAGTGACAGTGTAGAAAAGTTATTCGGCAAAGCTGCTAAGGCTAAGCTTCAAGAGCTATTGGGCGATACCTGTATCCTCAAGACTCAGATAGCTAAAGATGGCGAAGACATGAAAGGCAAGTTCGGTCGTATCCTTGGAGACTTCATTGCAGAAGATGGTCGTCTTATCACTGATATTATGTATGAAGCAGGACATTGTGTACCATACTTTGGTGGTTCTAAAGAAGATACAATGGCCCAGCATGATACAAACCGTGTCAGACTATTAGCTGAAGGTGTAGTAACTCAAGCTGATTACGACAAGGCTGTATTAAAAGAGGCGAAAGAAGCTCGTAAAGAAGCTGCAAAGGCTGAAGCGAAGCGACTTATTGCTGAACAAAAGGCAAAAAACTTGTAATTAAATGAAATTAAGTGTTGACAACGGTGTAGCTTCTTGTTATAATAGTACTATAAATTAATAAAGAGGCTACACCATGACCAACATTGCAGCTATAATCAAAGACATTAAAGATACAGCTACTCCACTCATGAATAAGTGGGTCGTAGATCGTACAGAATATGTTATGAATATCAAAGAGGTTCTTAATTCATTAGAAGACAAAGAATTTCAAGCTGAGTATGAATTACTTAAGTCTAGAAACCGTTACTTCTCCAAGACTGAGTTCAAGATCATGAAACTGGTTGGCAAAGGATACACTAAAGGTGATATCCAGCTAGCTCGGTATGAAACCGCACAAACTATCCACACAAGAATGCAAAAAGATGCAGTTCACAAGCTAGCTAAGATTGACATAGCAGTGGCTAAGAAGATTAACTTCGATGTAGAATCAGTTGAAAAGCTTTATCTAGATCACGGTAAAGACGGTTTCATAGAAGGAGCTTGGAAGCTTAACGGAGAGAAGATCTTCTCATTCGATACTATATATGCTGGCGGATACAACATCCAATGCCTTCATGTTCGCACTAAATACAAATTGAAATAAGGTGGGTGCTATGAGAACTAGAACAACTCTCGCGAGAGTATATGCAACCGCGGCTCACGCAGCCGTTGGACAGAGACGTAAGTACACAGACCAGCCATATATTGTTCACCCTATTAGGGTTGCTGAAATCGTAGACTTGTACGGTGGTACTGACGATATGATCTCTGCAGCTTACTTACACGATGTTGTTGAAGATACTGCTGTAAGTATAGACGACATTAACGATATGTTTGGTAGTGCTGTTGCAGTTATTGTTGAGGGTCTTACTGATGTTAGTAAGCCAGAAGACGGCAATCGTGCAGTACGTAAAGCAATGGATAGACAGCATAGTGCAGATGCAACTTGGGCAGCACAGTTTGTTAAGTGTGCTGACATTATAGACAACGCTGGTGACATCGGTGATCATGATCCTAGCTTCAATGTAGTGTACCGCCAAGAGATGTTGTTGCTGCTTGGAGTGCTAGACGAAGTCAAAGATACTCTTATTTACCAAGCAGCTGTAAAGGCAGTAACGTTAAAATAAGTGTGTACTTGTATGTTAGACTGTGTTATAATAGCTATAACTGAATAGAAAAAGGTTTTATTATGATTATATTTGAAGGTGACTACGTAACATTATCTAATTCTAAGAATAACTGGCTGGAAGTAGATGAGATCATCACTGGTATGCATATTCGTCTAAGTAATGGACAGACAGTAGAAGCTTCTGATAAGCATATCAAAGGCGTACGGAGTGCTGATGAAATGAAGAGTATTCTAGAGTACATGTCTTTGAATAAGAAAGGGCTTCTTTATAACATAATGGTCTAAATAGTGCTAATAATTAGTATACTTTGTTCTTAAAACATGATATAATATACTATATTAAACAATTGAGTACTAAGCTATGGATCGTATTGAAATGAAGAAGAAAGCCTCACTTGGCTACTTTGACACTAAAGCTAATGATGATACTTGGACTAGATTGGGTTCTTTCTCTAAGCTTCAGGTATGGGTAGATGATTCTATGATGGAAGAGGGTTACCTTGAAGTTGATGTGGTAGATACTAGTGTACAACATGGTAGAAGCCCACAGAGAGTGAAGAGAGTGCTCAACATAACACTATCAATAGGTGAAGACTTTAGCAATGCTTTCCATATCGACATGACTCAGCTTGATCATCGCTACGGTGGTCGCGGTATTGCTGCTAAAGCTTATCGTTACATAATGAAGCATATGGATATTACCTTACAAGCTGGAACATGTCAGTCTAAAGGCGGTCGTAAAGTCTGGTTTGATCTTGCTAAGATGCAAGACCTACAGGTTTGGGCACAAACAAAGCACGGTAAATCTACTGTTGTTGATATCGATAAAGAATTACGTGAAGTATGTCTGCCTAAGAAGGCTATATATGATAGTGAACGTGTTGAAACATACGTATTCGCATCAGCTTAATATATAAATACATTAAGGAAATACAACTATGCCAACTTTAATCTTAGTATGGATAACATTAGCAGTATTATCAAAATTTGAGTTAGTACCAGCGTGGACAATTCTAATACCTTTAATTATGTTCTTATTAATCTTTGCTATTAACATGTGTATTGGAACAACAGAAGAACAACGCCAACTCAAAGAACTTAAAAGAGATATAAAATCGACTAGCCAAGAGTAAAGTACTTATGAGAAATGTAATAACCCTCCATTTATTAGTTTTTCTTAGTGGCTGTGCCGGTACCGGATATGACGATTGGACAGAACAGGAACAGA
>TARA_B110000971_G_scaffold96793_1_pt1 | contig 10995 bp, 11 predicted proteins | sample TARA_B110000971 | Tara Oceans TARA_B110000971 (sample SAMEA4397842) | marine metagenome | biome: Polar Biome; feature: [SRF] surface water layer (ENVO:00010504); material: water (ENVO:00002006), including particulate matter (ENVO:01000060) such as... | depth 5 m | reverse complement strand
CTACCAAATGGATTATTAGACAACGTTAATTGAGTCTCTGAATCTACACTAACTACATAAGCTCCAAATCCAGAAGATACGCTAGTTAAAGTGGTATTAGTTACAAACTGTCCTGGCAATACAGTTCCAGTTGCTATGAATGTTGCATTAGCATCTGTTAATGTGTTTACCCCAGCTGCCGTAGTAGTTGAAGAAAATATTGCGTTAGGATAGTAATTTATTTTATTAATTAAATAGTAGTTTTCTGGTAAATTATATAAATTAATACCAGGTGTAGTTAGTCCTCTTGTTTCAGAGAAGCTGTCAATTACCTCTACCAAGCCTTTTAGAATATCTGCATATTCACTACCAGATACACGAGCGTTTTGCTTTATAATCCAGCTGTTATATTGATAAAAATAATCTTCAAATATGTCTAGTTGAGCTTGTTTTGCATATAAGTTAAAATCACTAGGAGTTATATATCCGTAATTGTTTTTATTTGCAATTGACAAGACCGTTGCTCTTACCGTGTTAATCATTTCAAATTGTTATTTAAACAAAGATACGAAAAAAAAAAGAGGCTTCATTTTATTGAAGCCTCCTTATAATTTAGTTAGTTTACTATTCGTCCACCTTCTTTAATCTATTGGTTAACAAGGTAAAAACTTGATGACCTTCATCACTTTGGAAGAATGATGCCAATATAAATAATGGGTCTTCTCCATAAGGAACGGTTAGTAATTTCTTTTTATTTTGTTTTAAATTATAATAAACGTCTTTTTCGTTTTTCATTATAATTAAATTGTTAGACAAAAATTGAGAACACTTGTTTTGCATAATCAATAATGGATCATTAAGAGACTCCAAGAAATCTTGAGGGTATCTTTTTGCAAACAACCTAATATCTCTTTTAAGCTCCGAAGAACTTAATTTGTCTACATTTAAACCTATAACCACTCTACCTATTGTTTCCATTAATTCAAGACTTAAATCTTTTGCAGAAACCTGAGCTTCTAATTCATAGTCTAAATACTCAACATCAACATTAGCGTCTACCTCTTTATCAACCTCAATAAATAAATGTTTATTAGAAGGATGTAATGATAAAAACTCTTGTAGTACAGGATTTGTTTTTGGTACAAAAAGAAAACCATCTTCAAACACAATTGGTTCTAGAATAGCATTTCCATCTTGCTCATCCTCAAAAGGACTTTTCTGGTTTCTTGCATAGCGCAAGGGTCTATTGATACCTTGTTCTTCGTCAAAATACATTAACGGTGATCTTCTGCTATTTCTAGCTGGAATCATAAGGCTTAAAGGAGCAATATCTCCTGTTAGTTTGTATGTTTTGTCTTTTAAGACAGTCTTTTTTAATTTGTTCATTTGATTTAATTTAAAGTTTATAAAGTAATAATTACCCCCGTGATAAAACGAGGGTAAAAATTACAAATTGTTACTCTTATTGTTTGAATAAGAAGAAGTTGTTAGCACCTAAAGTACATAAAGCTCTTTCTGATAAGAAGTTTACTTCCATTGCATCTAAGCTAGAAGTAGCTGCTCCACCTGCAGAACCTGTAATCCAAGTTTTATAACGTCTGTCTTCAGTTTCTGAAGCTCTGTATCTTACGTGTAAGAATGGTCTCTTAGCGTTTTTACCAAGTACTTGGTCATAAACTGTAGTTGAACCAGCTGGTACTAAAATACCGTTGATTTTTCCACCTTCTAATCCACCTCTCATTGTAGGATCGTTTAAGTATTTCCAGTCAGACTTGTAAAAGTCATATCCTCTACGGAATCCTGTAAATCCTAAGTTCAATGCCATATCCTTATCATTGTCAAAAAGACCATAAGAAGTACCATTTGCACCATAAGAATTTTGAGAAGCTAACATATCGTCAATATCAAAACCGAATTCTCTGTTTAAGAAAATAACATTTTCTTCAATAGATCCTTGTTTATCCAATCTCTGGATGATAGAATCAAATTCAGCTAAAGTACTTGGGTTTCCACCTGACCATACATTACCTCTGTTGTTTACTACATAAAATAAACCTTCAGATCCTTTGTTACCTACTCCTGAAGCTACACCTGCTGCAATTGCTGCAACACCACCTCCTGCTGCTGCTGGAACTGCTTCCACCATAGCTGTTTCTAAGTAATCTTCAAAACGTAATCTTGTTTCGTGTTCAGACTTTAAGTACCATAGGTATCCATTTGCTCCGTTTTCTGTAGTTACTTCAATCCATCCAATTTGAGCCATATCAGAACCAGATACTGCGTAACGGTCTTTAATGATAATTGGTGAGTTACTAAAGATAACATCATCAGCTTCTAATTGACCTTGCATACCGTTTGAACCTTTTTGGAATTCAGAACCATATACAAATAAAGAAGTAACAACTGCTGCCGCTACTGCTTGTCCACCTGCTTCATAATAAGCTACAGTAACAGCTGCGTTAGCTGTATCTACTGCTGTAATTAAAGCTTTGTTAGTTAAAACTGAAGCTCCTGTATTGTCAGAAATCATAATTGTCTGACCTACTCTTAATGCAATTGTACCTGCACCTGGAACTAGTGTGTCATTAATAGTTAATACCGCTGTATTCGACGCTGCTGCTGCTGCTGAAGTTACGTTGGTATACTTAGTGTGTAATCTTCCTTGTTCTGCCCATTTGATAAGGTCAGAGTTAGAAGGCATTTCAGCACCTACCATTCTCAAGAATGATGCTACTGATCTGTTTCCATATCTTTCAAATTCTTTCTCGTAAGTATCTGGTAAATACTGATTTAAGAAATCAAAATTTGTGATATAATTTGTTTGTAATACTACCTGCTCTGCACTAGGTTGTAGTGCGAACGTAGGATTTGCTGCTACTTGTCCTGCCATTTTTTAAATTTTTAATGTTAATTATTTTTATTTCTACTTCTTATCCTTAAACCTCTACCTGAGTCTTCACTAACTGCTCGCGCTTGAAATCCTTTTTGTGGAGCTGATTGAGGTGTTTGCCTCAAATTCATATTGATGTTTTTACTTTTCTTAGAAACATCTCCTATGGCATCAGCCTTTCCTTGCTCATAAAAATACTGAGCTAGTTTATCTGGGTTCATTGCGGCATTTAATGCTTTGTGCCAACCTTTTGCGTCATCAACTAAACCATCTTCACCTAAGTACTGATCTATAAAGCTCTGTACATTTAGTTGTTTTGACTTAATTTCATTTGCATCTCCAGAAGAATAAATTACATTTTTATCTCCTACTGTGAACTCAAAACCTTTGAACTCAGAGTTAAAAACCTCTTCTGTTTTTTTCTGAAAATATTCAGACTTTCTTTTGTTGGCATCTACTTCAGTTCGAGCCTCTTGAACGTAATCCTTGTAAGCGTTAAACTCTTTAAGTTGATCTTCCGAAAACGAACCCCCACTTGACTCAAGAGGAGTTTTATATGTATCCGATAGCTTACTTAAATATTTTTTAGCTATTGCAAGTTCTCTTTTTTTAGAGATATTTTTTTTCTTAATATCTCTCTCTTCATCTATATCTTCATCGTAACCAAATTTATCTTCCATTAGATATTCAATATCTTCGGAATCTAAATCAGATTCAGTTAAAGAATAATATTCCGCTAGTACTTCATCGTCATTTAAATTATCATAGCTTTTATTTGCTTTAATAAAATCTTCAAACCCTCTACCAGTTTCTTTTTTAAACTCTAAATATTTTGACACCTCATCAGGCAATGCTTCATTTTCTTTTTTTTCTGAAAATAATTCATCTACTGAAGAAATATCTTTATTATATCTTTCTTTAATATAAGAAAGAACGTCTTCGTCTTTTAACTCAGGCAATGAAACATCTTCATCTACCTCTTGAGTAGTATTAACAATATTAGTTTCTGGAACCTCAATTACTGGTGTTTCAGATTTTGTTTCGTTAAAGTCAGAAACTTTTAAGCTTTCTTCGTGCTTATCTAAAAGATCTTGTTCAACTTCTTGTGTGGATTTTGCTTCTAACGGCGTAACCTCTTTTACTTTTGTGAATTCCATTTGATTTAATTTTTACAAAGTTAGTATTAATTTAATTACATTTTTAAGGTGTTTAAATGTTTGAATATCTTCTGCGATATGTCCATATAACTTTTTTAGTTTTACCTAATATACTTTTCTTACCTACCCTATTATTAAAATCATCACGTACTTGATTTAATTGAGGACCACTTATTTTATTCATTTTCTATTTATCTAGGTTCAAACTCCGCTAAATCAAAACCATCTAAACTATCTTCTTTTGATTCAAAAGTTACTGGAGCTAAATTATTTTTACGTTGTTGAATTAATTTTGATTGCTCTGTGTTTGCTTGACTTATTCTATCTGCTTTAGCCGTTTCTCTCTGACCCTCTCTTTGAGACATAGCATCCATCTCAACACCTTTTAATTTCATTTGAAGATCAAATTCTAATTTCATAAGCTCAGCTTTTATAGAAGCTTCACCCTGCATTTTTTGAACCTGAAACTCCATATCACTTTGTTGCAATTGTACTTGAGCTTGTGTTTCAGCTTGTAATTTTTGCATTGCAGCCTGTGCAGCCATCTGTTGAGATTGCTGATTAATCTGCGCTTGTTGCTGTGCCGCAGCAGCTTTTGATTTCTCTTCAGCTTCCTGCTTTCTTTTTCTTTTAAGTTTAAGAACTTGATTAGCAACCTTTAAGTTTTTGATTTCTCTAATGTCAATTGCATCTTCTAAGTTAATAGAATCTCTTTGCAAAGCCATCTGGATGTTTTTTTCTAGCATAGCTCTTTCCTCTTCATCAGGAGTTACTTCTATAAAAATACCAAAATCACTTAAATATAAATTCTTAATTTCATTTAAAACTGAAACATTATATTTTCCAATTTGGTTTATAAATTCATCTCTAAAATCTGCATACTCTAAAACATCTGCAATTCTTGAAGATAATGCAGTTGCTAAATTCTGAGTAATACTTAAACCAGCTTGTAATATATGTCTTGTAGCTGTATTGCTATTTAAAGCAGCCATTTTTTGTAAACCTACTAATGAGTTTTCATCTGGCATTGATCCATCTCTAGCTTCATTTAATCCAGTTACATCTCTAATCATATTTAAATAATGATTATAAGTACCAATTAAACTTTGAATTTTTGATTGACCAGAACTAGCAGTTAATTGCTGAATAGGAACTTTAGCTTGATTGTAATCTCCATCTTGAGTATAACTTCTACCAATAACACTACCTGTTTGAAAATACATTCTTAATGCATCTTCAGGATTATAGGCAGCACCATTTCCCAAGTCTACTTCGTTTAATCCATCGGCATCTATAAACACACCGTCTGGGACCACCTTAGAAAGAACTTGCTGTAGCTTTAAATGAGTTATCTGAATTAAATCAGCAAAGGTTATCATACGCCTAACTAAAGACTCTAAAACACCTTTATACATCCTTGGCGCACACGCTATAAATTCAGGATATACATTTTGACTTGCTGATTGTGGTCTAGCCATATTCTCAGCCATTTCCCATTTAAGCAAAATACTGGTCCCCATAACCATTACACCTTCATACCAAACATCAATAGTTTTTGAAACTTTTTTAAAATTACCTTCTTCCATCATTTCAACAGAAGGATCAAATTCATCATTTTTTTCAATAACCTTTTCAGCACCTACATTATTAATTTTTTTCTTATACGTAAAAGTGTTTGTCGTTTTGTAATTAAAAAACAAAACAGTAGCACTGTCTTTACTAAATAAACTATTATTATAAAACTGAGATGTATTATGGTAATCATACCAGCTCTGACTATATTTAGAAATCTCATCCATATCTTCATTTGTCAAAGTAGGATCTATTTTCTTTAATTCAATAATAGGTAGAGTTTTAATTTCACCCCAATAAAAACAATCTTTAAAATGCGGATCTTCTGTGTAACTATAAACCAAGTTAGCTGGATCTACATAGTCAATTTTAATTCCATCACCTGGTAAAAAAGAATGTCTAGCTACAGAGATACCTAAAACTGTTTGATCGTAATCTAAACGTCTTTTAGTTTCTAAATATTTATTTTCTTCAAATACAGTATTAATAGCCTCTTCTTCTGCTATTTCTATTGATGGTTTGTATTTCATTTGCATATGCAAAGCAAGCTCCTCACTATCGTTAGGTAACTCGTCTACATTACTAGAGAACGCATCTACATCAAAATCTTTGTTAACCTGAGTAATTAATTCTTTAGAAGCCATATCAGCAGCAATCATACGCTGATATTCATTCCTTCTATCCATTGACATAGCATCTTGTGCATAGGCATTTACCTGAAAAATTCTATCAGACATACCATTAACAACAATATCTACAAACTTAGGTATAATAGGAACAGGTGTCCAATCTAAGTTAAGATAACTTAAATCACCATCAACTGCTAATTCATTTTTATACTTAGAAACAGATTGCTCTCCTCTAGCATAAAGCCTTAATCTATGAAAGTCACCCCATTGATTATAAAATCTATTTGTATTTCCGTCTTTTCTAAACCATTCGTATTGAATAGCTTGTCCTATCTGTAATCCAAATTCTAATGATTTCTTTACAGAATCAGAAACAAACTGACTTGGAAATCCTGTAGGATTAATGTCTATTTTTACATCTTGCATTTACCTTATAATTTTGCTGTAACTTCCCTTATTGTCATATCTTGCAAAGTTAAACTTTATTTTTGATTCTTTTTTAACCGCCTGATATAAGTGTTTCTGAATAGCCATTAAAGCCAGCCCAGAACTGATAGTGGCATCAAACTTAGTTCTATTATTAATATCAAAACGCGCCCAATCCTCTAAAGTACGACTAAAATACATATTTCCTATTAAATCAGGGTCTCTATAATCTCCACTAAAATCTAATCCTACGTGCTTTTCTATGTAAGATTCAATAGAAGATGCGTGTGATTGCTTTACATCTTCACTTGAGTTTGGTATACCACCTAATTCCTTTTCAGTTTTAGATAGTTTATTATAAGTTTTATCTGGTCTATTTATACTATACCCTCTATAACCCCTGTTTTTAAAATGATATAATAATCTAGGTTTATTATTCTCTACCAATATTGGCATTCCATAAAAAACACAAGCCATTAATACTTCTTCAAAAAAGATCTCAGCTGTTTGTGGTCTAGCAACATACTCTAAAAAAAACTCATTACTTGGAGCGTCATCCATATTAAATCGAGTCACTCCGTGCAAAGCGCCATTAGATCCACCTCCACCTACTGTTCCTGATATATCATAACTATCACAGCCAAAAGCACCAATATGATCATTTCCTGGCTGCTTCCTTCCGTTCTTAATATAGCTCTTATTTTGCAATTCTTTTTTAGGTGTCCAGGAGATTAAAAACCTACCACGAGTATCTGGACTCCATAGAACTTCTCCGTCTTTTACTCCATTCTTCCAATTAAAATTACCACGAGTTAAAAACCTATCTTTTATTAAAGAATCGTTGTAATCTATTTGTTGGTATATTTTGGTTAAGTTAAATAATGATTGCTTACTCTCATCTCTAAATGCGTGAGACTCAGTTCTAGGAAATTGTCTGTAAAATTCATTTAAAGCATCTGCATCATTTTTCAAAGAATCTACTTCATTCTGCCAATACTGTACAGCAGATATTTTTATTAACTCTCCATCAATACCAAGTATCTCTTTAGAAACATCATTAATAACAGGCATACCATAAACATCTATAAACCCCTCCATATTATATTCCATAGGGATGAAAAGTGAATATAACCCGCTTTTAGTTTGACCATTTGAATTACGTGATACCGTATTAGAATCGTTATATAATTTTTTAAAATTTTCACCACCTTTGTCAAGTGCGTTTGATGTTGATCCCATCATACATTTTCCAATAACTTTACTCCCTAATCGTAAACAAGTTTTTGTTACCCTCCAGTTGTTTAAAATATTACTAGGTCTTTCCCACTTTCCACTTTCATCGTGTACTAGTAACTTTAACTTCTCACCATCATAAGAGTTGTCTCCTGTGTTCTTCCAGTCAATTGTAGTGTCTAAACCCTCTACCTGTAAGTCATCTTCTTCATACATATTTCTTTTTGTAATCTTAGAAGCTGGTACTCTGTAGGCTAATTCTGTTTTTGGTTTATCCATACCATCTTGTACTGGCTTAAAAAAGAAAGGATAATTATTTGATATAGGAACTACCTTATCAGTAAACATTTTTTTAGCATCTGCCCCTGTTTTAGACAAAATACCTATTCTAGAATCTTTAGATATAGTTGCAATATTAGCACACTCTTCACTTCCCATATAAGAAAATCCAGAACGTCTAATTTTTAAGTAACATATTCCAAAACTTCTTTTGTCTGCCTTACAGGCTTCCCAGTAAATATAAAAAATTCTATTAGCCTCCCTAAAATCAGGTAGCCCAATATCTATTTTAGTCCACTGCAAGTACATATAATGAGACCCAGTAACATAAGTGGGGAGACCATTATTCATAAACCAAAACCCCTCGTCTCTTTTGTCAAACTCTTGCTCAATGTATTCTACCCATTGATCTTTAAAGTTTGCAGAGGTTTGATGCCACTGAAAAATAGTTGGTATTTTTTTTAATAATTTAGGAACCTCAAATGATTCCCAGTATTGATCTGCTTTTGTTTCAGACCTTCTGTATATTTTTTTTGGCTGTTCAGGTAAAGCGATTGCTAAACCATTTATAGAAATAACATCTCCTATTTTTCCAGACTTAGAGATTACAATAACATTGTATTTTTCATCAAATCCATAGCTCCAATTTTTAGCCTTGTTCTTATTAGTAACAATACTTTTAGGAATGTAATTTGGTAATTTTACATATAAGTTATTTTGATCTTCTTTCTGCAAATCCTTGAGAGTTATTAGTATTCTTTTTTACGTCAATACCTTCTATTAAATTCTTTTCAGCTTCAATCCTAGTTAATATTTCAAAAGCATCAAATATAGCTAACTTCTTAGTAGCTGCTGCATTTTTTAATTTGTCAGCCGCTAACTCATCGTCTTCCCCATATTTAATTATTTGTTCTTCAGCAACTTTTATAAGCTGCATAACAGCTTTTTCACCTGCCTTTATTATTTGTAATTTTATCTGTTTTACATCCATATTACAATACCATTGTTATATTACTAGTAAACATTCTATATAGCTTTTCGCCATCAACCATAAAAGGATATTCGCTTGAAGGCTCGTAACAAATAGTGTCTCCTTCGTTTAATCCTTTAGCTAACAACTCAGCATTTATGTATTTTATAACTCCAGTTAAAGGTTCTTCAATGTTTGCAGCTTTAATATATGAATCTTTTTTTAATAAAGGCTTAACCATTACATATTTAGAATGACATTTCCATTCGTCTTTATGCTTGTACATAAAAAACTGGTCCATATCTATAAAGAATAAATTGTCTTTAAAAAAGCTTTTACCGCTTCTTTCCTGACCTTTCATATCATTATAAAACTTAAATACGTTGTGATGAACTAAGAGAATATCTCCTGGGATTATCTCTCCAGTATATCCTAGAGGGGTACTAATAACTTTTGCAAACCTATTGGAAACGGTATGATCTTCTTTAGATGAACTCATAATTAAGTTAACATCTCCTATCTTTTTAATATTATCATACCTTCTTCCATTGTCTGGTTCTACAATGAAATAAAAAGGTGACTTCATTAGAAATTTATATTATATTCGATTGAAATTGGAATATTAGAATTAAACTCTTTCCACAATAAAATCTCATTAGATTTTTCAATCCAGATTTTATAAGAATCTAAGTTAACATCTTTTTGTATTAAATGGATTTTATAATTTCCCCCAAGGACTTCCTGCCCAGCTATGTAATGCATAGCACTAGACTTATAGTCTGCCCCTATAGAAATTTTCCTTATGTCCATTCAATTAAAAAGTAGAGTCTAATTTTAGTTTTCTGTAAGTAATATTCACGTAAAGAGTTCCATCTCCAACCGTAGCGTTTCCACCTGATAAGGTTATAGCCGTGTCAGCAGGTAAAGTACCACTAACTGGTTGTATTTTATATACAGTATCAGTTGCTGAATTTAAACTAGCTACAGGCATTGTGCCAGCAACATAAGTTCCTATTTTTAGAATAGCGACAGTAGCAAAATCAAATGCTGTTGTGTTAAAATCCATAAATATAGAAACGTTAGTTATATCATAAGCATATCCCGCACCAGGTGCTGCTAAAATTGTGTATGGAGTCGATAGAACTTGCAAGTTAGCTGACGAAATAGCAACAGTTAATTTTACCGTATCTACACCTAAGTAAGCTTGTAAGTTACTTATAGAGCAGTTTTTTGTTGCGTTGTCGTTTTCAGCATCAGTTAATATAAAATAATCAGCTCCTTCTGGGGCAATTATTGGATATGATGATGTATTACTAATTCTTGCCATAAATATTATTATTTACCTTGTTCTTCTTTTGCTTCTTCAGCATCTTTAACTTCTCCAGTAGCTAAATCAATAACAGAATTTAATCCGTATTTTTCTCCTAATTCTTTTTCAACTACTGAAAATTTATCTTTAATAACATCTAAATCTTTAGTAAATAAAACCTGTTGATAAACTGAATCAGCTAGTTTTAATTTTACTTGAGTAAATTCTTGATTTAAAGCTTGTAAATTTTGTAGTTCTTCTGGTGTTAATTTTTGTGACATTTTAGATTTTTTTAAATTAGATTTATTTACAAATATACAAATTATTATTTAGTCTTCAATAACATCTTCCTGTACTTCTTCTTCAACTGGCGGAACAGGTGGCACTGGATTTTGCCAAGTGAAATATAAGTCCTCGTTTACTGGTACAATCTGTGATTCTATACTCGCTGCAATAGAAGCCTGCATTGCTGGTACATCTAAAGATCCTTCAAGCCATCCAATTACTATAGCTTCAAAAGCTTCAGTGTTTTCGTAAGGCGTAAAAGGTTC
>TARA_B110000971_G_scaffold36686_1_pt1 | contig 11004 bp, 6 predicted proteins | sample TARA_B110000971 | Tara Oceans TARA_B110000971 (sample SAMEA4397842) | marine metagenome | biome: Polar Biome; feature: [SRF] surface water layer (ENVO:00010504); material: water (ENVO:00002006), including particulate matter (ENVO:01000060) such as... | depth 5 m | reverse complement strand
CGCGACCGGCCACGACGCGGGCGTGGTTTGCGTTTGGCAGGTGCCGGCGATTGGCAAGCCGGGTTCGTTGCGACGAAACGCGGCGCAAATCACGTTGAGTAACGTTTTTCACCCGCAACCGGGTGATAATTTACACGAGCGCATGCCCGTGCGCGGTGTCGTGGCGCGTGCGTTTGGCACCGCGGGCGGCGCGATGGCAGGCGGCGTCTCGGGCGCGCACCACAAACGGAGCGCGTCAGGCGTTCAAAACGAAAGCAAGGGTACCGCCGAAGAAAACCCCGCAATCGGCGTCTTGGCGTGCGTGGGCGGCGAGGAACCCGGTGCGCTTGATTTCGCGGTGTTGGTTCCCATGGCAGGTGATTCGAATGGCAAACAGGAGGGTCCGAGAGGTCCGTCACTTCCGTGTGCCCCACGAACCTCGCAAGCCGCGACTTTGCCGTACTACGGACCGGTCACGAGTCTCGCGCTGGCGTCGCCGCCGTTTCGGGAAGAAACCACCGCCGCGATTTTCACGTTGTCGGAGGGTGGGCAGATCCACGTCCACGACGCGCGGCTGGTGGGGGGCGCGAACTACCCCGTGGACGCGGCTCACGCACCGGTACCGGATGACACCCGAGGCGTGGAGAATTCGGCCTATAGCGTTTCAGCAGAGGTGAGCACCTCCGACGTGACTGCTGTGGGATCCGCACGGAATCCGCTTCCCGTGGAGGAAATCGGGCAGGCGATGCCTCGGCTCGCGGCGCGGTGCGCGCCCGCGGGCACCGCCGCGAGTCCCGGTTTGCTGAAAAGTTTCGCCACAGAAATAGCAAACGCCGCCAACGCGCGTCGCGCTCTCCACGAAACCTGGGGTGACGCGTGGCCGCTTACCGGCGGCGCGCCGGACGACGCCGGCCGGTGGTTCAAAGGAAGCGCGGCGCCTCGAAACGTGCTCGCCGCCGCCGCCGCGGACGGCGGGGGGGTACACGTCTGCGTGGAGGGTGTGGGGCGCTTTGTTCCCGTAGCGCTCGCGTCGCCCGGGCCAAACGCGGGGATGTCCCCTCGGGACCGCGCCATGACGCAGTGCCACCTCGCGTGCGGCGGCGCGATGCTCATCATAGGCCGCGCGTGCGGCGCCGTGGAGGTACACGTAGCGCGGGCCTTGGCGGCGGCGGGGGCCGGTCCGGAGAACGACCGCGTGACGATTCGCATGCTGGACGGCGGACTCGACTTGAAACAGCCCGTTCTTGACACGACTTCGCGAAACTCCACGGCGGGGTACCGGCTGGTGGGCGAGCTCGGCGTTCACAGTTCGCGTGTGACGTGCATCGAAACCTTCATCGCAAATGACCGGTCGTTTTTGTGTGTCGGCGACGCGAGCGGCGTTGTGTCCGTGTCCGATTTGAAGCAAGGCGTGTTGCGGTTCGCGGCGTCGCCGTTCGCGGGCGGTGCGGGGGACACCGAAGGCGTCGCGGCGGCGGCGTTTTGCGCGCCCGTGGTGGGCACGGTGAGTTTTGAACTGGAAAACGAGGGGGTTGGATCTTTGGATCGTTCTCTGTCGGGGAGCGACGCGCGCATTGAAAACGACTGCGAAAACACGACACCTTCTCCACAAACGCAGAACGCGTTCCACGGCGCGGAGATGTTAACCCTGGTTAGCACGGGGAGCGCGTTGGCGTTTGTGAGCGTCGCGTCAGGGGAGGTTTTGGGAAAACCGTGTCGCCCCAAAACCCCGTCCGTGGCGCTCGCCGTGGCGCCCTTGGACGCCTTCGGCGCGTCGATCCGGTCCGCGCGGCGCGGCGATCGCGGAACCCTGCGGCGCCTGGACCACGGGTTGGCGCCTGGGTCGAACTGGTTCTGGTTCACCCAAGATGATCCTAGGAGCGAAAGCGCGGCGGGTGACACGAAACACGACCACCCGACCCCCCCGAGTCACGAGTCCCTCACCGCGCTCGTCGCCGTGGCGTCAAGGGAGGCGCTCCGTGTTTACCCCGCGAACGGCGCGATTCGGGGCGAGCGGCACACGCTGAAGAAAGCCACGGCGAGCGAGCCGCTGATCGGCGCGGCGCTCGTGACGCCGCGAGGGGCTGAGGATACAGGCACAGGCGACGGCGATGAAGGGGGTGCGATGACGCACCGACACGCAAGCGCGTTCGCCGCCGTCACAGCGCACGGCAGGGTTTTAGTCTGGGCGCTTCCCGGGCTGGCGCTTTTGGCGAGTGTCGGTAAGTATTTCCCATTCACCACATTCCGCCTCCCTGTTTGCCCATACGAGACTGACACTTTCGTTTTTATCTCTCAGGGCCGCTGCCGGCGTTGTCCAGCGCGGACGCGACGTGCTTCGGGTTGGACGGCGGCGGTTCTTTTTTCGCGTTCGGGGGCGGCGGCACGGCGGTGGCGAAACTCGCACTGGCGTTGCCCTCCCGGGGTCCGAAAGCCAGACCGGAAAGTGGCGTCATGTTTTGGGACGAGGACATCGCGACCGCCGCGGACGCGGCGGACGAAGCCGCGGAGATCGCGGCGTTTGACGCGAGCGCGGAGAAGCAACCGAAACACGCGTCGACGTTTCCGCATTGCGTTGTTTCCGACGACGCAACTAATGGAGTCGAAAAGCATGCAACTCCATCCAATCCAAAACTAACCCCTAGCAAAGACTTCGCCGCCGCCAGTCGTAACCTATTCAAGGGCGACACGCGTTCCGCGATGGCGAGTTTCGGGAGCGCCATGCGGGGGGCGAAGGAAAAGGCGAAATCCGCCGCGGAGACGATCAAGGACAAGGGTACGGCCTTGCGCGTTTCCCAAATCCCGCCTCCCTGTTTTATCTATCAGCTGGTGACTGTTGTCCATACATCGAGATATACATCACTGACACTTTTCGTTCGCAAAACTCCCCCAGCGAAAACCGCGGTGGACGCCGTGAAATTCGCGGTGGAGGAGGAGGACTCGCCGCGCGCGACGGCGGCGGATCTCGCGATGCTGTTCGCGGATTGCGAGTCCGTCCGGCGACCGGCGACGTTGGGGACTGTCGTGACTGGGGGTAGTGATACACGAACCGAAGCCAGCCGACCGCGCAAAACCGTTTCTCAAAAACTCGGCTTCACGGGTCTTAAAAGTTTCGCGGGGAAAACCAAAACCAATAAGGAGAAGGTCGAGCAGGTCCCGGAAAGTACCGCCGACGCGTCCGGCCGCGCCGAGCTGTTCCGCGTCGGCTCGGGGGGCGAAAGCGGAGCCTCTGGGTCTAGCGGGGCGCCAAGAATGAGCAGCGCTGATGAGATCCGGGCCAAGTACGGCAAGTCCAAACCGACCGACAACGGCACTGGCGGCGCGGGGAAGGCGCTCGCCGGTGATTTACACGAAACGCGGGATAAACTTGCAGAGCGCGGGGAAAAGCTCGCGTCGCTGCAGGACAAAACGCTCGCGATGCAAAGCGACGCCGAAGACTTCCACACCATGGCGCAGAAACTGGCGAAACAACAGAAAAGCTGGTGGTGACGTGAACGGAAGGGATGTCAACCGGAAGGGGTGGTGGGTATCAATGACGCGGTATCGTTAAGTCCTGCGGTATCAATACGCAACGCTAAAACTACGAATACAACCTTGTATCTCGGCTATCTACCTGCTACGCGAGACGACGTTCAGCTAGCAATGTCATTTCTTTTCGCTTTCGTTTCCCCGTATTTTTCTGGACGCTCGCGTCGCCGCCGCCAGCGCGGCGGCTCCAAAAAGCCCCACCCCCGCCACCACCAACGCCCCAGCCCCCCCCACCAGGAACGGCTTCACGCCAACCCCCGCGAACGCCTTAAAACTCAAACTCAAACCCACCCCCGCCATCGCGGTTCCCAAACACTGTTTCGCGCCGAACTCGGTGCCGACGAGATGGACGGCTCTTTGCCACGCCAAATGCGTTTCCAAATTTTTTGAACCAAAATAAGCATCCCCCGCGCCGCGCGCGACCGACGCTAACAGGAAGAAAACAAGAAAAGAAGGAATCGCTTTGCGAACCAGCGCTTGCGAAGCACCTCCGCCGGTATTCGCAGTTCCGATGCTGTGCGAAGAACCCGCGTTAGTGACTCCCGCGGCGAGCCACGGAATCGCAATCGCGAGGGACAGGTTTCGCGTCAGTTTCGTCACCGCGGCGACCTCGAACGCGGCGTCGTCGTTGTACGCGTTTCGGTACGTCAGCGCCGCGCCGAACACCTGTGCGGTGTCGTGAATGCCAGTTCCCAACAACGCCCCCGCGGCTTGTGGGACGTCCCCCAGCAGCGTGTGCGCCACAGTAGGCAACAAAAGCATGCCTATTGTCCCGAACGCCGCGACGTTCGCGACCGCGATGGAAACCTCCGCGCTTGTCGCGCCGATGACGGGCGCCAGCGCGCTAATCGCTGTGACGCCGCACACGCCGGTACCCACAGCTAGCAGCTGTCCCAGCTTGGGTGTTAAGCCGGCGCGCTTCGCGAGCAGCGGCACGACCACCAAGCCCGCAGTGACACTTGTTAAAACAATGGGAATCGAGCACAAACCCACGCTCGCGACGTCCGCCGCGCTGAGCTTCAAACCGACGCACGCGATGCCGAGTTTAAGCAGTCCGGACTTGGCGAACGACACCCCGGGGGTGCACAAAGTGCTGTTCACCACACGGTAGTTGGGCAGGTTGTTAAGCGCCGCGCCCGCGAGAATCGCCAGGGGGACACCGGAAACGCTCACGCCGGTGCGTGTTGAGATCTTGTCCGCGAACACGAAACCGCACTGCGCCACGCCGAACGCGAGCCCGAGCCCGGGCAGGACCGCGGCGACTTTCGCGGATGCGGACGTTGAAGTGGCATTCGGGAAAGGTTTCGGGGGCGGATTGAGATCAACGAGCCCGCGCCGGGGTATGCGCTGATGCTGGCGAACCACACTCGCGGAGACGCGTGCGGCCGCGACCGAAGCCGCGCGGCGCAGCATCGTATGTGTCATCCGTGCGTCATTCTGGGGCGACCTTTTCGAGAAAAACGCGCGACCGAAGGAACGTTTGGCGCGTGACAGCTTGCCACGTAGCGCTTTGTGAGGCGTGCAGAGTTCTCGGACGCATCGCGTGACGACGCCAGCCACTTCCTCGCGCACTTCCTCACGAACGAACTCGCCACCATGTTCTCCCTCGCATCCACCGTAGTGTCTGTTCGCGCCGCCGCGCCCTCTGTGCGCCTCGGCCGGTCCCGACGCGCCTCCTTTAGCCGCGCCTCCTCGCGAGTCGCGCAAACCACGAACCGGCGCTCCGTTTCTTCGCGTGCCGTCACATCACCCGCGGGTGGTGTTTCCGCCCCCGCAGCGGACGCCAACGCGGACATCGCCGATTTCCTGGCGACGCAGATGGTGGACGAGGCCGCAATGCTTGCTGCGTCCACGTTCCCAATCGCACCCGAGGTGTTAATCGCGAGTACGAAGCGCATCTTGGCCAAAAACAATGGGGCGGAGGAACCAAATTTGTTGGCCTCGGATTTCAAGTTCGTCGCGCCGGTCGTGGGCCCCCTTCCAAAAGATGATTTCCTGAAAGCCTTCGCGTCCTTCAAACTCGAAGACGCCTTCCCTGACGCGTTTTTCGGGTACTACGCGTTCCGGGTTGACCCGTTCGAAACGAACCGGGTGTGGTTTGACGCGAGGTTCACGGGCACGAACACCGGGATGTTGGCTGGGTCGCTGGAAGCGACGGGGAAAAAAGTGGAAGCCCCGCCGCAATCGTGCTCCATGCTGTTCAACAAAAAAGGCGAGTGCACGCAGCTCACCGTTGGATATGTGATGGACAAGACCATCGGCAACACCGGCGGTCTGGGGGGGGTTTTCGGAATCCTGTACGCCATCGGGTACGGCTTGCCGTTCCCGGAAGCGCAGCCGTGGCAAAAGAGCATCCAATACTCGGTGTTCAACAACGTCAGCGGGTTCGTGGCGCCGATTCAAAAGTTCGTCAAGGGGCTGTCAGGGGGCGAGTGAGAGATGGGAAGTGTAGCGGAGGTTATGCCGCGGCGGTAGAACCTCTGAGTGTATTGTAGCGAGTAAGATTTGTGAAATGAAGACACCGAGCGTTGGCATAAACTGTCCCAATTTCTTTGCTCGATGAAGACGACTAAAGCTGCTATAAGCTTATTAACTCTGCTATGTATAACCTTAACCTATCCAAAACCCTTGCTATAGCCCTACCAGCGATTCGCCCCCGTTCCAGAAACACCGCGCGTCGGTCGGGTCGGTTGGCATGTTTCGCGGCGGTTCCCTGGTGACCAGCGGCACGTTTTCCACAGCCAACCCTCCGAGTGTTGGGAAGCACGGTTTCACGGCTAGGTGCCACTTTCCGTTCGCATCACCCGATAGCAAATACACCGCGGCTTGCCCGAATTTCCTGGCCAAGCGCATGACGCGTGTCAACGCCTGGTTCTGGTTTGGTAACTCGTCAAAGAGCGTCACCGCTAACCCGGGCTCGCGCCAAACCTGCGCGCCGCCGGCGGCGTCCACGGAAACGCACGGAAAAACGAAGGACACCAAGCCCTCCTCCTGCATTCCTCGGATCTCGGTCGCGAGCGCGCTCGCATGCAGGTCATTCACAGACGCATCGCACATAGCGCCCATCGGGTTATGTGCGGTAACGACCACCATTTGTGTCGTGACCTCCGCGTTGCCGCAATCCACGTCCGCGTGCGCTTTTCTCTTCCGAGACTGTCCTGACCCGCCCGACCCCAAGCGCCACTCCGGGCTGTTCCCCACGGAGGGCACCGACCCGCACGCGTCTGCGTGCTGCACAACAACCCAGTCCCCCCCGACCCAGATTCCTATGGTCGCGTCCCGCCACAAGGGCTGCAGTCGGGTAACCGCAGCCGGGTCGGGCAGACGCCACATTCGGTTGCCGAGCGCGGTTTTGTGGCGAAACGCGCGAACGGCGGCGCGAAGCGCTTGTGACACGGCGTCCGCGTTTGCCTTTTCGTCCCACGCCAGCGCGCGCTGTTTCGCACGCTCCCCGACACGTAACAACCCAGGTCGGTCGCCCAAGCGTTTCTCCACGAAATCACACAGCGCCTCGACGTCGTGTACGCGTTCCGCAAACTCTGCACCGATGGACGCGCCGCTCGCTTCGTTTAGCAACGCCGTCGCGCCGACGCCGCCGCCGCGCTGCGCTATGGACGGCGCGCTAAACGCACCCGCCTCAACGATGGTCATGCCGTACGCGTCTTTTGCACACGGGTGGAAGTTCAGGATTGTTTTTGTGTACAACGAACGCAAACCGTGCGCGTCAAGAAACTCGTTTATCACCAACCCCTCCGTTCCCTCGGCGGCTTCACCAAACGCGGTGCGAATCCCATCAGCGTACGCGCCATCCGTGGACGCGCACAGCACGGGGACCACCGCGTGTTTCGCGAAAACGCCGCGCCTGTTTAGTTCAGCCACGAGGGACACGAAACGTTCCGGCTCCTTCTCGGGAGACAGCCGAACCACGCACGTCAAGTACGTACGGTTCGCGTCGTTTTCGGTTCGTCTGACTTCCGTCGCCAACAAACGCACGTCTTCCCGGAGTGGGGGAAGCACGACTCTCGGCATTACCGCGAGCCCGGGAGGGTGTAAGTTGTTTGTGATGAAATCGGCGTCGTCCACGCAAAGCGCGAGCACGCCGTGCGCCGCCGCGACGGCGTTTTGTTCCAACAATCGGTGCGTTTCCGAATCCGAGCGCGTGAACACTCTTAGGTTGGAGTACACGAAAGGCGCGATGAGGTGAGGGTTTTTTTCTGGTTCTGGAGTGACCTCGCTTTGATCATCTTCGGGAGACGCAATCACAGGTGACCCCGTTCCCGTATCCTCTCCGCGCAATTGGAGCCTTTCCACGCTCTCGGACAAACTTTTCGCGCAAGGCAGAGATGACCAGTCCACTCCGAGCACGACATCGGGTTTGAACGCGGCTATCGCGCGCACCAGGGCGACGTCCTCGCCCGCGCCAACCGCGAACTCCCTCCAGCCGCATCCCGCGTCCAAACGGCCCCACGTGTCGCGGGGCACCGAGACCGCAGTGACGATGAGGTTTTTTTGGTCACCTTCGGCACCACCTTCGTGTGTCCGTCCCGCAGGGCTGCCGCACACGACATAAACGCGGTGGCCAGACTTCGCGAGCGCCCGCGCCTGCGACTGCGCGTACACGCCGTTTCCGGAGAACGATCCTGTGCGGAACTCGAGGGTGATGAACAGCACTCGCAGGCCGTTCACTGGCGATGGCGCCCCGGCCATCTGATCTGCGGAAGATGGAACGAAACCGAAAAAAGCAACATATTTGATTATTTGTGTGAGAATCACCCCTTCGATATTGACGGGAACTGTCTGACTGCGTGCTTATCAAATACCTCGCGCATTACGTCTCGCCCCTAAAGTTCGTCGTTCTCCAGCTGGAACTTGTCCCGGTTCCCGCCTTGCAACAAACGCTGGTCCATTTGTACGAAACAAACCCCCGCTGCGTCCCGGGTTTCGAAGCGCCCGGCTCTTTTCTGTAGAAGCGCCAAAACGTCCGCCGGCGCGGGCGCGTCGGTCGGGTTGTCCGAACCGGAATCGCGGCCGTTGCCGTTGTCCCGGAACGGCAACAGCCGCGGCTTTTCTTTGTTTCCAGCTGGATACAGCACAACAGAAGGGCCGTCGACGCTGGCGCCCCACGGGTGCGGAACCTCGTTGCGCTCGGCGTCCAGCACGGCGAAAACGACTGTCGGTTTCGAACCTCGGGGCGGCCCGCGTGAGTTCGAGTTCGACTTCGCGGCGCCACCCTTCGCTTTCTCTCTTTTTTTGTTCACCCGAGTCGTCTTCGCCACCGTGTTGGACACTACCTGGAACGTATCCAAAGCGGCCGCGTGCTTAAAAGGGTTCCGCCGCGGAAAAGCGAAGTACACCAAAACGTCCGTCGCGTCGGCATCGCCGGCGTGCCCTTTTCCGCCAATCGCGCGCTTCGCGAAATCGGAACTCACGAAATGCTCAAGCCCGCCGCTGCCCACCGGGGGTCGGGGAATAGGACGCTGCGTCATCCGTTTCGGGGCGGTATCCCTCGTGTCTTTAGGGTCCCTTTTGATTCCATCCTGCCCGAAAAGCTGCGCCTTTCTTTGTGGATTCCCCCGCGGAGGCGTGTTTTTGTTTTCGCTCCGTCGTCGCGCCTCGTCGTTGCGCGCGCGCGTCTGGTCCCACCGCCGGCGCGTTTCCAGCCTCACCAGGCTCGGTACGTCCAGTGTGGCGAGCTCATCAGGACACACTTTCGCGACGCCTTCTGACTCACTGCACAAGAGCCAGTTCATGTTCGTCTCCGAGTCAAACGATTCGCTCACCGCGGTGGCGTACCACTTCTCCACGAGTTGCTCCTCGTGTTGCTCCAACAACTTCTCACACGCCTTTCGCGTCGCCGGTTCCGCCGCGATGGGTTGCGCGCCGCACATCCCGGAAACGGATGTTTCGACTATGCCACCGAACCGGCCGAAGTCAGACGACGTACCGGACGCAAGCCGTTCCACTTTCCCTCGTTCGTCGAACACCTTCGGGAGCATGTTCTCGTCCAGGTGGCACACCGCGCGTTGACACGCGGTGCACGACGCCGATCGCTGCGCGAATCGCTCGCGCAACCTCGGGGTGTCGGGATCGGCCCGGGAGGTGGGCGCGGTGTCCGTGGCGATCTGCGCGGCGGCGACCGCCACGAGAACCACGAGCGTCGCAGCGCGGAGCGCGGGACCGGGTCGGAACATCGCGACCGACGACGGGGGAGGACAGCGCGCGCGCGGCAAGAACTGACTCTCTCGTTGTTGCCTTTTTGTTCCGACCGGACGAGATCAAAAATCCGTCCACCACAATATCAGCGTCGTTTCGTCTGCTCCGAGGAAAAGCACGCCACAACCTCCCGCACGCGCCTCCAACAGCTATCGAGATGCCCCGTAATCAAAAAAGTGGCGCCGCGAAGCGCAGACGAAGGCGCGACACCCTCGAGAACGATGCGCACCAGTGGGTAGTACACCGGACAGATGCGCGGGAGTTCTTCCCGGTCCTTGTTCCTCAAGACATCATCGACCAGATCTTCAGTCCGGCTAATCTGCCTGACCCGGCGGACCTGGCGAATCTCACAGCGGTGAATCGTGGGATACGCGACGCGGTGGTGGCGACAGGGCGCAAGGTGGAGGAGCTTAATTCTGTAAAAGCAGCAGAGCTCGGATGCTTACGCACCCTGCAATGCCTGCTTCGGCAAGGTCGTCTGGAAAAGTCTCTCGTGTGTAGTGCAGCGGCGAGGGGTGGTCACCTCGAGGAGCTGAAGTGGGGTATAGCTGAAGGCTGCCAATACGCTGAGGAAACGCACGCTGCTGCAGCTTCTAGCGGCAACCTCGCAGTTCTGCAGTATTTGCACGGTAAGGGCTGCCGTGCGAATACAAAATCATGCGCGGCTGCGGCGTTGAATGGTCACCTTCACGTGTTGAAGTGGTTGCGCGAGGCCAGCTACAGGTGGGACAAGAAAACATGCTGGTCCGCGGCAAGAGGCGGGCATCTCGAGTTGCTGCAGTGGGCGCGCTCGAACGGCTGCCCGTGGGACGAGAAAGTGCTGCACTCCGCCGCTTTTGACGGCCATGAGGCGGTGGTGCGGGCGCTGATCGAGTTAGGCGCGGATGTACACGCTGAGGATGACGGCATGACGCCGCTGTGCATTGCCGCTCAAGAGGGCCACGAGACGGTGGTCCGGGCGCTCATCGAGCTGGGCGCGGACATCAACAAGCCAAGGGATAACGGCGTGACGCCACTGTTTAAGGCCGCTGAAAAGGGCCACGAGACGGTGGTGCGGGCGCTGATCGAGTTGGGCGCGGACATCAACAAAGCAAGGGATAACGGCGGGACGCCGCTGACTATCGCCGCTCAAAACGGCCACGAGACGGTGGTCTGGGCGCTGATCGAGTTGGGCGTGGACGTCAACAAGACAAAGGATCTCGGTGTGACGGCTTTGTTCATTGCTGCTCAAAACGGTCACGAGACGGTGGCACGGGCGCTGATCGAGTTGGGCGCGGACATCAA
>TARA_B110000971_G_C20039624_1_pt1 | contig 11012 bp, 11 predicted proteins | sample TARA_B110000971 | Tara Oceans TARA_B110000971 (sample SAMEA4397842) | marine metagenome | biome: Polar Biome; feature: [SRF] surface water layer (ENVO:00010504); material: water (ENVO:00002006), including particulate matter (ENVO:01000060) such as... | depth 5 m | reverse complement strand
AGAACCAAACAAAAAAATTAATGATTAAAATAAGATAATATTTTCATATATTAATAGTATGATATCTAAAAATATTATAAATTTAGCAGCTGCAATTTTGTTATTAATATTATTATGGAATAACATATCAAGATGGTTATTGATACTTAACAAACAAAAGAGAGAAGGTTATGAATCGTATAACAAGTGTATTAAACAAGGATACCCAAACAAATTTTGCTTAAACGTTCCTGTCGAAGCGTGTATCGATAATTGTAATTTTAAAAAATGGAAACCGAAATATTAATTTACTAATTTAAACATAATATCTTTATATGTTTCACTAAAAATATGTTTTAATCCACAACAAATTGTTGTTCGCGTTACAAAATCAGGTATATATTTTGTTATAATAATTAAAATTTCAATGAACCAAATAATAAAAAAACAGCATAGTTCTCTCCCTCTTATAAATAAATATCTCTTATTATTCCATTCTCTAACATACGAACACATATTTGATTTCCCACAAGTAAAGAATTCGTCTGCGTCTGCAACGCCCGATATTATTCTTGAATTGGCATTTACCTCATTTGAATTAAAAAAAATACGAGATAAATTTTTAAATGTAATTAACATTATGTGCAATGAAGGTCTTTGGTTGTCTCTAAAAATGTATGGTGTCAACCCATCAATGTATTTATTTTTATATTTAAATTCATTATTTGAAATAAAAGGGATATGGCTACTTTTAATGAGACATTCAATTAAATGATCCCTATTTTTAAAGTTATGTACTATTTTTTTTTCAACCTTTATCATATCATAATAAGATATGTATAATCTGTCTTTTAACATGTTTAAATTATCGTCTTCAAAAAGTAAATAAACCAGTTCTCTTAGTATTTCTTCATTTTCGCTAAAATTATATTTTTCTTTAAAACATGTTATTCCTTTTTTAAATATATTATTAATATCTATATCAAGTTCTTTTTCAATATTTACTATATATAATAAAGCCAATAAAGAACCTATGCTACATCCAGAGACACGAACAACTTTCGTTTTCTTTTGTTTTTGTAATTCATTTAAATACATAGAAAATCCATAGCCGATAAATCCATTAAACACTCCACCATCGAATATAAGATCTATTTCCTTTGGTATTTTTTTTGAATCTACGTTCTTTACTAATGTATTAACATATAAATTTAATAGTTTATTGTTATCATCCATATAACAATAAATTATTTTTACATATAACTTATAACTTATAACACTACATAAAAATAATATTATATATATTAGTTAATATGGGTGAAGACATTGAACCTAAACCTAAACGACCATCATGGGATGAATATTTCAAAGATATCGTTACTCTGACAGCAAGTCGTTCGCCTTGCAAGCGATTAAAAGTAGGCTGTTTGCTTGTAAAAGATAACAGAATTATATCTCAGGGTTATAATGGTTATTTGCCTGGTGCTGAACATAAACAGGTTATGCGCGACAATCATGAAATAGCAACTATTCACGCAGAACAAAATTCCATTGCGGATTGTGCCAAAAGAGGGGTTAGTTGTAAAGATAGTGTTGCTTACATAACTCATTATCCGTGTATTAATTGCATTAAAGTATTATGTGCTTCTGGTATAAAAGAAGTTCGTTACATTAACGATTATAAAAATGACGAAATTGTAAATTATTTTGCAGATCAAGCCAAAGTTACTATGACAAAGTTAAATATTGAAGAGTAGAATATTCGAATGTGTTATGTTTTTAGATGCTAAAATAATCAATTGAATAATTTATTATATAATAGCTAATGGAAAATAAGACACTGTTTACAATAAATCCTGTTAAATTTAAATTCCCGTCCTTGTGATAAAAGGCAGGAAATAATTTTAAAAATAGTTTTTTCACTACCGGTAATTGAAATATAAAATATAATACCGACATTAAAATTGGCGTTTGTAGTTTATTATAAAAATCGTCTGCTTTATTATTATTTTCTTGTTTTTTCATATAATTGTTTATAATATCGTGTTCACTTCTATATTCGTCAATATAATCATCATTATCTCCTGGAATAAAATTTTGTTTTATTTCATCATCTTGTGTTATATGACTTTGTGTTTGTGGTATATCCCTCGAAGGTAAAGTCAAAGAACCACTTGAAACAGCACTTTGGATACTTGTAACAAAATCATTTATATTATTGTTGTTGTTGTTGTTGTTGTTGTTGTTGTTGTCGTTATTATTACCGTTATTATTTAGTCCCTGCTGACCAGTTGATTGTGCGATATTTTGTTTTAAATCATTTTCGCGCTGTTGTTGTATATTATTTATAGAACCTTCTACCACTGTATTTTTTTCACTTGTTTGTAGAGTAATATTATTTTGATCTGTTTGATTTGAAACAGGCAAGTCATCTAAATTAGAAGTCATATAATATATATTAAATTAAAATATATATTAAATAAATTACGCAAATCTTACCTGCTTCTTATTTTTTCCATTACACTTTATGGGATGTTCTTTAAATTTATAACATTTATTATCATATTTATAAACATTCTCATTTATTTCTTTAAAAGACGGTGCGTGAAACACTAAACAATTTCGCGATTCACATGATTTTCTAAATAAACTGGCTAAACCAATTCCTAAAATTATAGATAATATCATTTTTCCTATATCTGTTTTCATTGATTTAATAACATTGTCAATAACCATTATATATTATGTTTTTATTTTTTTAACTTTGTATTGGTATCTCTTTAAAATTGCTATTCGAGCAACTTACTTCTGATGCCTCAAACCCAAAACACGTATCTGCCTTATCCTTATATTCAATATTATTAACATTGTCAGGTGTAGGATAAACATATATAATATTAGGACTCGGGTTTAATAAATATACATACAATATGCCCAACGAGAGACTAATAATGAATATTGGCAAGGAAATATATTTAAATAACATTATATTATCTATGTTCATTTTTTATTTGTATAATATCAAACATTCTGTAAAAATAGTTTGTCTAATGTATAAGGGGTTTTAATAATAATATTATTATCCTTTTCATCTTTGACAATATTATAATAACTATACTTAAGCTCTCTAATTTTTTTATTTAATGGTATTATATCTATTTTATAAATATTAATTATATCTTCTATCAATTGTGTATTTTTTGTTTCAATATAATTTTTTTCTAAATCTTTTATTTGTATTATTTTTTCATGCAATAAGATAATTGTTTCTTTTAATAAAGTATTTGTTTCTATATTATCTACAATTTCTATATAATCTTTTTTTGTAGCAATTAATCCTTTTGAAAATAAGTTGAAATCTTCTTTTTGTATCGAAAATTCTTTTATTGCCTCGCTTTCCTCTATATAATTAAATAAAAAATCTAATTTTGTTTTTATTATATCTGTTTTTAATACGTTTATTTGTTCTTCGACTTCTGCTTTTTCATTTCGTATATTATAATATGTTTTTTTGTCAATACTTATATTTAAATCGCATTTACTACTTGCCCCACATAAAGCAGACAATTTATTTTTTTTTATTTCAAATAATGTTCCACCCGGTCTATTACAATTAACACATTTAAATTGTATATTTCTGAATTCCTTTTGTTTATCTTTTTTTGTTAAAGTATTTTTATTTTTTACTTTTTGTTTTATTTTTGAGATTTTTTCATTGTATTTTGCTTTTAGTTTATAAAAGTTATTTACTTCTTTTTCCATATTTACTTGGGACGACGACAATGATGATACCGACGTTGATGCCGATGATGTTGATGGCGACTGTGTAGATATTATTGATGAAACTGATTCTGAATTACTTAAACTCATATATAATTATAAATTATAATTTATAAATTATAATTTATGCATATCTTTTAAGCATTTCTAATTCTGGATTATTATCCAATACAGGTAAATCAGATATCAAACTTAGATTATTTTTTTCTCTTATTGCTGTTAGATGTTGTAATTTAGATACTATATATTCTTGTTTTTTTCGATTTTTTATTTCTATATCTCGTTTTGTTAATCGTCCTTTATATCTATAAAAAAGTATTGACGATATAGCTCCTATTAATGATAATGTCATGACTATATTAAAAATTAAACTCGAGTGTTTTTCTTTTAATTTACGACTTTCTTTAAGAGAACAATTAATAAAATATTTCATACCCGGTTCACATAAAATAGGTGTTTCCTCATTCATTAATTATTAATGTCATATTTTTAAAATATATTATACATATTATTTATATATGAGCGATAAAACACCCAATCCGTCGGCAGCAATGTTATGGTTTTTTATATTGACAACATTATATTTTCCACTTAAATATTATCTAAAATCAAGCGAAAAAGCAATCTCGATTGGTTACATATTATTCATAATAATAATAGAGTATGTAATTAATTTAGATCTAACAGGCAAAATTTGTGGGAGCAACCAAGTATTAACGGCGATATTTGTTACCTCAATACCATGGATATTAATTTTTGGCGTATTTAATTTAATGATCATGTTATTCCCAGGTTGGTTGGCACCCTTTTCAAATACATTTGGTTATGGTTTTGTTAAAATATTAGGTTTATCTAAAGTAATACACGAAATATTTAAACCAAAGGCTACAACAAATCTTAAGTTTTTAAGTAATAGTGACAAAAATATTCAACAATCTTTAGCACAAATATACGGTAATGAATCATTGTTAATTAATCAAATAACGCCTTCCAATTTTTCTAAATTCTGGGATACCTCAAGTATTTTATTTAAATCGGGCGTTAAGGGCAATCCTACATTAAAAGGTAAATTAGAAAACTTTGTAAGAATTAAATATTTTGTTTCTGAATATATTTGGTATATATTAATTGGTAGTCTTATTACATCTGCCAGTTATAATTATATTCTAAATGCAGGTTGTAAAAAGCCAATTAGTGTCATGAACAATAATGATGATAAAATAAAAGAAATAGAAAAAAAGAAATTAAATAAAGAACCTGAAACTGTTTATAAAATAACCGATTAAAGTTATTCGACCATTTTAGGGTAAGTTAAATAATATAAAACACCAAAATATGAAACTATCGCTAAACATATTGCTACTAACCAAACAGGAATTACTGTCTTTTTTTTATATCCAATCCCGAAATCCCGCAAACTTCCATCTTCGTTGTATACGAAGGCGGGTTTTAACATTATAACAATTGTATAAAGCAATGCATATATTATTATTGCGATAGTTGTAATATTACGTCTAATATAGTTTCTATTCATCATTATATTATAATATTAAAGAAGTTTTTTATTATTTACTATTTAAATTTTTATTATTTATAATATAAATTATATTATAAATAACCGTTTTTAATACGATACGCGTAGCGGCAACATAAAAATATGCGTAATAATTAATTATACAGTTGTAGTTGATATCTCTATCCAGTTAAACGTATTTTTGGGGTCGCCGTCGAGGCCCGTGCCTGAGAGATCACTTATATATAATTTATTGTTTGATGTATCAAACATAAGTTCTCCTTTTTCTGTTGCTGGGTCTGCAAAAGTTTTACCACCAGGCACCATAGGAACAACAAGTTTAGTGGAACTCTTAATTTCAGCTTGTTGTATTTCAGCTTTTCCATGAACTTTAATGTTGTTGACCCTCATTAAATTGTAATTAGGTTTGTGATTTAATACACTTCCTCCACCTGGCGTAGAAAGCGAAACATTTCTTGAACTTGGATGTCTACCTCCTGAACTTTTTGGCATTATATACTATAAATATATATTTAATTTATAATAATTAAAAGAATTCGTCTCCGTCCATATCTCCAAAATCATCATCATCGCCTAAATGTTTCATTGAATATTCTTCACTTTCTATTTGCTCTGTTATCAATTGTTGGTTTAGTATATCCATCGCGATTACATCCCGGTTTGGGTCATTTGCTATACTTCCTAATTTGGCGTCCATTATCATTTGCTTTTCCATCTCGCCTCTCTCTTCGTCGTATGTGTCTCCTTGATATGTGTGCACTCCTTTTTGTAGTCCTTTGCTCCATTTACCTAATTTATTATTTTTAAACATATTTTCTATTTCGCGTTCTTCGGTAGTCATATTTTTAAGTGTCTCTACTATATTATCCTTCTCTTTTTCTTTCTCTCTGTGTATTTTATTCATGAGCATATCATAACTCAAATTAATATCTTGTTTATCCGAACAAACTCTTTCTATAATAACACGCAATAAATTACCTGCATTTTTATTTAAAGAACTCTTCTCCGCAGTAATAATATAACTCAGTCCATCTGCTTCGTTATCTTCGTCGCTTGAATATTCCGATTTATTTAAAAAATCATCTTCGTCATCTTCTAAGACATTTATAAATTTAACTATTATAGAATAAAAATAAAATGTGAATAATTGTTCGCAAATATCGTTAGTAAATATAGAATAAAACTTCGTATCATTATCATACATAGAAGAATTAAAGTATGTGTTCATCGCCAATTCATAAATAAAATTAATATCGGGCATTACCTTATTCAGCAATAATTCTATAACATCGTCGTCGTAAAATTGATAAAAACTCTTGTAATAATCCGATAAATATTTTTTGATATCATTATTATGATTTAACGACAACTTCCAGTGTTTTGGGACGGTCATTTCCGAATAGTCTATTTTATTTAAAATCATGTTGGGAAATGTAATACAAATATCTCTAAAGACATTTTTAATAAATTCTATAGAACTGAAACTGGCATTATCATTATTTCGAATATTATTTTCTAAATTATCATCCGGAACATTAACATTAAATTTCATAATATTTTTTATACAATCGATAACCTTGCCATTCTTTTTTTTATCGGTGTTCTCTTTTAAAAATTGTATTATTTGATTTCTCATTTTAATATTTTCTTCTTGTTTAAGATATTTCTTCATTTCTATCATTTCTTCGGTATCCTCTGTTAAATTTCTGGAACCATCGACAGCGTCAATCATAGAAAACATTTTTTCAATAAACTCATCCGGTAGTATTGACGTATCTTGTTCTTGGTTCATTATGTTTTGTAATATCATTCGGTATGATTGAACATTATTTATTGTAGCATTACGAATATCACTTTTAATTATATTTTCCTTATTAACTATATTCATTAATTGGAGAAGACTATCGCCAGAATAATTTATACCATTTTCTTTTAAAATTTTAATATTTTCTTCGATCGTATTATTATTATTATAATCATCGGGTTTTTGCAAACAGATTGATGAGAGAGTAGGGTTAATTGGTAAATCTGAATTAAAATTACAGTATGTGATAAATGCTTGGTATATAGTCTCTTCCGAATACTCGTGATCAATAGTTGTTTTTTTACTCTTTGTATTTTCAGGTGAAAATACAATAGGTGCTCTGCATAATTTACCTACATCATCTAATATATCTTGCATTGAAGCATTATTATTATTGTAATTAATTATTTCAGGTTTAATATTAATAAAATATTCTAAAGAATTTAAATTATTTTCGTTACAACAAGCGTTTTCTAAGAATGGTTGCTGTGAATTACTTGATAATATGGTGGTTTTTTGGGATATAATATTTTGTATAACTTCCTGTATTTTAGCGGTATATAAAATTATTTTACCGCGGATTATTTGTATCTTTTCATATTGATTCATCGAACCTTTTTTCATGTCATTCTTTAATTCTGAAATAAAATCACTTGTAATATTATTCACATTATTTAATTTAACCGGTGTCAATAAAGGTAAAAAATTATTCCAACTAATTAAATTTAAATTTTCAATTACATCATCAACACCATCAACACCATCACCCTTTGTTTTAATATTTTCTAATTTATCGCTAATTAATTTTTTAACATCGGAACTGGCCAAAATGTATTTCTTTATAATATTAACCATCTCCGTAATTATTTTTTTATCATTCATACTTTTAATTGAATCCCACGGTTCTATAGAACTCTTGATATTACTTATGACACACGCTATAAATTTAATACCAGATACGCTGCCCTCATTACTATCTAATGGGTAACCTTTGAAAGATGTTTTACAACCAGGGAATTGTTTTTTTGTTTTAATATCGGGAATACTCGTTTGTATTACTATTAGTAAATAGCATAATGTTAAAATAATACTTTGTTTCTTTTTAAATTTATCATAAGTAGCAAACTTCTTGCCATCCTTTTTATCTTGCTTATTAATCTTTGCCTCATATGATTTTTTGCTCGGAAGAATCTTAGGATTTTGTGAGTGTAAAATTACATTATTTATTATAAATTCCATATTATCGTTGCTAATAATAACTCCGGTGAATTTCATAAATGCGTTAATCACAACAATACTAATATCGGCAACAGGATTATCATAATTTTTATTGGATTTTTTATCGTTGGAATCCGAAATAATATCATTAATATCATTATCTAAAACATCACTTGTTTTCATCTTAAATCCTTGCTCATTATAGTCTTCTTGGTTGGAGAAATCGATCGGGACAATATTATAACCACTATATTCGTCTATCCAAAAAGATTCGTCGTCGCTTACTGTACCTTGTTCTGCGCATATTTTAGCAATAGTATCAAGATAATGTTTTGTATTACCGGTAAGAAACGCATCAGATAATTTCTTTATAAACACTGGTAATAGTTTAACGCCGGTTGTTATACAATACAACCACATTTCATCCTCCTTATCGCTATTTTCGTGCTCTCGGGTATATATCCGAATAAATTTATTTATATCATTGTATTTTTTAACAATATCATTCTGACCCAATATTATACTTGCTATATTGTCATAAGGCGAAACAACAACATCATTAATTTCCAATGTTCCTGCAATTAAATTTTGTTGCTTATTGTATTTTAAATCCGCATTATTGACGATTACTCTATTAATCTTTATATTTTGTAATGCTTTTTCATATGACTTTTTAATGTTGCTTACTGTTTGCTCTTTACTTAGCGTAAGTGTTGTATCAAATTCATCTACAATTGTTTTATATTTATTTATTTCTAATGCGTTGTCTTTATTCTTAATATTTTCGCAATCATTTTGATTTGTAATGCACTTTAGTTTAAAATTACAAAATAGCTTTGTATCATCGGTAAACAATGTTTCGTCTATATTTTTATCTTGAATCCAAGTTTTATCTTGCCTTTTATAATATAACATCTTATCGTCGTAGTCAAGAATTGCGTATTCGCCCTCTTCAACCAACCGTTTCTTTTTTATAATCGCCGTTGCTTCTCGCAAAGCTTTCATCTCGGTTAATCCATTTATTTTCTCTAATTGTTTTGATAAATAACCGATTTTAATTTCGTCGCCTTCAAATGTATTAATTTCGTTTTCATGCTCCTTTAACAAGTCGTATAATGTTTTATCATACTGACGGTCATAATAAACATCTACCCCATTATCTTCCTCCATTTCATCAACCGCAATATATTTTTTTGCTATTACATATTTATTACAATCATCGTTATTTTCCGGATTACCAAGTGTTTTATTTTCGTTTTCTAATAATGTTTTTTTATCATCAATTAAGGTTGTAATATCTTGAACATTATTTGTTATTTTTAATTTAATTGTTAAAATACTGATGGCAATATTATACAGGTTACAATTATCAATCTTAAACATGCGGGCCATTATTTCTTCGTTAGTTATGCTATTATCATATGGAATTTTATAACTTTCGACAACATCTTTGAATACTTTTTCATTACTTTTAAGCAAAGTATGTAAATTCAATTCATAATCTTCCGATTTGACATACATATTACTTAAATTTCGTATATTTTGGACATAAATCTTTTTATACTCGCTAATCTTCTCTCTAATAAAATTAACAAATTCGTTATACTGCATGTAAGAAATGTCGCTCGAATATATCGTGAAAGGTTCTAAGTATCGTATAATATCGTAAACTGTTAATTTTTCAGTGATATCTTTTTTTATCAAATTGAATAATACTCTTGTTTTAGGTATAATAGTGTTTAAAAATTTTTCGTATAATTCATTTTTATCACTATATTTAGTAATTATCTCCGGATCTATTGTATATTCGGTAATATTATTAAGATAAGTATCCTTGTCGTGTTCCAATGGTTTATCAATATCTGTTACAATATGCGAGTTTATGTTAGACCTTTTATTTAATATTTTCCACAATGAAATAAAATTATTATTTAAATCTGCCTTCGTTAAAATGTTTGTTGTTGGCAAATTAATGTAAGAAAAATTCAAAACTTTTATTGGAAGGGTGATGAATGATTTAATGTCCAATACATCATTTTTTATATTATTCATGAAGACTTCGTTTTTAAAAGTTTTTAAATATTGTAAACCTGTGCTATAATTTTGCGAAACAAATTTGTTTTTAGTTATTATTTCGTTTTGAACTACACTACTGTTAAAATCTTCAAAATTATTTATAATTGCATTTATATCGGTTTTTATTTCTTTGCTAATAATAACATCGTCTTTAATATTTGAATAACCAAACGATTTATAGTAATCGGTTATGGAATCCAAGTATATTTTATATTTATTGGGAGCGTCTTGTGATTTTTTTTCCGCAAATTTATTATTTATTTCATCTATATCTAATAAGCTATTGCCTAATGTTTTTTGAATAATATATTTAGAATTATCATCATTGTCAACGTCATACACTTTCTTTTTATTCTTAGTAACCGGCATTATCCAATATAATTTTTTATCGAGCTCCTGTAAAGATTTCACTAAAGGTTTGTATTCGGCACCCTTTTTTATAAAAGAAATTATATTATCATTTTCATCAAACGTTGAGAATTCTTTGCGCAATTGAACATACCTATCAATAATCAAATGAATATTATTGACAACCTCTTCTGTTCTATTAGTATTTGAAATATTAGAGAGAAATTCGTTTAACATATCATTTGTCTGTTTATCGATATTATATAATTTTTT
>TARA_B110000971_G_scaffold10927_1_pt1 | contig 11024 bp, 8 predicted proteins | sample TARA_B110000971 | Tara Oceans TARA_B110000971 (sample SAMEA4397842) | marine metagenome | biome: Polar Biome; feature: [SRF] surface water layer (ENVO:00010504); material: water (ENVO:00002006), including particulate matter (ENVO:01000060) such as... | depth 5 m | reverse complement strand
CTACGTGAGGCTGGGTCATAAATTTTTCCCAAAGTAAAATATCTGCATTGTTTTTTTCAAAAGCCTCTAATGCACCACTGATGTTTTCTACAGTCACGAAGTTTTCTTCCGTCAAGCTATAGTTCTGCTGTTCTGCGTGTACATATGCCATAAGATGACTGCCACTGCCTACCCGGCTGCGAGCTATACGAGCGGTACTGAGGTCGGATGGATTAAACTTTTTATGTAAGGAAGAATGCACACCCCAGATGAGTGGAGATTTCACATATTGCTGAATAATGCGAGTAGTTCCACCGGTGTGAATGTGTTTTACAATGCCTTCTGTGAGCACTAGTGCTACATCTGTTTGATTTTCTTCTAGCATGCTGCACATCGCACCACTTCCTCCAGTCACATCGCTCCAGTGTACATCAAATCCCGCTTTAGCAAAGAGTCCGTTGTTTATGGCGTAATGCCAAGGATAGTTAAAATGCTCAGGAACGCCACTTACACGTACGGTCTTCATTAGTATTCTAATAGTTCTTTTATAGCAGAGGCTACCTTATCTGCATTAGGCAGCATTTCTTTCTCTAAATCAATATTAAGCGGCACAGCAGGCAGATCAAGTGAACCTATACACTTCACCGGTGCATCAAGCTGCTGAAAGCAGTGTTCTTGTATTCTACCAGCTATAGCCTGTGCAAATGAATTATTTAGGGTCTCTTCAGTAAGTACGATAACTTTCCCGTGCCTTCTTACACTAGCATATATTGCCTCATCATCACAAGGGCTGAGTGTGCGTAAGTCTACTATTTCTAATTGACCTGGGAATAGCTGCGATGCTTTATCTGCCCACCATACACCCATTCCGTAGGTTATGACGGTCATGGATTCTCCGTTTTCTAATGCTTCGATACTTGCCTTTAAATGAGTCCTGGCTTTACCTAGAGGTATCATGTAATCTCTGCTAGGCTCTAAAGATTTGGCTCCTTCTGAATCAGGTACTTTACTCCAGTATATTCCCTTATGTTCGAACATCACTACAGGATTTGGATCATAAAAAGCTGCTTTCATGAGCCCTTTCATATCCGCAGCATTACTAGGATAGACTATTTTTATTCCTTTTATAGGAAGGATAGAAGATTCATTCGTACCGCTATGGTACGGTCCACCACCTCCGTAGGCTCCAGTAGGTACGCGTATTATGGATTGTATGGGGAATTTACCGCCACTTAAATAGTTACTTTTACTCAGTTCTGTGACTAGCTGATTTACCCCAGGCCATATATAATCTGCGAATTGTACTTCTACTATTGGTTTACATCCTACGGCACTCATTCCTGCTGTAGAACCTATGATATAAGCCTCTTGTATAGGAGTATTAAAGACCCGATTTTTTCCATGTTTTTGTGCTAGGGTAGCTGCTTCTCTGAATACACCGCCAAGTCTATGCCCTACGTCCTGTCCATAGAGTAAAGCTTCTGGATGATCGGTAAGGATCTCGTCTATGGCATGCAGTGCAGCGTCTACCATTATTATCTTTTCTGCACCTTCTGGACTTCTCTCACCTGTCTCAGAGGTGATAGGTGTAGGAGCAAGTACGTAGTTTTCTACGGTATCTAAAGCCGGAGGAGCTGCATTTTTGGCTTTTTCAAATGCTTCTGCTACCTCAACTTTTACATTCTCTTTAATCTGGTTTATTTTAGACTGCTTTATACCCTTGGCCAGAGCTTGCTCTACTAGAAATAGGAGTGGATCTTCTTTTTGTGCATCTTCTAAGTCGTCTCTGTACCATTCGCTGCGTACACCACTGGTATGATGACCGAGTAAAGGTACTTTAGCGTGGATTAGCATCGGCTTTTGGTTTTTTCGTACCCACTTTACTGCTTTGCCTATTTCATTATAGCTTTCTGTAAAATCACTTCCGTTTACTTTGCTACGTCTTAACCCCTTAAAACCTGCTGCAAACTCATAGGCATTCATAGCACGCATCTCGTCACCACTCGCAGAGATACCCCAGTCATTATCCTGTACCAGATAGAGTATAGGCAGTTGATGTAATACGGCCATTTGTAGAGCCTCAGAGACTTCACCTTCAGTCATGGAGCCATCTCCTATGGAGCATACCACTATGGAGCCATTAGTTCCTATTTCATTTAATTTATTGTTTTTAAGATATTGTAATCCGTGAGCTATGCCAGTAGTAGGTATAGCTTGCATTCCTGTGGCACTGCTTTGGTGTGCCATTTTAGGTTTGTCCTCATGAAGCAGTGATGGATGAGAGTAGTAGGTACGCCCTCCAGAGAATGGATCATCCGCTTTAGCGAGTAGCTGAAGCATTAGCTCATAAGGAGATAGTCCTATGCCCAGTAGTATGGATTCATCCCTGTAGTAAGGTGCTACCCAGTCTATTTCTTTCAGGTGATATGCCGTAGCTAACTGTATGGCTTCATGCCCCTTAGAGGTGGAGTGTACATAGCTTGTTACGGTTCTATTATCTTCATATATAGCAGCCATCGCTCGGGCAGTATACATATGTATCAGTGCTTGTTCGTAGGTTGATTTTTTTATGTGCATTTAGGTAAGTGACCAGTTCATATTGCGGTTTGCAAGTTTAGGTCTAAATTTACTAAGACGGAAACTAGTCCATCGTCAATATGGTGTATTATATTTGCACCACCCTATCCTATGTATCCCTTAGATTCTTCCGAAAGCAAAAAATCATGGCGTGTTAAGTTAGCTACAATGATTTTAAGTGATTTGCCTAAAAAGACTCAACAACCTTTTGGCGAGTTCAATTATGAATGGATAGTTCATAACCTTGCTCAGCTTGTTTATGTCAAGGATACTGTTGGCAAATACTGTATGGTAAATCAGGCATTTTGTGATTTGACTGGATATACCATGGATCAAATATTAGGTAAAAACGACCTAGATCTAGGGTTGTTTCTAAATTCAGAGCAGATAATGATTGCGGATAAAGAGGTAGTAAACAGTGCTCAGAAAAAATATATCCCTTTAGAGCCTTTTACAGATAGGTCTGGGTCACTCTACTGGTTCAAGACGAGTAAGACGCCGATAAAGGATGAGCTCGGAAATGTGAGTCAAATATTAATAGTCTCAAGCGATATCACAAAACGGATAGAGGTAGAGCAGAGATTGTATGCTAGTGAGCTAAGGTATAAGTCTATATTCGAGAATAACTATTCTGGTATCATATTGGTAAATGAGCACCTTGACATCTTGTATAAAAACTTAGCGTTTAATAAGTTATTGAATAGTGCAGAAACAGCTCTTGCGAAGGATGACCTAAAAAAGTATATATCTGAAGAAGATCAGTACGATCTTATAGATTTAATGGCGGGTCTAGTTTCTCGTAATTATGAATATTTTGATTTAGCACTTAACATGAAGGTAGGTTCTGATGAGGTTGTGAATACAGTTTGTTTTGTAAGAGGTTTGTATGACGACGATAGTGTATTTACGGAGGCGGTGGTTACTTTTCAAAATATCAGTGATGATCTGAGAATCAGGCTTGCACTAGAAGAAAGTGAAAAAAGATTTAAAGTAATCGTAGAGAGTGCTGTAGAGGCCTTAATGCTCTTAGACTATGATGCTCAGAAGTATATAGATGTAAATAAAAGTGCAGTAGAACTATTTGGCTATTCTCGAAAAGAGCTATTAAGTTTAAAACTAGGGGAGCTTAGTCCTTTGCTCCAGTCTGATGGAGACTACAGTACAAATGCCGCCACAGATCTGATGGAAAAGTGTATCAGCGGAGAAAACGTAGTATATGAATGGACTGTAAAAAGAAAAGATAATAAGCTTATTCCTTGTGAAGTAAGGTTGGTGAAACTCCCTTTTGAAGGGAATAGAATAGTGCGTGTAAGTGCAATAGACATCTCTGAGCGTAAACGCTCAGAGAGAATGCTAAACCTTGATAAACAAAAACTGGAAGATAAAAATGAGGAACTCATTTCTCTAAATCAGGCATTAGAAAATCAGACCAATCAGTTACAAGAGTTTGCGTATATCTCCTCACATAATCTTAGATCACCAGCAGGGAATATCAGAGCATTGCTAGACTTCTATCACAATGACCCTAATGAAGAGAATTTTAAGATAGTGCTTGAAAAGTTGGATGTGGTTTCTGAAGACCTACTTGACACTATAAATGACTTAGCAGATGTAGTAAAGATTAAAAATGAGATTTCTCAAGACTTCCGTGCAATAAACCTTGCCAAACTCATAGAAAAAGCAAACGTCAGCCTTAGCCAAGAGATACTGGATAAGAAGGCTACAATAGAGGTGCAACTAAATGGTATCTCTTTTATAAAAGCGTCCAAAACCTATATGGATAGCATTATTCTAAATTTACTTTCTAATGCTCTTAAGTATAGCCAGAAAAAAGTACCTCCTCGAATACATATATCCGCTGCACATGACGAGACCTGTCTAATTTTAAAAGTAGAGGATAATGGTTTAGGTATAGATATGGAACTTTACGGAAGCAAACTATTTGGGCTGAGAAAAACATTCCATAAAAACAAGGATAGCAGAGGTGTAGGACTCTTCATTACCAAGGCACAAGTAGAGGCTATGCAAGGCACTATTTATGCTGATAGTGAGCCAGGTAAGGGTGCCACTTTTTATATAAGGTTACCAAAAAAAATGATCGTATGAGTAAAAAAGTAGCTATAATAGATGATGATGAGATATTTCAATTCACTACTAAAATCAAGTTTGAGAAACTTGGCCTAGTTGAGGATGTGATGATTTTCAATGATGGTGAAGAGGCTATGCAGTTTATTCAATCTGGGAATAAAGAAGACATGCCGGAGATATTACTTTTAGATATTAATATGCCCATAGTCGACGGGTGGGATTTTTTAGAACTTTTTGAAAAAGTACCTAAAGAAAAGAAGCAAATGATGGAGATTCTTATGTTAAGTTCTTCTATAAATCCAGATGATGTGAAGCGTGCAGAAGCCAACGCTTATGTGGCAGATTATATCACTAAGCCGATTTCAGATGCAGATGTAAAAAAAATATTTAGACAATAAGAAAGGAGCAACTTACTAGTGAGTTGCTCCTTTCTTTAAAAATAGGGTTTTAAAATATCAGCGGACATATCTGCTTAGTGCTCTGGAACTGCTGCTAAACTGAAAATCTTGGCTTACAATGAAATAGTTTTCTTTATCTACAGTGCTCTGGTAAGCTAGTTTTGCTACCGCTAACCTGCTGCTTTCAAAATCAAGTGCTCTAATTATCCTCAGCACTCCTTGACTGGTTATGTTGTTATTACGCAGATACTGCTTGGCGATAGTGCGTTTATCACTGTCAAAAGACGCTTGATTTATCATTCTAAGTGCAATATTAAGGGTGGACTGAACTTTAGTGTTTCTATGGATTGGCGTATTGGGTCCAGTTCCTCTAGTATTATACTGCTGTATTCCACTGCCGTAGTTTTTCCCTCTGCCCTGTCTGGTCCCATAGTCGCATCTGTTGGTTTTAGAAGATCTTCTGTGTGGCACTACTCTATCTATGATGAGACCTCCTCGATTATTCACTCTAGCATATATATCACTTTGCTGAGGGATTACTATTTTTCCCCTGAAGATATTGCTTTTGTTATTCCCTTGCTGATCTCTACTGCGGTGTGGTTTATTTTGTTGTGTGATACGTATAAAATGTGCTCCGGATTGTAGTTGGTTTATCTGAAAGGTTCCATCGCGAGAGAAGTGCTGTTGCCCAGATACGTGAGCTGTGGCTCTAAAAGAGTTTGTGGTTAAGAATAGTCGAGAAGCTTGAGCTTCTGCTACCATTATAATCATTGCTGCGGCTAAAAGTGTAATTGTTTTTTTCATAATATTCCTCCATTTCTAATTAGTTGAAATATTCTATCCAATAGTAGTGCCATAGTGATAAAAAAAAGTCCTAATGTGCTCTACATTAGGACTTAATATTGTTTAAATTATAAAAACAAAACAGAAATACTGTCTTTTATATTATACATATTATTCTACAGTAACTGACTTTGCCAAGTTTCTTGGCTGGTCTACGTTACATCCTCTCATTACAGCTATATAATAGCTTAGTAATTGCAGCGGTATCGTAGCGAGTATAGGCGTCAGACAGTCTTCTGTATCAGGTATTTCTATGAAGTGGTCTGCCATTTCTGCTACTTTCTCATCCCCCTCAGTTACTATAGCTATGATTTTTCCTTTTCTAGCCTTCACCTCTTGTATATTAGATACTACTTTTTCATAATAGTTACGCTTAGTGGCTATCACTACTATAGGCATCTCTTCATCTATCAGAGCGATAGGGCCGTGCTTCATCTCTGCTGCAGGGTATCCTTCTGCATGGATGTATGATATTTCCTTAAGTTTTAGTGCTCCTTCTAGTGCTACAGGAAAATTATATCCTCGACCTAAGTATAAGCAATTTGGTGCGTCTACATAAGCCGCAGCTATTTCTTTACATTTCTCATTGCAACTTTCTAATAGCTCCTCTACCTTCTGAGGTATGGTATCTAGTGCTGCAAACATCTCTCTTAGACGTTCTCGAGCTATTTTGCCTCGGATATCTGCAATTCCCAGTGCTAATAATGTAAGTACGGTTACTTGAGCTGTGAATGCTTTAGTAGATGCTACCCCTATCTCTGGTCCGGCATGTGTATATGCTCCAGCGTGTGTCATCCTAGGTATACTACTTCCTACTACATTACAGATACCGTATATAGTTGCACCTTTTTCTTTGGCTAGTTCTAATGCAGCAAGTGTATCTGCTGTTTCTCCGCTTTGGGAGATAGCTATCACTAAGTCGTCTTCGGTTATTATAGGATTTCTATATCTAAATTCAGATGCGTATTCTACCTCTACTGGTATTCTACCAAACTCTTCTATTAGATATTCACCTACTAAACCTGCATGCCAAGAAGTACCGCAAGCAACTATAATAATCCTATCCAGATTTTTTATTTTACTTGCATATTCTTCTAAACTTCGCATAGCAAAGGTTAGATTCTGTGGGTCAAAGCGACCACGCATAGAGTCATAAATAGACTTAGGCTGCTCGAAAATTTCTTTGAGCATAAAGTGCTCGTATCCACCTTTTTCTATAGCGTCGAGACTTATTTTAAGTTCTTGAATAAATGGAGATATAACTACATTATCAATAGTTTTCAAAATCATTTCTCCATCATGTATAGCTACAATTTCATTATCATTGAGGTAAGTAACAGTCTTAGTGTATTCTACTATAGGAGAAGCGTCGCTTGCAAGGTAGAATTCTCCGGGTGTTTTACTTATTCCCACTACGAGTGGACTTCCTTTACGAGCGGCTATGAGAGTATTAGGATCGTTTTTACTCAGTATTACTATCGCATATGCACCTATGACCTCATTTAGTGCGAGTCGCACTGCTTCCAGTAAATCTACTTGTTCTTTATTTTTTATTTCTTCAATGAGATGAGTAAGAACTTCAGTATCTGTATCACTTTTAAATTCATGACCCCTCGTTATCAGCATTTTTTTAAGTGTATCGTAGTTTTCTATGATACCATTATGTATGAGTGCTATGTCACCACTTTGTGATAAGTGTGGATGAGAGTTTACGGTATTGGGTTCTCCATGGGTTGCCCATCTGGTATGACCTATACCTCTATTACCAGTTAGATTTTGGCCTTTTGAAATAGCTTCAAGTTCAGAAACTTTTCCCTTGTTTTTATAGACTTTTAGGTCCTCACCTAGCAAAGCTATTCCAGCACTATCGTATCCTCGATACTCTAGTCTTTGCAGTCCTTTAATTAAGAAATCATAGGCCTGATCCGGCCCGTAGTAGGCAACTATTCCACACATAGGGTTTTATTTTTTTTATAAAGGTACAATTTATTAGGTTCAAAGTTTTAGCATTTCACAAGGTTGTTTCCAAGCTTTTTTACTTTAGAGTCAACTATTTTAGTTGAAAAACTTCTGTCAAGTCCTCTACACCGTCTAACTCTTCCCAAGGAAAAAGTTTTACTTTCACTTTTTTAGTTTTGCCACTAGCATCAGTGAACTCTTTTGTCACTATTTCTGTAGTACGACCCATATGTCCATAAGCTGCCGTTTCAAAGTAGATTGGTGTTCTAAGGTTAAATCTAGTTTCTATAAAATAGGGACGCAGATCAAACTTAGGCATCCTGAGTAGCTCATCCGCTATCTGTCCATCGGTCATATTTACTTTTGATGTACCGTAGGTATTTACATATAATCCCATTGGCTGAGCTACACCTATAGCATACGCTACTTGTACTAACACTTCGTCACAAACTCCTGCGGCAACTAGATTCTTAGCGATATGTCTAGTTGCGTAAGCACCACTTCTATCTACCTTACTTGGATCTTTACCAGAGAATGCACCGCCACCGTGAGCTCCTTTCCCACCGTAGGTGTCTACTATAATCTTACGACCTGTAAGGCCTGTATCTCCGTGTGGTCCACCTATTACGAATATCCCGGTAGGGTTTACGTGATACGTGATTTCATCCGTGAAGAGCTTTTGAGTTTCCTCAGGTAAAAGGTTCTTGACGCGAGGAATCAAGATATTAATGACATCTGCTTTGATTTTTTTAAGCATTTCAGACTCTGTATCAAAATCGTCGTGCTGTGTAGAGACTACTATAGCATCTATGGCTATTGGCTTATTGTTGTCATCATACTTTATGGTTACCTGAGACTTACTATCTGGTCTTAAGTAGGTTATCTCCTTATTCTCTCTGCGTAGCTCTGCGAGCTCTTTTAGCAACATATGGCTGAGTTCAAGAGGAAGAGGCATGTAACTCTCAGTTTCGTTAGTAGCATAGCCAAACATCATTCCTTGGTCACCGGCACCTTGGTCTTCAGGATTCTTGCGTTCTACTCCTTGATTTATATCTGGAGACTGCTCGTGTATGGCACTAAAAACACCGCACGAGTTACCGTCAAACATATATGCACTTTTGGTGTATCCTATTTTATTAATGGTCTCTCTAGCTATTTTTTGTACATCTAAGTATGTATTTGATTTCACCTCTCCGGCCAGTACTACCTGTCCAGTAGTTACTAATGTTTCGCAGGCTACTTTACTGCTAGCGTCAAATGCTAGAAAATTATCTATTAGTGCATCAGAAATTTGATCTGCAACCTTGTCTGGATGTCCTTCAGAAACTGATTCTGATGTAAAAAAATATGCCATAATTTATATTAAAAAATAAAGCGGCGAAAGTAAGTAAGTTATGGCATATATTAAAGTTGTTACACCTTATTTACTAGCATTCGTTTGGAACGCCTTAGGATAGTATCTAAGACTAAATGTAATACCGCCTTGTCTTAGTTCGAATTGTGTAGTTCCCTTATCTGTGGTTTCTACTAAGACATGATTATCGGGGTCAGAGATATCGTAAATAGACGTTTCTAGAGTGAACTCTATGTAATGTTTATAATGAGGATCTCTGAAGTTCGGCATATATGAAAGGTCAAATTCTAGCTTGTTGCCTTTTTTAATTTTTTTTTGGATTCCAAAACTGAAATAAGCGTACAAATAAAAGTTAGACCTGTAGTTTGGATCGTCGACAAATCTAGATGTCATTTGTTGCACCAAAGCTTGATTTTCCTTCGGGAAAATGTCTGGACCAAAGGTAAGCCTATCGATTGGAGGGCTTTTCCTTACAACTTGGTTCACGGAATTCTTAAAATAAGCAGTGCCTAGTCCAGGATGGAGAGAATAACCTCGAGTGCCAGGAAGTGAAAAGTCCCTACGAAAACTTAAAGGAATACATCTTGACGTATAAAAAAAAGCTTTTTGAGACTCAGGAAAGTCTAAATCTATTTCAAAGTATCGAGGTGCTTTGTGGTTTGGATAAGCAGAAGAAAACTCCAAATCACCAATAGTGTTTGTTGCAGAAGTTAAGAAATTCCATAAAGTAGAAATCGCTCTAATTATCATTTATATTATTTGTGATATGTGTATCTTTTTATGCCTCAAGGCTTAGTGCTCAGTCAGACAAACGTACTAGTCCCATCGGAAAGAGTACTTTGAGAAATAACTTTCATGTAGGATTACCCATAGGAGCAGGAAGTGTTAGGCCATATATGATTGGTCCATTCCTTTTGTAAAAGGTTAGTAGTACAAATGGAATCTATTCTTCGACTGACGATAACAGAAACGCTAAAGAAGGATTTGAAATGAGACTTCAAAGTGATCTCAAGGTTTCATTAAAACTTTACAATCCTAAAGGAATTCATGAAACTTTCAGGAAAAGTAAAGTTTGTAAAGAGTATAAAAGCTACCTTCATTATATCTTACCATTATCAAAATGGTTTAATCCATACAGATCATTTGGTTTAGACTTAGATAGAGCTATTTGTTCGCCTGCTTTAGGAATAAAGGTTGGATCCGTTAGTGCAAAAGGTAGTATTTGGTGTGATTTGACTACTTCTGGAATGTTAGCTATTAATGTAAACGCAGCTATTTATAAATTGAAAATGTGGGATATAAAAAGGAACTATATCGGTCTTAGAGGCACCTACCTTAATGCATTTTCAGGTCACATAAAATGAAGTAGTACGGATCTTTGGGGACTCACTGCCACCTTAAACAGATACTATTTCGGAAAAAGTTTTGGCCTTGAGTTTAAAGCTGGTATCGGCAGAGCATCTATTTCGTCTAGTGACTAATATTTTGACACTAGAGAGCATACTTCGGAATCTAGAGAGCTAATTGTTCCCATTGTAGGTGTGTCTTACAATCTGTATTTGTTTAAGTTCCGAAAGTAATAATAGAACAAAACTGTAATCTACCAACCGTTTGGTATTCCAGTTGTTTTTCATATATTTGACAATTACATTATGGCAAAACCAAAGATAGACCGCAAGACAATTCTCAAAAACTCCCTTTCTGTTTTTAAGACTAAAGGTTACAGTGCTACCTCCATGAGTGATCTAGCACAAGCTAGTGGTTTGCTAAAAGGGAGCATGTATCACTACATCGAAAGTAAAGAGCAGCTTATGCTTGAAGTGTTG
>TARA_B110000971_G_scaffold136118_1_pt1 | contig 11054 bp, 18 predicted proteins | sample TARA_B110000971 | Tara Oceans TARA_B110000971 (sample SAMEA4397842) | marine metagenome | biome: Polar Biome; feature: [SRF] surface water layer (ENVO:00010504); material: water (ENVO:00002006), including particulate matter (ENVO:01000060) such as... | depth 5 m | reverse complement strand
TTTTTAAGTGATTATAGATTCTAGAATATAATTTGATAGTTCTCCTTTAAATACCTTACCAAAATATCCACCCTGTAACCCTATTAACAATTCGTCTATTAAATATTTTTTTCTCAAATTTAACATGCTTGGAGCGCCATAAACTTTAGATCTACTTCTTATTTTAGTGTTAATTTCTCTTTTGCGCTTGGTGTTTAATTTAATTGATTTGTCTTTAATCATAGTATAATAGATACTTAATATAAGTTCGGTCATTCTCTTAGAACACTCTTTATTATCTAATCTAGGTGTCAAAGCACCCGGACACCGTTTAATTAGAGCATTCGTTACGTTATCACGCATATCGTTACTAGGCCCTAATATGATGTCATTATACATATCTTGTCTAAGTTTTTTTTTATCGCCGAATTTATTATAAGAATAATGGGATGGCGACTTTGGGGGCAACATCCTAGGATTGTATCCTCCGCAATTATTATAAAAATAATCCATTAACATCTGCTGACCAAGCACGTTGGGAAGTCCTGTACCCGATCTTGGACCAAGTGGATCATCCCCAGATGCCCAAAATTCTGGCGCACCTCCCCGTGTTTTAATACCATATCTAAACGCCCAGTCTGTTTCGCGCTCTGGTCCGGCAAGTTGTTTTTGTCTCAATGTTGCGTGAGGGCCTATACCAGGTACGGGATTGCAGTGAATAACCCACCCATTTCCTACATCAACATCCGGACCCGCCTTTCCAAACTTGGTTATTCTTTTCATAGGGGTCTTCTTTTTACGAGCACATCGCGACTTGCGTTGAGCGGCGGACAATTTCTGAACTAACTTAGGAGTCTTTGAGTCTACTTTTTTACTTGGTCGGCAATAAGCGATACTCTCTTTAGTCTTGCGTCCACATGGTTTTCTTTTGGGCCAGGCACAAGCGTCTACCCATTTTTCTTTGTACCAGCGAGATAAATTTGATTTTCCTTTTGAACCAGTGTATTTTCCTCCCTTTGATTTGTATTCTCTAACAAGTCTACCCGAATCATATGCTCCCCATCTACGTCCTTTTATAGACCTCTGAATTTTAGACTTGATAGATTCATACATTTTCTTATTAACTACATTATCAGGGGCTTGGTATTTTTTACCGAAATTTAGTTCTATAACATTCTCTTCTTCTAACCAAGCAAGCGCATTATTATACCATTCATAAAGATCATCTCCAGGTCCATATGGATACCCCATTTTATTCAAAAGTTCGAGAGTATAGTCGGCCGCCTGCTCTACATTAATCCCCTGCTGTCCTCGGTATTGTATATTATCGGGGTCTAATGTAACTATTTCATCTAGGACGTAACTTATTATATTATACCATAACAAGTCATCTGAAAGATCCTTTTTCGTTAAGATAGAAGACATTTTCTTTAGCAAAAAAGCAGTGTCATGTTTCAAGGGGTTTAACGCCAACCATGGTTCTCCTGAATTTGGAGTCATTTGTTCGATAGAATATTGTTCCGGATTAAAATTAGACCCCATAGACCTTCTAATAGAATTATAAAAATCGATATTAATGGCAAGTAAAATCATCTTGAGATACCTTTTCGATTTAGTAAATTTTCTAGCTAGGTATCCGCGAGCCAACTTTTGAAGTTCTGGGGCAGCGGCATATTCAAGTATTATCTGGGCTGGGTCCCAACGTACTTTATCCGCGAGAATGTCTTTTATTTGTGCCGCATTTTTCATTCCAAAGGACAGCTTCTTACTACCAGATATGTCAGTTGGAAACTTACCTGTTTTATTGTAAACATTAAGTCTACGTTTGTAGTCGGCAAGACTGGCTTTAAGACTTGGTTTGTTCCAAAGTATGTACATAGACAAATAACCGGGTTTCATTGGGTCTTTAGTACGAAGGTCTTTCTTATGACGTGAAATGTATCTCTCGCGGCGCTCTTTGTCTTTATGAATGGTAAAGTCAGACATGCCTGCTGCTCCAAACTTACGAGTATACGTTTTACCATTCTTTTCAAATACTATCTCATACTTCTTGGAGTTTCCTTTCAGTTTTTTAAAACTTTTTACTTTTATCATTTAAAATATATCTATATTTTATTTTAATCACAATACAAAAATTACTTCTTAAAAGTATGACTTCAGGTTCCAAATAGGTATATTACCGGTGTCGCAAAATATAGACATTTTATCAACGTAATGTCTACAATCGTATATACCAAATATGTACTTTTTATTTATAATACACGAGTAAGTTTCTATTTCTTGAAAAGTTTTTTCAGTTGAACCCAGTATTACGTCTTTTTTAATTACAAATGGTTCATTTTTAAAAAAGTTTTCAAGTATATAACGGAATTGTTCATTAAATTCGGGATCGTATAAATTTGGATACAGTCTCTTGAGATTTTTACCGTTTTCATTATTAATATCTGAGGTTACGCAAGTATTATTTTCATTAAATGCCCTAAAATCATATCGAACTCTTTTAATTGGTGTTTTAAAAGATATACCAGTGTGAGTTATACCCCCCGGAATTTTTTCCAAATGAAGTATAACATTTTTTGAAAATACATTAAAGGCCAGACTTAACAGATAAAATATCATTCATTATATAATGTACTATATATAATAATTATATTTAAAATCATCCGTGATTCTAATTTGCCTTATTATAGGTCCAGATATCAACATGACCATTTATTAAATTTCTCTTTTCAAATGAAAAGTCTTCCATTAGTTTGTCTATATTTGAAATGTACTCTAATGTATAAGGTTCGCCTGCTAACATCATCTTAGACGGTTTATAATCTGTAGAGATGTCAACGATAATTACTTTATTCTTAGATATTCTAATAGAGTTATTAAGAATTCTCCTGTGACCTTCTTCTGGTATTTCATGAAAAGCGAACATGCATGTAACTATATCATATTCTCTATCTTTACCATAAGTTTCTGCGTTTCCATATATATAATTACTCCCTGGATTAAATAAACTAGAATATCTCAACATTTCCTTAGATGTATCAACACCTGTTTGTCCAGGTTTGGTGGAAAACCCTGTTCCGCAACATAGATCGCATACACTACCATGTATTTCGTCGTATATCTGTTTTCTAATGTCTACTCCCGAATAAGCCTTTTTGTCTATAAGTTTTGTAAATAAAGGCGTCGCCGCTGCATGAAGGTTACCCAACGTGCCCGTATTACCTAGATTATGAATTGATGGGTTATACCAGTAAGGGTGGTTTATTGAAAAAATAAGTGTATTAATTAAGGCTATCATACTTTATGTAATGTAATGTAATATATTGTAATCTTATTTATTTTTAAGTAAATTTATTTATATTATGAGGGGATAAATAAGAATCTTTACACACTTTACGTGTATTACCAAGTTCATTTGCGGTATAATCTATACCTTGTATTATTTGTTTTTTTCTTTCCTTCTCTGTCTTACCCAATTTTACCCGTTTCATAAACTTTAAAAAAATTTGGTTTGCTCTATATGTACGCACGTCTTTACATGTTATATTTGAATTAACTTTATTACGTAGAAACGTGTTTAAATCGGTACTGGTTATACATTTTCCTTCAGAGTCGTAAAATAAATTAGGTCCCTTAATTTTTTTGGCGCGATTTATAAAATTTAAACTTTTTTCTGATGTAATTGTTTTAGCGTGTTGGATACCCTTTTTTCCTATAAAAGTTAATTTATTACCGTTAAGGTGACTTTTAAGCATGGTCGTTATACCGTAGGAACCGTTTTCCTTTTTATACATTTCATTTCCAACACGGATATTCATATCTTCCATTATTTTAATAACGTTAGCTATTACGCAATCTCTTGAAAGATCCTTTCTTTTAATAAAATTATTAATTACTCTAGAGTAATGATCGTAATTAAAATTTTTCATCTTATTAAATTTAGCCTTCTTTGACTTCTCGGTCCAGTCTGAATGATAAATGTATTGTTTTCTACCTTTTAAATCATAACCGGTAGCCTGAATCTTTGAATTTTTAGACCCGTCTATTTTAACTAATGTCCACATAGGCGGTATTCTTAATTTTTTAATTCTTTCAAGATCTTCCTGAATTTTAGTACTGTATACAAAACCAGATTTAGTTTTATGTCTCGTTATGTACATTCTTAATAATTTAAGGATATTTTTAAATTAGAATGTATAATTACAATAAGTAATTAATAAATATAGAGTTATATAGGATAAAATATAACTTAACTAAATAAATGTCATTCTGGAATATCGCCCTGGTAGATTCGTCTGCTAGCATGACTTCAAATCAGGATTCTGTTAATAAAGGTATTATTGATCTTTTCAATGATCAACATGATAATACAGATCGTTTTACATTTATAACATTTAACACGCTAGTTAAAAATATAGCCGACGCAAAATTCAACGAAATTAAATGTGAAGACATTATTAATTCAATATTAAACGTAGGTTTAACTGCGCTATACGACGCAATTGGTCATGTATACAAAATGATTATCGCCGAAAATTGTAAAAATGTTTCGCTTACTATTATAACTGATGGTTATGAAAATTCAAGTAAAATACATACTTTAGTTTCTCTCAAAAACCTTAGGGAAACAATCGACGAGATGTGTAACTTGAATGTATCATTTATATGTGAAAACGAACACGACTTAAAAACCAATTCAGCGATTATTTCACATGCAAACGAATCACGCGAAGTATCCGGCGATTACGTAGAAGCCTTTAGAAATATTTCTAGGTCAATGTCATACTCGAGACCCCCAAGTGTTAATCAAATTTATTCAATCGGAAATGAAAATGAAAATGAAAATGAAAATGAATCAGTGTCTGAACCAATTGTTAAGAGGCAAAATTCTTACGCTGAAAAAAAAAGACCCCGTTTGTTCTTCTGAATTCATTAGCTGTAAGACTGTGTAAGTATTCCACGAATCTATTGAAATGTAGTCATCTTTATTATTATTAATCTTTTCTCGTAGACTTTTGAAATGCATAAATTAATTCCCAAAGGAATATATTTATTCATTAAGGCACAATTTGTCTTGAAATATTTTTAGATGTATACCTGTAAAAAATTAGTTCAAAGGGGTATAGCAATGAAAAATATATTTATAATAAAAATCCATTTTAATCTATTAACATTTCCATCTTGCCTCGCAGTTTGTACATGTCACAAAAGTAGTCATTGGTTCGTCGGCCGAGCGCGTCTGCAACTGATAATATACAGTCTTCATAGATTTACACTTACCACATTTAAACATTCCGTCGTCTGTTGCCAACTGTTTCACTACGATTCTTTCTAAATTTTTAGATTGTATAATATTCCAGAGAGTAGGGTTAAGTTCTTCTCTTGTTAGTTTGACAAGAGAATATGGGTCAATGCGACCATTTTTGATCTTTGAAATCATTTCCTGTGCATTTGTCGTATAGGATATATTAGCCAATAGTCTTCTAGCATTTGACGCATAATACCTAACAAATTTTTTATCTGACCATTTTAATGGAGTTTCATTTTTCTTAGACAATTCAACAGCGTTATTAAATACACCTTTTTCCATGTTTACAACTATGATATTGTCTTGAGCGATTCTGAGAAATTCTGCACATTTCTGAATGAATATTTCGCGGCGATAAGACATGATTACACTACTGAATTCATTTTGTATCTAATAATATTTATTTTATGTAAAAAAAGTTATAAATAAAATAAACTTTATTACGAAAATGGAATCTGAAAGTAAAGATTTGTCTTTAATTTTTTTAAGTTATAGTATACTGTTATATTAGCGTTATTATTTACATTTGGAATGCCCGGAACAGCGATTTATTATAAGTTTTTTAATAATGAATAAAAATATAATATTAATAATAAATGGCTAGCGTTGAAGAAAACCCCAAAGAAATAGAATATAACGATAACGATAGCGATAGCGATAGCGATAATGAAAGCAGTTCGAGAGGAATGATATTACTTGGTATTTTGATATTATTACTGATGATGTTTGGTTTTTGGGCACTGTCCGAATTTAGTCAGGCAACTTATAAATATTCGTTTGGAAGTGCAGACCTCTCTTATAGCCCCGCCGCCGCGCTTATGAGTGCTTAAATTACATTTTTTAAATGTATTTAAAAATATTTAAGATATAAATATTAAGAAATATGATAAGGCGACTGTTTATTGAAGAGGCTGAGATGTGTGCAATGAAATCTGATATGAATTTCAACCATGGCGCTGTTGTTATTTATCGCGGAAAAATTCTGTCATCTGGGTACAATTATTATCACGAACACAAATTTAATTCTAATTATAAAGAGTCTGTACACGCAGAAGTTAGCGCAATCAATAACGCGCTTAAAAAAATTACTGCGAACGAACTTAAAAAATGTGAACTTGTTATAATTAGAGTTAATCGACGGGGAGAACATCTAAATTCGAAGCCATGCTGTCATTGTGAAAAGTTTATAAATAGATTCAATCTCAAGAAGGTATTTCATTCTTAATTCTTAAAAAAGCATATATTCATCATGAGATACAGACCCGATATAACCGACAAATTGGAAAGAGCTGGTTTGTATTTTAATGGAAAAGTATAAAAAATAAGAGTAGCGAGTAATGTAAATAAAATTAGGCCATAGATCCCGTATATAGCAATATCAGGTTTTTCATAAAAACTGCCATATACAATAGCAAGAGACGAAATCAATTCAAATAATCCAGCTAAAAGAACGATAATTTGGCTAAATTCTGAAATACCTTCGGGTAATTTAGTCGCTAATCTAGCAGATTCAGATGCTCCAAAAGAAGAAACTTTAGATATACCGGAAAGAACAAACATCATTACAAATAAAATGATAGAGAATAATACGCTATTCTTCATTTAATTTATATATAAAGTATATTTTAAATTAAGGATGATATTGTTTTTATTTACAAATTTACGTAAAAAAGATTTTATTCGATATAAATACAGGTATAACCTTGAAGATTGTGTACATGTTCATCATATAATTCCACTCCAGTGGAAGTCTAAAGCCAATATAAATGGATATGATGTTGATATGGGATACAATATGATGTTTATGCCTAATAAAATAGGAAAAACTAAACTTAACACAATCCGAAGAAATCACGAAGGTGGCCATGTGCAATATAATAAATATATAAATGAAAGACTGGAACACGAGTGTCCTTTTGAGATTAGACAATCAGTCAGACACTGCTTATCAAATGGCCTAGAAATACCTTGGAAATGAATGTAATTAAGCTTTCGCCCGGGATCGAACCGGGGTTAGTGGATTCAAAGTCCACGGTCATTACCTCTAGACCACGAAAGCTTGATTACATTGTAAAATTAATATACTCCTCCATTCGGGATCGAACCGAAGACATTGCGGTTAACAGCCGCACGCTCTAACCAACTGAGCTATAGAGGAATGTATTAATTAAAATACGTTATTTTTGTATTCCCTATGGAATTTTTTTAATCATATCATAAAGCATATTAGTAAGTGCCTTATCAATAATAAGGAGTTCTTTTAGTTTTTCTGGGTTTTCCATAATTTCTTTGATGTATAGTGTGTGATCTACAGCATCCATCGATAAATATATATCTCTCATTTCTTTATATCAATTTCACTCATCTGGGACTTCGACCTCTGCTTCTTCCTCGTCTTCAGAGTCTACAATGGAATACCCTGATAGCTTATTGCTCTTGTAAATCTTTGCTTGTACAAGCTTGTATCCAACTCCAAACTGTGTCTTACCTACAAACCATACTCCAGTAGTCTGAATAAGGCACACTGCCTCGCATCCACGAGGAATAGCATCGCTATCAATCTCACCGTTTTCATCTACGATTTTAACTTCCTTCTTGTTCTCATCATAAAGCTTAAATAGAGGCTCTCCCTTCTTAAGATCAAATGGAAGCTTAACCTTAAGATTAGAAGGCCACTTTGGATCCTTTGGAAACTTCTCAGCAGACTTATAAAACTCGTTTACAAGTTCACTGCTTAGCTTCTTACCGAACCACGCGTCACTCTGAGTAGGCATCGCCTTAGCCTTTTCGTCGATGGAGCGAATATTGTTAGTTAGCTTATGTAGTTGTTCGTTCTGGGTATCCGCATTAGCCATTGCCAAAGAAATATGATACTTTACTGGCCCATTCTCGGGCTTTGAACTGTCGATACCAAAGGGAATACGTACCCGGCAAGTCTGAAGGAAAAATGGACCGGGCTGTTCGCCATTATTGTAATTTACAAGAACTCCCTGTCCACCTAGCTTATTCTGCCGCGGTGGCAAGAAAGTAATATTGTCCTTGTTGAATTCGTTAGAGAGTAGAATGTTGTTGCTGGCCATTGTGTATCTGTTGATAACTAAGTATAAATTTAACCTTTAAGTAGGTTAAAATTCTGTAAAAAAAATACACAATTATCTTAAATGTACGCCATTCTCATAATAATACTGGTTATTACATTGATAGAGATTTATAATATAATACCAGAAAGACAAAATGAAACAATTAGTGATAAACTAGATACAACTGAAGAAATAAATTTGAAATTAAATGAATATCGGGTTAAAGAGGGTACAAATGTATTTCATAGCCCAGGAAGAATATTAATTAAACAAAGTTATAATTTAATTTTAAAGTACAACGATGAGAATATATTAATGGAAAAAGACAAAAATTACAATATAAAAGATAATTTTGAAATAGAAATAATAAATATAGATAATAACGACATTGTTTACTATTATATAAGTTCATGAAAATAATTTCTTGTTCCGGTTTACATAAAATAACAGTCATAATTTTACATGGTTTTAATCAAGACATTTCTGAGATGGAATACATATCCAACTTAATCAATGAAGAATGTGATTTTATCAGGTGGGTTATTTTAGAAGGTAAGGGTATGAAATGGTACGACTATTACACCCAGAGAGATAATCACAATCGGCACGATAAAATAAACTATACCCATTTTACGCAATCGTGCGATTATCTTAAAAAAACTATACACGACGAATTAAAATTGATACAGTCTGATAATTTATACTTGGTAGGAATTTCACAGGGCGGTACAATATGTATTAATACTGCTATTAATCTAAACTGTCGTTTAGGTGGCACAATTTGTATAGATACTATATTTTTATCAGACTATATGTCTGATGTTTCTTTTTTCCAACAGGTATTCTTCGCATTAATTTCTACAAAAGACAAGGTTTATAACCCTAATTTTCAAACCATTTGCTACAATTTTCTTCGTTTTCTTGGAAATGAAATACATATTACTAAACGAGACACTCAACACTGTAAAAATACAATAGAAATATGTAATTACATAAAAGATATTTTTACAGAAAAATTACTTAAAAAATTATAATATATATATTTTATACCATGACTTCCGCCGATGACTACACGATGCACGATCGCGCCGATGATGACCCAGACATTCTAGAACTTTTGGAAGAAGAACGTAAATGGAGAGTCATTTCTAATTTTAAGGAATTTATTTCAAAAGAACCCGAATTTATTGCCATCAAAAACCTGTCTTGTCAAGATATTTTGAGCATAATCGAAACAACGAGATCAAATAAAAACGAAAAAGATTACCCAGATTGGCACATCCAATTTATCACGGATCTTATTAATGGAATAAGATATGGTCCGTTTGATACGAATTTTGTCAAGAATGTTTATGACAACATTTACATTGAGATGTACATTTAATCAAATAAGATTTCTCTAAGTCTAGTGTTTGATTTATAAAATTTATCGTATATTTTAGATTCATTCAATATAGTTACAGTGCTTAGTGCACTTTTATCCGCGAGTTCAGCTAATGTAAAAAACTTTTCGTGCACATTTTTTGAAATATAATAAATCATGCCGTATAATTGCTTATCTTTTAAAGGCTCTTTTAAGTAGTCTTTCATGTTACGTTTAATTACCCTAATTTTATCTTGGACTTTTTGAGGAATTTCTATGTCACTTTTAGTGCCAATTGGTACAGATATATACTTTTCAAACCCTGTTCCTTTGAAGAGGTCTTTTAATCTAAAATTGTGCGCGTAAATGTCGCCGATAAATGTATCTGTAACGCTTGATATACGCTGAATGGATACATTTAAATTATTATACACCATTGGGTAGTAAATTGCCCAGGCTAGAAGTGCTTTTCTTTCTTTTCCGATCATTGTTTTATTTAAAATTAATACATTATACCACATTGAAATTATTTCTTTTTCTACTCTTTCGAATGAAATAGGGTTATAATATGGTCTTATTTTATCTAAAATTTCTGTCAGATTTCTTATTCCGTTAGCTATTCTCTGATCTTCGGCGTCTAATGAAATCCAAGTGTTAATCTTTGAAAGGTCTCTCGAGACCGGTTTTCCATCTTTTATTATACTCACTACTACTAAACCAGGTTCTAAAAAGGTGCCGGACCCAAAGTTTATGTCCTGTTTGAATGTTTTAAAAGGATTTAAACTAATACTTGATTTTGCTATACCACATTCATTACATATCATCTCATGATTTGAAAATATGATATTACTTGATTCACATATGTCACATATATCAGGTAATACATTGGGTACCATTGGTACTACAACAGGTTCTGAAATTAATCCTTGTTTTTTTAGACAGTCTAATAAATGGGTTTTTTGATCTTGTATACTTTTATCAGATATACTCTTTTGTAATAACAACGCCGTCAGCTGTTTTGACATACTTAATTATAATTAATTATTTTATTTTGTAATTATAATTACGATGCAATTAATTTATGAGGCCATTATAGTTGGTATAGCGTTTGTAATATTCGGTAATATTGCAGCATTTCTAGTGGGTCCATTTTTCAAAGTTGATCTACCAGAAGAATGTAAAAATTGGAATAAGTTTTATGCAATGGAAATTACGCTTTTTGTAGCCGGTGTCCTTGGTCACCTTGCATTTGAATTCTCGGGTGCTAATAAATGGTATTGTAAAAATGGATTTGCCTGTAAAAGATAAATGAAAAATGAAAGTG
>TARA_B110000971_G_scaffold221961_1_pt1 | contig 11084 bp, 10 predicted proteins | sample TARA_B110000971 | Tara Oceans TARA_B110000971 (sample SAMEA4397842) | marine metagenome | biome: Polar Biome; feature: [SRF] surface water layer (ENVO:00010504); material: water (ENVO:00002006), including particulate matter (ENVO:01000060) such as... | depth 5 m | reverse complement strand
AAGAACATTAAACTTCTTTTTTAATGCTCGTTTTATTAAAAGAGACAAACATATTGATCCAAATAATTCGAGATAAACGCAAGTTAAAGGGTGCTAAGAGTAGTAAAGTAATAATAATAGCGGCAAAACATTGCAAAAGAGTTGCATTAAAAAACAGTTTACTCAATAAGAAAACACTTATAGAAAGCGTTACAGTTATTCCATAGTTTACATACATAGCTCCATAAAAGAAGGAGGGTTCCATCATGTATTTTAGCTTGCATTTTGGGCAATTATCGTGTAATTTGGTCACCTTATTTGGGTGAAATGTGAATTTATGTTCATAAAATTCCCCTTCATGACATCTTGGGCACTTTACGTTAAAAATACTATAAAACTTGCTTCCCTTTTTAAACATAATAGACTATAAATTTGTATACTTTTGCAAATATAAAGTTTTAAACTTTTTTTTAAGTAACAATCATTACATTACATGTTAAACGTACACAACTTAACAGTTTCCTTTATGGGAACTGAATTATTTTCAGGAATTACTTTTAAGCTTAATAAAGGGGATAGAATAGGTCTTATTGGGAAAAATGGTGCAGGAAAATCGACCCTCTTAAAAGTGCTTTCTAAAGATATAGAAAGTAGTGGAACCATGGCTTTTGATAAAGACGTTCAGATTGGTTTCTTAAGACAAGATATTGATTTTGTAGCAGGAAGGACAATTTTAGAGGAAGCATATCAAGCTTTTGAAGAAATAAAAGAAATTGAATTAAAACTCGATGAAATTAATGAGCAATTAGCAACAAGAACAGATTATGAAAGCGAGGAGTATAGTCAGCTTATTCTCGACCTAACAGATAGTACAGAGCGTTATGAATTGCTTGGAGGGTATAATTATCAGGGAGACACAGAAAAAATATTACAAGGTTTAGGTTTTCAGAGGGAAGATTTTGATAAACTGACAGACACTTTTTCTGGAGGCTGGAGAATGCGTATTGAATTGGCGAAATTACTATTACAAAATAACGATATTCTTTTATTAGATGAGCCAACAAACCATTTAGATATTGAATCTATTATCTGGTTAGAGAATTTCTTAAAAGGATATTCTGGAGCAATTGTTTTGGTATCGCATGATAAAATGTTTTTAGACAATGTAACCAACAGAACTATTGAAATTTCTTTAGGTCAGATCTATGACTATAAAAAACCCTATTCTGAATTCTTATTATTAAGAGGAGAAATAAAAGAAAAGCAATTACAAGCCCAAAAGAATCAAGAAAAAGAAATAAAACAAAAACAACATTTAATAAATAAATTTAAAGCCAAAGCGAGTAAAGCTTCAATGGCCCAATCTTTAATGAAACAACTTGATAAAGTTGAATTGATTGAAGTAGATAAGGACGATAACCAAGCGATGAATGTTCGCTTTGCAATCTCTAAAGATCCTGGGAAAATTATTGTTGAAGCAGAAAACTTAAGTAAAAGTTATGGTGATAAGCACGTTTTAGAAAATGTAGATTTATTAATTGAAAGAAATAGTAAAATTGCTTTTGTTGGTCAAAATGGACAAGGAAAATCTACGTTGGCAAAAATGATGGTTGGCGAAATTCCTTTTGAAGGACTTTTAAAATTGGGTCATAATGTAGAAGTTGGGTATTTTGCTCAAAATCAATCAGAACATCTACCCCCTGAAAAGACGGTTTTAGAAATTATGGAAGATGCTGCAACTGATGGAAATAGAATGCGTGTTAGAGATATGTTGGGTTCATTCCTATTTGGTGGAGACGCTGCAGACAAAAAAGCAAAAGTACTTTCAGGAGGAGAAAGAAACAGGTTGGCATTGTGTAAATTATTGTTAGCACCTTTTAATGTGTTGATAATGGATGAGCCAACAAATCACTTAGATATTGCTTCCAAAAACGTGCTAAAAGAAGCACTAAAAAGCTTCAATGGAACGTTAATATTAGTTTCTCATGATAGAGATTTCTTACAAGGATTAACATCAACAGTTTATGGTTTTAAGGACAAAGAAATTAAAGAATATTTAGGAGATATTGATTATTTTCTAGAGCAGCATAAAATTGAAAGCCTTCGAGAAGCAGAAAAAAGAACTATTGTAAAAGTAGATAAAACCTCTGATAAAAAAGAAGCGAACCCATTTTCTAAAGAGCAAGAAAAACAACTTAAAAAATTAAAAAACAAACTTTCTAATATAGAAACTGAAATTGCAGATTTAGAAGCTGAAGTTGAAAAAATAGATTTAGAATTGGCTCAAGATTATGATGAAGTTTCTGCAAGGCCAAGTTTCTTTGAAAAATACAAAGCTAAGAAAGCAAAAGTAGACGCTTTAATGGAACAATGGGAAAAGGTAGAGGCAGAAGTTGCTAATTTTTCATAACATCCTTTATTCCTGTTTCTGAGGTTTCGGAAGTAGTACCCCAAACATTTAAATTATAGATTCCTTTATTTAGGAAGTGCAAAGAATGGATTTCAATTCAAAAATACAAACCCAAAACCAACAAGTAATTCTTCCAATTTTAGAAGAAAAAAAGGTAACACTGTTTATAAAAAGAGAAGATTTAATTCACCCTTTTGTCTCAGGAAATAAATTCAGAAAATTAAAATACAACTTACAAGAAGCAAAAAAGCTTAAAAAGAAAGCCTTACTTACTTTCGGTGGAGCATATTCTAACCATATTGCAGCTACTGCAGTTGCTGGTAAACTGGGGGGATTTAAAACTTTTGGAATTATAAGAGGAGATGAATTGGGTAAAAATCTTAAAGAAACTTTAGAAGAAAATGCTACTTTAAGAGAAGCTCATAAAAATGGAATGAAGTTTCATTTTGTTTCTAGAGAATTATATCGACAAAAATCTTCATTTGGATTTATTGAAAAGATGAAAAATAAATGGGGAGATTTCTACGTTATTCCTGAAGGAGGAACAAATTGTTTGGCAGTTGATGGATGTGAAGAAATTTTAACTAAAGAAGATTCAGAATTCGATTATATTTGTTCAGCTGTAGGTACCGGAGGAACAATTGCAGGATTGATAAAGTCGCTAAAAAAACATCAGAAGGTTATTGGTTTTCCTGCCTTAAAAGGAAATTTTTTGTCTGAAGAGATTAAAAAATATACGGTTAAGAATAATAACTGGAGTTTACAAAAAGCCTATCATTTTGGTGGTTATGCGAAATATAACGAAGAATTAATTACTTTTATCAATGACTTTAAGAAAGAAACAACCATTTTGTTAGATCCAGTTTATACCGCAAAAATGGTCTTTGGAATTTTAGATCTAATAAAAAAAGACACCTTTACTGAAGGGACTAAAATTTTAGCAATTCATACAGGGGGAATTCAAGCGATAGCAGGATTTAATCAAAGGTTAGAAAATAAAAATCAGCAAATAATTAAGTGCTCATGAAGTTAAAAGTTGTATTATATTGTGTTTGTTTATTGACTGTTATTAGTTGTGGTTCGCCTAAAAAAACGATTAAAAATAAGAAAAGCTCTAACGTCGTTTTAAACGGGTTCAAACCGAAAGAATTACCTTCTGTAAATGAAAAAGAGCTCACAAAAAAATTAATAAAGAAAAACCCGAAGTTAAATACCTATACCCTTGATTATATTAGAACGTATGCGCCCATAGCAGTAAAAGAAATGTTTGTCAGTAAAATTCCTGCAAGTATTACTTTAGCTCAGGGTATCTTAGAATCTGGAAGAGGAAGAAGTGGCTTAGCATTAAGGTCAAATAATCATTTTGGCATTAAATGTCATTCAAAATGGACAGGAGCCCGTGTTTATCATGATGATGATAAAAAAGGAGAATGTTTTAGGAAATACCAATATGTAGCGTCTTCTTATAAAGATCATTCTGAATTTTTGACCAATCGAAAAAGATATGCTTTCTTATTTGATTATAATTTAAAGGATTATAAGAAATGGGCAAAAGGCTTGAAAAAAGCAGGATATGCTACAGATAAAAAATACCCAAACAAGCTCATAAGTATTATTGAAAATTATAAATTGTATGAGTTTGATAATGTGAAAAAGAAAGATTTTAAATTTAAAAAAGAAGCTAATAAAAGGGTAAAAGTAAAGAATACTACTGGGGTTTTTTATGAAGTAGTAAGGGGAGATACATTATATTCTATTGCGAAAAAATTAAAAATAACTGTCGCTAATATCAAAGAAATAAATGGCTTAAAGAGCAATGCAATCTCCATTGGACAGCAGCTGCAAACAAAGTAAAAAACTACTCTTTAGAATTACTTTCTATCAAAAGGCTTAGTATTTTTTCTACACCAAAATTATCATTACTTTCTGTACTGTAACTTGCAATTTTTAGAATGTCCTTGTGTGCATTTTTCACTGCAAAACTAAAAGTTGCTTCTTGTAGCATTTCTATATCATTATGATAATCACCAAAAACAAGTGTTTCTTCCTTGCTAATATTTAGTCGTTTTTGCACTTCTCTTAGGGCATTTCCTTTGTTTGCTTTTTCGTCAGAAATATCTAACCAATTTTTACCAGAAATTTTTATAAGATACTCTTTTTTTAAATGTTTTATGGCTGGATAGATATTTGCTTCAGAAGATTTAGAATGATAAACAGCAATTTTTAAAAAGTCTTCAGTATCCGCAATTTTAGTTAAATCAGGGACCGTTTCATGGACTGTATAGTATTCATCAAGTATCGTTGTAAAATGCTTGTTTGTAGTTTCAATATATGCTGATTTTTTTCCACACAAAACAATATGGGTATCATTTATCGTTCTTAAAACAGGAATAATCGTTTTTATTTTTTCAACCGAGAGCGAATTTAAAACAAATATTTCATCTTTCTTTTTTGCGATGCCACCATTTTCAGCAATGATAAAAATATCATCTTTTATTAGTGCTAATTTATGAACAATACTATGGTATTGTCTTCCACTTGCGGCACAAAAATGAATGTTTTGTTTTTTTAATTTATGAAACAATTCAAAAAATAAATCACTAACCTCTCCTTTAGAGTTTAGTAACGTTCCATCCATGTCAGAAACAACTAATTTCACTTTAGATAAGTCCATAGTTTGCAGAAGATAAAATTTATAAGATTTTTTTAGTAGAATTTCTTTCTACTAAATCTGTTTTGACAATGACGGTTTCTGTTTCTTTCTTAATCTCAGACTTATCTTCTAACCTATTAATTAGCATTTCAGCAGCTGTAGCTCCCATTATTTCTCCATGCTGACTAACAGTAGTCATTCTTGGGCTAGAATGCCTTGCTAAAATTCCGTTAGAAAATGAAATTACAGAAAAGTTCTTTGGAATTTTATGTCCTTTTTTAATAGCAACTTTCATTGCAGCAATTGCAGAAGATTCGTCTGTTGCAATAACACTATCTATGTTGTTACTCTTAAAAATTGGCTCTAGTACTTTTTCATAATTTTTATAGTTGTCATCGATATTTATAATTAGATTTTTTTCAACTTTGATATTAAAATCTTCCAAACCTTTTAAATATCCTAATTGCCTTCTTCTTCCAATTTCTAAATTATTAATGGTAGATATAAAAGCAATATTCTGATGACCAGATTTCACTAAATAAGCAACGGTACTTCTTGCGCTATCAAAATTATCAGTAACAACTTTATCACATTTTATATTGTCAGCAACCCTGTCAAACATAACAATTGGAGTGCCATTGTCAATCACTTCCTGAAAATGATTAAAATTACTTTTAGAAATTGTTTCTTCCGCAATAGACAAAATAAACCCATCAATACTTCCGTTAGAAAGCATTTCGATAGTTTCAACTTCTTTCTTAAAAGATTCGTTGGAAATACATGAAATTATTTTATAACCTCTATCATTTGCTATTTTTTCTATTCCATTAAACACTTGTGCGAAGAAATAATTTAACATATTAGGAATGATAATTCCAATAGTTTTTGTTTGCCTATTTTTTAAGCTTAAAGCGTTAAAATTAGGTTTGTAATTATTAGCTTTCGCGTATTTTTGAATTTTTTCTTTTGTGCTTACGCTAATTTCATAACTGTCATTTAGGGCTTTCGAAACAGTTGAAATAGAAACATTGAATTCTTTTGCAATGTCTTTTATAGTAAGTCTTTTCATATTCATTCATCATTTAAAAGCACAAAATACAAAAATACGTGGAGATAGCGTAAATAATTAGTTCTTTTACGCTTTTATAATTTTGAAATTTTTGTGAATTTCAAAAATCATGAACCCATAAAGTATACTATACTCCAAAGCAACAAACCATAAATTTTCTTGCCAAGGGCTGTTTGCATATGCTTGATAGCTAAAAATAATGGCTATCGTCCAAATAATTGGAAAACGATATTTGGTAAAAGTTGATAAAACTAAGGGTGTTGCCAAATACCAAGGATGTACCGTAGTTGCAGTAAAATAATAAAAACAGATTCCAAATAATAATGCAGTTATCATTTGAATCATTGATTTGTTTTTTCTGAAAAAAGTCACAATTATTAGAAATACAATTGTCATTGTTGGTGTTATTTTTCCAATAATAGCTATTTGATTCCAGTCACTAAATAAATACCCAATTTCTCTAAAAAGATAATAGAAACTTGCATTGAATTCGAAATTTCGAAACCATAAAGATACTGAGCTAGCATAGTTTTCTACGAATTCTAATGAATAAAAGGGAAGAAATAAAAGCATTGTTATTATTAAAATAATAGCATAAAAACCAATTAGGTTGTAAAACCTATGCCTTTTTGAAATTTGTAAAGACGTATTATAAATAAACCATTGATAAAATAAAGGTAAGAATAAAAGCGGTATTAATTTCACAGAAACTGAACACGCAAAAAGAACTGCCGCCAAAGCCCATTTTTGTTGATGTAGTTTGTATAAACTCCAAATCAAGAAGAATAACATTACAGGTTCAAAATGTAAATTACCTGTCATTTCTATGATAATAAAAGGATTTAGTGCATACCAAAAAATATTCTTTACGGGTAAATTTAAACGCTTTAAAAGCTTTATTCCAAAATATAAAACTCCAATATCCGCTAGGATAATAATGATCCTTAAAACAAGCACACTTCCAAAAATAGTTTTACTTGCAAACAAAGCAGCAATTAAAAAACAGAGTTGATTTATAGGGGGGTAATTTGTGTAATGACTTCCATTCATTTCCCCCATACCATTATAGAGCGCACGTCCTTCATAAATCAGTTCTGTCCCTTGTTGAATAATGGTTTCTGGTAAAGATAAATAAGGATTAAAACCTTCTAAAATCATACGCCCATCCCAAATAAATCTATAAAAATCCTGGGATAAATTGGGAATTGCTAAGAGGAAAACTAATCTGAAAAGAACCACCAACCCAACTAAAGTTGAAGTAGATATTTTTTTATTTTTTAGTAATAAATAAAAGGACCCAAAGAGAGCAAGCCATAAAAACAACAGCTGGCCAAATTCAATTCTCTCCAATAAATAAGCGAAAGTAATATAAAGTAGTGTTGTAAGTGAAATAAGTAAAACGTCTTTATGTTTTGTAAAAAAAGACATTAAGCTTTTGAAAATATTGATTTAAAAAACACATAACTAAAACCTACAAATAACATAAAATGAAAAGGGAATAATCCAAAATCTCCGCCTTGATTTCCTACAACAAAAGCACTGTACATTCCAAAAATAAAATAGATTGCTAATAACCCTTCTAAAACAACATGTATTGATGGTTTTTTCTTAAGGTATTTGTTACTTTTCCAACCGTCTTTAAAAGTACCAATATTGAATTTAGGTGTTCTTATAAATTCACTTTTCTTTCCTATATGTCCTTCTATAACAGCAATTGTATTGTGTAAAGAAAAGCCCATAGCAATAGTAAAGAAGGTGAAAAAAGCGCCTATGTATTTAATAAACTTGATAAATCCACCTCCATAAATGTTTTTGAACATGTTCCAATAACAAACAAAAAAGATGAAAGAACTAATAATAAATAAGCTCAACACAAGAAAAAATCCTTTTAAATGTGCATACTCATTTTTAATATATAGCATGGGGATACTCAAAACCGCAACTAAGAAAATACACGTAAACATAGAGCTATTAAGTAAGTGCAATAAACTGTGGATTTTTGTTTTAAATGAAAGGTTTTTATTAATAATAATACGTTTCATCATTTTTTGAAAATTCTCTGCACCACCTTTATTCCACCTAAATTGTTGAGATCTGGCTGCACTAATTACCACTGGCAATTCTGCAGGAGTTACAACATCTACTAAATATTTAAATTTCCAATTTTTTAATTGTGCTCTATAGCTTAAATCTAAATCCTCTGTAAGCGTATCTCCTTCCCAATTTCCTGCATCATAAATGCATTTCTTTCTCCAGAGACCTGCCGTACCATTAAAGTTGATGAAATGACTTTTGCTATTTCTCCCTACTTGTTCTAGTGTGAAATGTGCATCCAAAGCAAAAGCTTGAATTCTTGTAAGCGTAGAATAATCTCTATTAATATGCCCCCATCTTGTTTGAACAACCCCAATTTCAGAGTTTTTAAAGTAAGGTACCGTTCGATATAGCCAATCTGATTTTGGTAAAAAATCGGCATCAAAAATCGCAATAAATTCTCCTTTTGCAGTTTTTAAACCCTCTTTTAAAGCACCTGCTTTAAATCCTTGTCTATTTGATCTTTTAATGTGTTGAATGTCAATTCCTTTGTCTTGAATTAATTTTACCTGTTCAGCTGTTGTTTCTATTGACTCATCTGTTGAATCATCTAAAACTTGAATTTCTAATTTTTCTAATGGATAGTCTATTTTGGCAATATTTTTTAATAAACGTTCCATTACATACAATTCGTTATAAACAGGTAACTGTATGGTAACAAATGGAATCTCTTCCTTATTTGAAAAATCAAATTTTTCAGAGGTATCTTTTTTCTTGATAGCTTTTAAATAATTAAAAAGCAAGTTTAATTGTGCTATTGCATACATAAAAATAAGCACTAGCGAAATTGAATAAATGACAAGGATGATGTATACGATAACCACTATTTAAAACTGTATTTGAAAATCCAACTTAATATTTTAATTCCAGCAAATATAGTTCCTTTTATTGTACCTGAAACTTTTGAGGTTCCAATTCTATTTCTATATTTTACAGGAAGCTCTCTATAGGTCATTTGGTGTTTTAATACTTTTAGTTGCATTTCTACAGTCCATCCATACGTTTTATCTTCCATTTTGAGGGCTACTAATTTTTCATATTTGATAGCTCTAAAAGGTCCTAAATCTGTAAATTTTGCATTAAAAAAAAGTTTCATTAAAAAGGTTGCCAACCAATTTCCAAACACTTGTTGGGGTGTCATAGCTCCTGTTTCGCGTAATTTTTTAACTCGAGCGCCAATCACAAAATCAATATCATTATTTAAAATTGGATCAATAATTTCTGTTAATTGCTCTGGGTAATCTGAATAATCTCCATCTAAAAAAACAATAATCTCTGGTGTTGTTTTTTGTTTACTGATGTAATCCATTCCTTTCAAACATGCGTAACCATATCCCTTACGATGTTCTTTTAAAACAGTTGCGCCTGCATTTTTTGCATTAAGTTCTGTTTGGTCTGTAGAATTGTTACTAATAACGATAACTTCATCAACTATTTTCGGAAGGTCGTTAATAACATTTGCGATAGCGTCTTGCTCATTTTGAGCAGGAATAATTACTTTAATAATTGGTTTGATCATTTTAAATCATTTAGACTATTTTCTTTTCTAAATAAAGAAAAGTCTGTCCATTCTTTTATTTTTTTACCTTTTTTATACTTGGAGGCTTTTATCAACTTTCTATTTTCATAAATTAAGCAATATCCATTTTTTTGATTGTTTTTTAACTGACATTTATGGTTTATATGCCCATTGATATCATAAAATAACCACCAGTTATTTTTAGATCCTTTTTTATAATGTCCTTCTTTTTTTTTGGAGGAATCTTTATCGTAAAAATACCAATAATTAGTTTCTAAATTAGCCATAAAATGGCCTTCTTTTTCTAGGTTGCCGTTTGCGTAATAGAACTTCCAAAAAGCTATCTTTTGATCATTCAAAAGCCATCCTTCTTCTTTTATTTGTCTATTTTTATAAAATACCTTTTGATATCTCTTTTGACAAAAGGATGTTAAAGCTATGAATAATAGAAACAAAAATAAGAATGTTTTTTGAAGCATTATTTTTTGTTAACTAAAGATATTAAATCAATATCATTTCCTAATAAAATTTCTGTAGGATTAATTCTTCCAGCTTCTGGACCATTTTCTAATTTTAAAACTCCCCTTGGGCAAACAGCAGAACAAACTCCACAACCCACACAACTAGAACGTACAATGTTTTCTCCTTTTTGTGCGTAAGCTCTGACATCAATTCCTTGTTCACAGTAAGTAGAACAATTTCCACAAGAAATACATTGCCCTCCATTGGTGGTAATTCTAAAACGTGATTTAAAACGTTGTATAAAACCTAAATATGCTGCTAAAGGACAGCCAAAACGACACCAAACACGGTTTCCAAATATTGGATAAAAACCTGTACCAATTACACCAGCAAAAATAGCGCCTATTAAAAAGCCATAAATGTCTTGAATTGTTTGTGTTTTTATGCCTATGATTTGGTTAGCACCAGAAAAGAAAGTGTACAAAGCAAAACTTGTCATCACCAAAACAAAAATAAGTACTGAGTGAATTATAATACGTTCGAATTTCCATGAAAATAACGTTTTGCTTGAGAGTTGTCTATAAGGATCTCCCAAAGTTTCAGCCAAACCACCACAGCCACAAACCCAAGAACAGTACCATCTTTTTCCGAAAAAATAGACCATTACTGGTACAACTACAATTGTTAAAACAACTCCCCAAACTAAAATAAACAAACCAAAACCACCACTAGAAATCAATTCATCTATATTCCATTTGAAGAAAAAATCATAATCTAACGGAAATGCATTTTTGAAATCGTACCATGGTTTTTCGAAACGAACTAAAATTTCTGGAATTAAAAATGCAAATACAATTTGAAAGAATAAAACAGAGGTAGTTCTTAAAATTTGATATTT
>TARA_B110000971_G_scaffold221908_1_pt1 | contig 11101 bp, 9 predicted proteins | sample TARA_B110000971 | Tara Oceans TARA_B110000971 (sample SAMEA4397842) | marine metagenome | biome: Polar Biome; feature: [SRF] surface water layer (ENVO:00010504); material: water (ENVO:00002006), including particulate matter (ENVO:01000060) such as... | depth 5 m | reverse complement strand
CGCGAATAGAAAAGTTCAGCCGTCGCCAGTTTTTTTTTCTCTCAGCCTTGCTTGTATTTATAGCGAGAACACACTATTTAGAGTTGATATTGTTTTTCAAATGGAATCTTTTATACCAGTGTATCAGCGCGAAGCTATACTTGCCACCACTGGACAATATGTAGGGTCCCAACATGCAAAGACTTGTGTTATTTTAGCTCTGCGCCGCGACAACAAAGTCGTATTAGCCCACATCGACGCTGGGTCAATAAATGCCGTCCGTGACATGACCGCAAAACTTCCCGACTACAACGAAGTGCACGTTGCGTGTCCAAAAGTTCGTGCGTGCGATTACAATGTGTGGGAACACGTTCAACAATCTTTGAACCGCGATATTGACTGGAAAGTGGGTCACGAATCATCTCTTGCAATATGTCCTGAAACAGGTGATGTTGTTCGTGATTGGGGGGACGAAGTGAAAGAAAAAACCAGTGACAAGGAGAGGCGACGTTTGCAAATGATTTTAACATTAGAAAAAGAAACGCCTCTAAGATGGTTTACATTAGACGGAGAGATATTGAAACCTGAATGGACATTACCTGCGTCTGTATTTACATTTAAAACATTTGAATAAATTATTTTTCAGTTCCAAAATTGACTCAACTCCTCTAATTTTGCAGTGTCATTGGTCAGTTGGTTTCCGTCACAGATTATCCTCTGGTTGTCTGGCGCAAATAATCTCTTTCGCGAATAGAAAAGTTCAACCGCCAGCTTTTTTTTTCTCCGTTTTAAATCTGACAAAGAGAACTGGACTTTCATATATAAGCGTTGTTGTTCCATACAAATGTTTCGTACCGCTATCCGCCGTATGTCGTCTCACATGGCCGACCCTATGCGTGTTGAAAGTCTGTTGTCTGTCGAGGAACGTATGCTTTCCGACGCGGCACGGGCGTTTTGTGAACAAGAGTTACGCCCCCACGTGCGGCAGAACTACCGAGCAGGCACATTTGATAAAAATATATTGCGAACGATGGGTGGCGCCGGATTGTTGGGCGCCACACTCAACGGTGCTTCGTACAATGGCTACGGCGTCATTGCCCGTGAAGTAGAGCGTATTGACAGCTCTTACCGTAGCGCACTGAGCGTGCAAAGCTCGCTGGTCATGTATCCCATCGACGCATTTGGCTCAGAGGAACAAAAGCAGCGTTACCTCCCCCTGCTCAAATCGGGTGAATGTGTTGGATGTTTTGGCCTGACGGAGCCCAATCACGGTTCGGACCCCTCCGGTATGGAAACTCGGGCAACACGGCTCAAGGATGGCACCTACGAGATATCTGGAAGTAAGCACTGGATAACGAACGCACCAATTGCCGACCTACTGCTCGTGTGGGCGCGCGACACGTCGGACAATGTCATCCGGGGTTTTTTGCTGGACCGTGACTTGGATGGCATCGAAACACCGGCAATTGAAGGGAAATTATCACTGAGAGCGAGTGCGACCGGCACCATTTTCCTGGACCAGGTTCGTGTTCCTTCGACGGCAGTGTTGCCTGGTGTGGCTGGGCTACGGGGACCCTTCAGTTGTCTGAATCATGCACGCTTTGGTATCGCTTGGGGTGTCACTGGGGCCGCGGAAGCTTGTTTTGATGTCGCGCGCCAATACGTCGCAGACCGTTGGCAATTTGGAGCCCCACTGGCGGCGAACCAGCTCATTCAGAAAAAGCTTGCCGACATGGCGACAGACATTGCGGTGTCACAGTTGGCGTGTGTGCAGGTAGGGCGAATAAGAGAGCGCCACGAAGCCGAGCCGGAAATGATTTCGATGATAAAACGCCACTCGTGTAGTCGGGCCCTTGGTATTGCGCGCGAAGCCCGGGACATGCTCGGGGGCAACGGCGTGTCAGACGAATATGACGTCATGCGACACCTGATGAATTTAGAAGCTGTCAATACCTACGAAGGCACCGCAGACATCCACGCTCTCATTCTAGGCCGTGCCATCACTGGCATACCCGCCTTTCACCCGTCCAACGGCTTTAAATAATACAACCCTTTTTTGGTCAGATGTATGTTTATGAATATTCTCTTCTGGTTTTTAGTATCGATTTCCGCTTTTGCTTGGCCACGTGCACCATTTTATTGTACAACGTTTCTTGGTGTTTGAGCAGGGCAAGCAACGCTTGGTTTTCTTGGATAATTGCTTCTTGGGCGCAGGTCATCTTCATGATTTTTGCATCGCGAGCGCGGACTTTGTTCCAGAGTTGCATGTTGGGGACATTGTTCCATTTTAAATGACCTTTCTTTATGGAATAACTGCCCCCTGGCATAGTCTCTTTCCAACAACCCCAACAAATGCAGACAGTTGCCTCGGTGCTTGACGTTGCGGAACTGTTCACAACAAAGCGTTGGTTGTTAAACCAACTGAGACATGCCTCGCATTCTTCGGGGTGTTTCACCACCATACATTTCATGTCTTTGTGTTGGTGGACCATTACCAACGCCTTTTCCTCGGGCGACACAAACTGTCCAGACCGCCCATAATATTTACCAAGGACTGCTTGAAATTGACAACGGATTTGGGAGACCACTGTATCAGAAGCAGTGCGCTTGACCCCGATGAAGACCATCATGTTGCTGTACGTATGGATGCAGGCTATTTTAAAATATGGCACCAGTAGTTTCTCAGCCACTTTATCGGCTGATTTACACCCGCGGCGACAAAAAGTAAAGATGCCAACACCACGTGGTAAGAGACGATTGTAAATCAACCTCGCTTCGGTGGCCGGGTCTTTAGCGATGGGCGCTGCGGTTTTGATAGGCGCACCACAGTAATCAGCATAAAAAACATGACACTTGGGCAACACGCCACTCTTTAAGATGCTCAACAAGGTCCCGCGGTGATACGTTAACGAGAACGGGGTTTTCACGATCGGTAATTCTTTCATGTTCACCACGTGATAGTCCGACTTGTCGCCGGAATTAAGGGCCATACGAATGCCCATCATGGTTTCAGCTTCCAACAGCACTTTGACGCCATGGTCGTGGTACAAATCGACGACAAATCGATTTACGATTGATTTGTGGCAGTCGGTGACTTTTTTGGAAACGTTATACATCGTTGTGTGGGTAGAAAGACAAGTAGGAGTGTAAGAATGAAAATATTTCTATTGACGATAGAAATTACACGAGTTCGGAACACCTTCTAGACACTTTTTGCTTTGTAGGGCACTATGTGCTCTAGGAAAGTCAAACAGTGGTCAATCCACACAATTATCAATAGTACATATTTATAGAGCCACACTTTAGAATAATAACAATGTTCTTTTTGATTTTCTTGTTGACATGGGCGGCTTCAGACACTGTGTATGAAACCCGAACGGTCAATCAATGTAATGCACCCTATTCAATGGTTCTTGACCAACCCACTTGTGAGGCACAGGCGGTTGCACTCGGTTGGTCCGACACGACAGCATCGCCAGTAGCCTTTTCTAGCTATTTGCCACAGGGTTGTGTGTACATAACAGGCTTGGACCAATTGCGTTTGTACTCGAGAGGTTCTGTGCAATCATGTTCGACCGAGTACACCTGTCTCTGCGCATTTAACGCACCTTTGTGTGTTGTTGGTCTAAATGAAGATGCTTGCATATGTGGTTCGAAAGCTTGTCATCATACAACTGGACTGGTATGTTCGGCCGGGGGACAATGTTCCCACCCCCCGCCCTGTTCAGCCGGGGAAAATGTTGAATCATGTCTCTGTGGACTGACCGATTGCACCGCATTGTCAGGGTTAGTCTGTTTGACTGGTGCATGTTCCCATGCCAGTGTCTGTACATCCACTGATGGCACAACCACGAACAGGGGTCTGTGCCAATGTGGCACGCGAGATTGCAATGAACCGTATTGTTTTGCAGGGCAAGATACGTGCAAGGCAGCATGTCGCGCGGGTCAGTTCAGGAGTAATACGCTTGAATGCCAATCGTGTAGTGTCGATGGTTACTACTGTCCTGCCGGGTCTACTGTGTCGGAAACCACCTTTGCCTGTCCAGCTGGGAAATGGTCCAATGTGGTTGGCATTGCAAGTGCACTTGATTGTTCAGAGTGTTCCGCGGGGCGATTCTCATCGAAGACTGCCCAAACGTCGAATGACGAGTGCGCCGAATGTTACGCAGGCCGATATTCCAGTGAGACTGGCCAAACATCGAATGACGGGTGCAAAGGTCGATGTTCAGCTGGTAAATGGTCCACCTTAACTGGCCTTACATCCGACGGCGGGTGCGAAGGGCGATGTTCAGCTGGCAAATGGTCGTCGGCAGTTGGTGTAACTTCTGACGGACAATGCTTTGGGTGTTCTGCTGGCAAATGGTCGGCGGCAATAGGGTTAACTGCGGACGAACAATGCGCTGGCCGTTGTCCTGTAGGCACCAAGTCAACACAAATCGGATTGGTTTCTTCGGAACAGTGTCAAGTGTGTGGTGTCAACAAATATCAAAACGAAGTGGGTCAAACGTTTTGCAAAGGATGTCCTGATGACAAGTTAATTGCAGACACGGTCACGCCGTCGAAACATGTCGCTGTCACGGACTGCATAAAGGCAATACCTGTCTGTTGGGCGACCGAACATTTAAAGAATGACATTTGTACAAACTGCGAAACGGGCCATGTGTGTGACGGCACATCAATGATAGTCTGTCCTCCTGGTAGTTATTGTCAAGATGGAAGTGCTGTGGCATGCCCAACGGGACGTTTTGGTGAAAAGGAACAGCAAGTGTCGGAACAAACTGCGTGTGGAGACTGTCCCGAAGGAACATTTCAAAACGTACCAGGCCAGACGTATTGTGCACGAGGATGCCCCCGAGGTACATTTGGAAACGTCCGAGGAGCTTCGTCTGCCAAGGAAGCCTGTCAAAACTGTACACTTGGACACCGGTGTCCGTCCACTATGATGAACAGAGCAGAAGTTTGCCCTGTCGGCTCTTATCAAGCCACCACTGGTTCGGAGACCTGTAAATTATGTCCATTAAATACATATGCAGATTCTATAGGTGCTACACAATGTACCAACTGCGCGGAGGGGTTCAAAACAACCGGTCTTGGAGCAAACAGCGCCACAGAATGCATCCAACAGACGACGATATGCTCCAACAATGAACGCCTATTATCCACAAACAAATGCCAAAAATGTCCAAAAGGTTTTTACGGAACAGATACTGGCTGCTCGCTGTGTTCACTTGGAACATACCAACCCAAGGAAGGCCAGTTAACATGTGCCAATACTTCTTCAACGCGCTGCCAACACGTTTTAGGATGTTCGGACACTCATGACGCTAAATCAGAAGTCTGGTCGGCGTCTCTTCAACTGGTGGACTTAAAACCACCTGAAAATCGATATACAGTCCTGCTGGGTTCGTATATAGCGTATGCTTCACTGGTTGCCATCATATTGACTCTAATATTAACGCACAGATGGTGGCCTACCTGCACAAAGCATTTGGACTTGATGTTTTCAAGTGACCACATTGTTCAACATAAACGTGCAAAACGCGTATTTGATACTCGTTTGGGAGCGGCATTAACGCTAAGTATGCCCATGGTTGTAGCTTGTATAGCTGTCTTTGTATTTACATCGGACAATACAACTGCAATAGAGTCCCTTATTCCGATGTTATCCGAAGAGGTCTCCTCGTATGGTGTTTTGCAGGTCGAGTATAACGTCGAATCGGGGTCCGCAGTGTCCGACTGTGACGATATTCAAGTGGAATCTAAAATGAATTGTACGGAACAGGCGCGTCTGGCGCCTGGTTACACGTGCTTATTAAATATGACTTGTTCCTGCGTACCACCTTTTAGCGGGCTGCACGAAGTGAAATTCACAATGCCGGACAAATTTCAACGAGCGGCCATTTCCGTGACGTCAAGTGCGTGGAACAACACGATTATAAATATTACTCAAGTCCTTCAGCCGGAACAAGTCCTGGCAGGTACAAAGAGTAATCCATCCACTGTTGAATTTGACGCGATTCGGTCGAAATTGCAGACGTCGGCGTCAGTGCAATACGGACTTCGTTTGTCTAAAAGAACTATAGCATTGGTTCAAAGTGCGGAGACGACTGGCCAACATACAGTGGCCCTACAATTTTTTTCAACGGACACATTGTTTCAAAGGTCGGTACGGACAAAAATTGGTTGGGTGACGCGCATTGGCACTGTATTGACATTGACCATTTCAGCTATCTCCGCCATGCGAGTGTTTAAATTGGCAGCTGGTCACTGTATCGACCAATGTCTGATGAACTGTTCTGCAACCCCGCCAACCGATGTTCAAAAACGTCAAATGATATTAGATGAAACGAAATCCAACGAGACGACAACTAACCCGTTAGGGTTTGTTAACCCGTTAGGGTTTGTTAACCCCGTCAACCACAGGACTCAAATACTCACCGACGAGGTTTCCGGAAGAAAATACGTGTACGACGGGAACACAAGGACATCAACATGGTTAGAAGATTCGACTATAAATAGAGGACGAGTGGCATGATATGAAGTACTCATGTTTTCAAATTTCAAGTACTTTAACACACATTGTATGTTTGGCATTGTCCATGTATTTATTGCTGACCAGAAAGGAACAGGGTGACCGACAACGCCGCCTTGGTGAGTCTTGGTATACATATAACACAACGGACAACTCTGTTATTATACATGCAGATACTATGCATTTTGACCAAACGTCCACCGGTCCGACTATTTCTCCGCTTCGCCACTCGGTTGAAAAGCGACCAGGCCTTGAAAAGACAACATTACTGTCAATGCACAAACACTTGGACTTTTCGTTAAAGGCCTTGTCCCCAGAACGCCACAATAAAATTAGACAGTCACTGACTTCGGACCAACTTTGGCGTGTCTTTTGGCTTATGAATTGGCAGTTCGACAGAATGGGCATTGAAACGAAATGGGAATCGCCGATCGCAAAACTTGATGTACAAAGTGTCAATGTCAAAGGAAATTCACACGTGCATGGGATTCTGTCAGCGAGTGCCATTGATGTAGTTACCATTGAACACCCATAACTCTCTTTTTGGCGGTACGGACATGTTCTTTGCCGCCTTTTTTCACTGTCGTAAAGACTCGTAATTAAACACTATATAACGACGTAATTAAACACTAGATAACGACATTCTTATAACATGTATTATGAACACCATTACGAGATTTCTATTCGCTATTTTGCTTTTTACGATGGTGGCGTGCGCCCAGGAGAACCCAACCGAAGCAATGCCGGACGATCCCTCCACCATGCCGATTTTCGCCGCGCCACTTGCAAGTGTCGACGTCGGTCAACTTGAGAGCGTGATGATACCGCCGCTTATCCAGCAGAGTTTGAATGACATTGTGGACGATATGTACGAGTCGTTTACACAGGTAGGGCTTTAATTTGACAGACCAGTTTGATGTCTTTTTTTTTTTGTTCTATTTAAATAGAAACCTCGCATTTGTCATACCATGAATATCCACCTGTCTCTGTTCGTGTTCACCCTATTGCATCTCATTTGCGTCGTCGGCGTGTTGTTCATATGCTTGCTAGTGGCACTGTGCTGCTATTGCCGGCGCCGTAACCGCAAAACAGCCGTGTTGCCAGATTTCCTATGAAAAGCGACGCATAAGTTTCGTGCAAAACGACCCCTTTGGACAGTAACATACAATGCCACTTCCAGCGCGCCCTTTGGCACAACACCTGGTGCGGACCTTTGAAGACTACTTTACAACGGAGAAAGAGGACCCCAACCCCTCGTCCTACTACACGTCGGAGATGGTTCTGCTGCGCGACGAAGAAACATTGCCGCTGGACTTGCGCCTGTATGTTGACTGGAACCCATTGTGTGACCGTTCCCACGCGCATTGGCACTGGTTTGCGCCCGAGCGGGTTTTCCGCCTGCCTGACGAAGATTGGTATTTGGTGGCCCAGTGCATGCAGACAAAGCGCTGGCTCACTTGGAATGTTCGCACGGGCCATTGGACTCTGCCGCACGCCACCTTTGAGAACATAGCAGCGGTCCTTTCCAGTGGGATATAAAGGAGCCGACGTGGACGCAGTTTATTAAAAAACTAAAAGATAAGAGTTGTTTTTTTACATGAGTACATTAGAAAAAGGACTGTATGTAAAGAAAAGTAATTTTTTTTTTCAAGTTTTCTTTCCGCGATAGCTATCGGCGAAAGAACTTTTGGCGTCAACTCTGACAACCCACCCCAACACCGTGGTCTACGTAAATTTAACATTGTCCAGACCACTACCACCTTTGATTTCTTTTCCAATCTTTTGAACCAATTGTTGGACAGTTTTATGGCAAGAGGAATTACTTTTCTTTACATTTCGAGCGTTTCTTTGAAGGTTTCTGCGGGCTACCCGACATGCAACTATCTCTTTATAGTGCCAATAGAGACTATAAGTAGGCATGTGCCAACAACCATTATGCCGCTGTACACATCGATTGCTTACGGCCTCGTAGGTCTCTGGATATTGGCCCAGTGTGCCACCAACCTGTACGTACTCGCCACTAACCAGCGCGAGGGACAATGCGCCGACACCATTGACCTGCCACTCAACTTGTTTGAAAGTGCCACAGGCGCCATTCGCTCAAACAACGTGGCCTCGGCACTGTCGAGCGCCCTCACGTCATTAGTCCCATTTATTGTGCTGTACCTGGTGCCCCTCATCGAAATATTGCGCCACGGGACCAAACATCGCATTCAGGGCGTCACTGCCGACGGCGTGTTTTTTTGGTTGACGGCGGCCGTCAACGTCCTTGCGAAAAACGCATGGCAACAGCCACGCCCAGACGCGTATCGCCTCTGCATCCGTGACAAACTGTCCTACGGCCAACCGTCCGGTCACGCCATGTGGGCTGTCGGTATCTGGACCACGTGTGTCGTTTTGTTTTTAAGCACACGGGCCACCAAGCCCAAGGACGAGACGGCAGAACCAAGCCCCTTTCATTCGTGGGTCTACGACACGCTCGCCCTGCCTCCTGTCTACACGTGGAAAAACATCCTGTGGTCAACGCTGCTCTCGGTCCTGTTGCTTTTCAATGTCCCATTCGTGCGTTACGACCTCCAGTACCATTCCGTGGTGCAAATCGTGTCGGGCATGGGGCTTGGTGTTGCGTGTGGCGTCGCTTGTGGCACGTTGATTTTAAAGGTGCCTCTCGCCGCGTGGACGCGCACGGTCGCGTGTGGTCTCTGGTTGGGCAGCGTGTTGGTCTTTTCGGCCAAGTTCGACTGGGCGCCACTGCTCATCGAAATACCACTGCTCGTGTTCCAGACAACGCGGTCTGGAACACACGACTACAGGCGGTCTGGAACACACGACTACAGCGCGGTAGCAAAGACGGAACAGTCAAAAGACGAGGAATGGTCCACCGGCGACGAATTGGTTTGGCAAGACGCCATCAAAGAACAGAAGAAAGAAATACCTATATTCTTTTAAAGTACAAATTGTTTAAATTCTGGTGTGTATTGTAACGCCTTTCTCTGATTCATAAGATTCCGAATGAGATTTACGTCTTTGTTGACGATGGCACGTTGCAACTCGGCTTCGATACGTATGCGTTCGCTCACGTTTGTTTTTTGCTTTTTCTTTGCTGTCCCTGCTGTCCCTGCTGTCCCTGCTGTTGATGACACGCCAGACGATGCCCATCTCAAAATCGCTGGCTTCGCCCGGCACATGGGACAGGCGCTCACCTTGCACCAACATCTTAAGCACAGTGCATGGTCACATTGGGCCTGAACCTGAGCGCATCCATTGGAACACACGATACACATGTCCGTAGGTCGACCCGGCGTCAACCATGTGCACGTATGACGTATAAAATTCAATCTTTCAGCAGGCATTCCAGACTGGAGTTCGTTGGACAACTCAACACACAGGTTTCTTTCACGGGGGCGATACTCGAACGGCGACGTGTTGTCGACAGGTACGCGCTGCATTTGGCACTCGCTGATTTGCGCCAAATACAGCGACCACATCTCCAAAAGCGACGACTGTTCGCCTGACGTTAGGCCCGCAGGCCAAAAATAATTGTTACGGCGTCTCTGGCGCACGTACTGCTCAGGTTGGCCGGACGATATCAACATCTGCTCTGCCGCGGTGAGCGCCCGGTCAAACAGTGGGTCTCCATGCTGCAAGCGCTCCGGCCGCTGGCGTTTCAGCTGTTCTTCTCGCTCCTGCAAATATTGCATCATATGTGCATAATTTTCGACGCGGATGACGCACGGTGGCGCACGCGTGGCACCCACGAAACACAGGGCGTTTGGATTGAACAGCAGGCGATAATTCTGTCCCGACACTAAAAAGTCCACGGGCGTTTCGTCGTTGGCGAGTCCGGCTTCGAATGCCGCGTTCGTGGACGTATCGACGGCGGTCGCCGCCACACTTGAGTATTTCGCCTGATAAGCAGCGAATATGTCGTAAGCGCCACGGAACCCCAAAAAATCGGCGAACGTGGTCCCGGCGTGCGCCCCGGGGTCGAACTCGGACATGAGATTTGGTAATCCTGGGAAAAACGGCGCAAGTTCTCGCGCCACGGATATTTCCAGGTCGTATTTGAAAGGTGTCATGGTCCAGACGTAGGACGTGCGACACTCGTGGCGTATCTGCGCCCAAGATTCGTCTTCTACCACGAGCGTCGCAGGTTTGCCATTGACCGTGACGGAGCCATCTTCACGCGCGTATATGTAAGGGCCATCACGAGCCGCTCCCTGTGCGTCGAGAGCCAAACAAGACGCTTGTGTCAAACGTCGGCCGTCGACATAGTAGACCGGTGGGTCAGTGGGTGCACGTCGAAGTCGAACCGGGACATTGGCTCCGTCTTTCACCATGATGCGCGTGTCCAAGACGCCCGACCAGCCACTAGGGTAGTTTTTGGGCAATGGCGACGGACTCTCATCTTGTGCGTCAAACAAAGCACTTACATTGCCGGGAACATCTACCCACTGGTAGCCATCGTTATATTGCCACGTTTCCATGTTTTGAAAAGAGGACTCCCTATTTATAGGGAACAAAAATTAAAATTAAAATACGTCGGCCAAAACTGGCCTGGTTAGCAAAATTCCAGCCAGCAACAGAAAT
>TARA_B110000971_G_scaffold39225_1_pt1 | contig 11126 bp, 12 predicted proteins | sample TARA_B110000971 | Tara Oceans TARA_B110000971 (sample SAMEA4397842) | marine metagenome | biome: Polar Biome; feature: [SRF] surface water layer (ENVO:00010504); material: water (ENVO:00002006), including particulate matter (ENVO:01000060) such as... | depth 5 m | reverse complement strand
AGACATGATGCTTATTGGTCTTGTAAAGCTGTTCGCCCTGGAGCTGACATTTATTCAACAGACGTTTGTGTTCCTATATCTAAATTATCTGATTGCATAATTGAGACTATAGAAGACATGGAGCAAAATGGACTAATTGGACCAATTGTTAGTCATGCTGGAGATGGAAATTTTCACGTAGCGTTATTGATAGATAAAAATAGTGAAGAAGAGTTAAAAAAACTTGATACATTTTTAACTAGAATTTCTGAAAGAGCTATACGCATGGATGGAACATGTACTGGTGAACATGGTATAGGACAAGGAAAAAGAAAATATATGTTAAAAGAGCTAGGAAATGCTGTTGATGTAATGAAGCAGATAAAGCATGCATTTGATCCAAAAAAAATAATGAATCCTGGAAAGTTATTTTTATAGCATTGCTATATAATTTTATTTAATATAATTAACAAATTAAGTATTTCTTTAATCAATTTAAGGTTCAGAATTATTCTGTTTTTTCATTTATGATTTCTTATATTATTATTAGTTTTTTAATGATGGTCACTCCTGGGCCAGGCGTTCTCTCTCTTGCAGGAGTTGGGGCAGGTTTTGGTTGGCGAGTAGGGTTGTTATATTTGATTGGTTTGTTTATTGGAACAAACGCAGTTGCTTTTTTAGTTGTTATTGGATTTAAAAAGTTTTTATTCCAGATTCAAGGCGTCGAAATAACTTTTTTACTTTTATCTCTATCGTATCTTTCTTTTTTAGCTTGGCGGATTGCAACATCTGACAATAAGACTGGTTTTAAAGAAGTTTCTAAAGCACCAAGATTGTATGAAGGTATAATTTTACAATTTATAAACCCTAAAGCATACGTTGTTCAAGGTCATTTATTTGTTGTGTTGTCATTGGGAATGGACTCTTACAATATTGAGATTATTACTAAATTCATTATTGTTAATTCAATATGGATACCTATTCATTTTTTATGGTTATGGCTTGGTTTAAGTTTAAAAAAATGGTCTTTACATTCAAGTAAACAAATTTGGGTTAATAGAGGTATGGGATTAGCTTTGTTTGCAGTAGTTATTCTTTCTGGAATTATGGAATTAAGTTCTGATATTTAGAATGACTAAAGTTTAATCAATTCTTAATCTCTGTTATTTAAAATATTTATAATTTGAGCATCCATATCAAATAGTTATTATTAATAATAAAGAAAAATTTATTCCTATTAGCTTGGTATTGTTCCGCCATCTATATTAAAAGACTGGCCAGAAATATTTTTAGCACTTTCTGAGGATAAATATACAACCATTGAAGCGATATCCTTTGGTTGATTAGGTTCACCTAATGGAGAATCTCTTAAATAATTTTTTAAAATTATTTCTTTTGATTTATTTTGTTCTTCAGATCGAGCAGAAATAATTTTATCCAATATATCTGTTAAAGTTACACCTGGACAGATTGAATTTACTGTAATTTTGTATTTCCCAAGTTCTTGCGCTGCAGTTTTTGTTAAACTAAGAACAGCACCTTTACTTGCTGCATAAATAGCATTCGATACATCTACAAAACCTTTTGCTCCAATTGACGACATATTAATAATTCTTCCACCAGAATTTTGCTTAATCATTTGTTTTGCTGCTGCTTGCAAACAAAAAAATGTACCTTTAGCGTTTACACTGTTTATCCAATCCCAATCTTGTTCTGTTAAATCAACTAATTTAGATACTCTCGTTACACCAGCATTATTTACCATTACATCTAGGCTACCAAAATTATTTATAACATCTTGTATCATTTTATTTATTTGATCTATATTTCTAACATCTACTTTTAATGAGATGGATTTACTAAATTGGTTATTTAAAAGTGAAACAGTTTCTTGTGCAGATTCAAAATTTTTATCAGCACACGCTACATTATAACCTTCTTTATTCATTTCAATAGAAATAGCCCTACCAATTCCACTGCCAGCTCCAGTGATACAAACTGTTTGATTTTTAATACTCATTTTACCTACTATCGATATAATTATGAGAAACTAGTTTTGTAAAAAATCTATTGGTATTTTTTAGTATGTAGCTCTTCCTCCAGAAATATCAAAAACACCTGCAGTAGTGAAACTATTTTCTTTACTAGCTAAAAATGAGATTAGCGAGGCAATTTCTTCTACTTTTACAAATCTATTTCTAGGAATTTTAGATATCATGTAATCAATAAATTCTTGAGACACTTGGTCTAAAATTCTTGTTTTTGCTGTTGCTGGAGTAATGCAATTAACTGCTATATCATGATCAGCAGTCTCTTTGCCTAAAGATTTAGTTAAAGCTATAACTGCTGCTTTAGAAGCTGAATAAGCAGACGCGTTAGGATTACCCTCTTTACCTGCAATAGAGGCTATATTGATAATTCTTCCATATCCTTTTTCGCGCATTGATTTTACTACGTGTTTGTTACAATAAAAAACACCATTAACATTTACATTAAAAACTTTTGACCATTCTTCAACAGGATAATCCCAAGTAGAAAAAGTAGGGCCTGCAATACCAGCGCTGCAAACTAAGATATCAATCTTGTTCATTATTTCCAATGTTTTATTAGTTGTTTCTTTGACTAGTTCATTATTGGTTTGATCCATCTTTAGAAAGTGACAATCTAACTTTTTTGCTGCTTCGTTCCCCATTTTTTCATCAATATCCCAAATCATAACTTCACAGCCATCCTTAATTAAAGACTCGGCGGCAGCATAGCCTATACCTTGTGCTCCACCAGTGATTACAGCAGTTTGTCCTTCAAAATTAGCCATTTTCTTTTCCTTTATTAGTTTGTCTGTTATTTTAAAATAGAATGAATGAATATCTTTATTTATATTTTATTAACTGGTTAAATACTATAATAATTTTATAAATATAAAAAGGAATCATTATTATGGTAATTCTACACATTTTATTTGTAGGTATCTTTTCATGTCTAGTTATGGATTTATGGCAAAGACTTGTTAAACTAACATATGGAATTAATCCTTCTGATTGGGGAATTATTGGAAGATGGTTTATTATGTTAATTTTAAAACAAAAAATATATAATCCTAATATTGAAAAAGAAAAATCTTATGAAAATGAATTAATAATAGGTTGGGTATTCCATTATTTTGTTGGAATTTTATATTCATTAGTATTTTTTATAATGATGTATTATTTTGGAGTTTTTAAAGCAACATTATATTATGGTTTAATTTTTGGACTAATAACTGTTATTATACCTTGGTTTATATTTCTACCAATATTGGGAAAAGGATTTCTTGCTTCAAAAACTCCAAGGCCATTTTTAATATGCTCTTTATCAGTTTGGAGTCATGTTGCTATAGGAATTCCTATTGGGTTATTATTTCAACTTTTAGGTTATTAATTTTAAAATATTTAAGGTATAAATTTTTATGAATGAAAATAAGTTAAGAGAACAAATTTGTACCTTTGCTTCATCTATGTTTAATAGAGGTTTAACTCATGGATCAACTGGTAATATTTCTGTTCGTGTAGATGATGACGCTATTCTTGTAACTCCCTCAGGTTCTTCTTTTGGAAATCTTGACCCAAATGAAATTGTTAAGGTAACAAAAGAAGGATCTTTGATTGGATCTTCTGTTCCTACTAAAGAGTTACCACTTCATAGGGCATTTTATGAAACAAGAGGTATGAAATCTGGTGCGGTTGTACATTTGCACTCCACTAACTCTGTAGCACTTTCGATGTTGCCAGGCATTAACGTAGATAGTGTTTTGCCACCTTACACACCTTATTCAATAATGTTATTAGGTAAAGTCAAACTTTTACCTTTTTTTGTTCCAGGTGATCCAGCAATGGGAGAGGCAATTAAAGGGTTAGCTGGAAAGAGATCAGCTGTTTTACTTGCAAATCATGGTCCTGTTGTGTCTGGTAAAACTTTAGAGGCGTCAGTTAATGCAATTGAAGAACTTGAAAATACTGCTAAGCTAGTATTAATTTTGAGAGGGTCTAGTGCTATTGAATTAGATGAAAATCAAATCAAATCAGTAGTAAATAAATTTAATATAGAATGGGATTGAAAACATGATTAAATTTTCTGCAAATTTAGGTTTTTTATGGACGGATTTATCATTAATTGATGCAATTTATAAAGCAAAAAAACATGGATTTGATGCAGTTGAACTTCAATGGCCATACGAAATAAATCCTATTGACATAAAAAATGTTTTAGCTGAAACCATGTTACCTGTTTTGGGCATTAATACTTTGAAAGGTAATATTGAAAAAGGCGATTTTGGTCTAGCTGCAATTAAAGGTAGAGAGACAGAAGCTAGAGAATATATTGCTCAAGCTATTGAATATGCAGATATTGCTGGAATTAAAAATGTTCATGTTATGGCAGGTAAAGCAGACTTATCAGCTAAATCTTTAACCACTTTTCTTGATAATTTAAAGTTTGCTAAGGATTTATCTGTTTCAAAAGGAATTAATATAATAATTGAACCTCTAAACAGAAGAGACGTTCCCGGTTATTTTCTAACTGAAATAGAGCAAGCTAAAGAAATTTGTGAATTAGTTGATCAAGATAATGTTAAAATTATGTTTGATTGTTATCACGTGCAAATTAATCAAGGAGATGTTTTAAAAAGGTTTCAGGATAATGTTTTAAATATTGGACACGTTCAAATAGCATCTCTTCCTGATAGAGGAGAGCCTGATTTTGGAGAATTAAATTTTAAACATCTTCTCCCTCAATTTTATAAGGCAGGTTACGAAGGTTATATTGGAGGTGAATATAGACCTAGAACCAATACTGAAGAAGGATTAAGTTGGTTGAAAACGCTTAAATAGGAAAATTACTTTAATGGCAATTATAAGAAAATACGGACCTAATGAAATAGAAAATTCATCTCTATGCTTTGGCACCATGCAATTTGGTGATGGAGCTGATGAAAAAGATAGTCAGGAAATGTATGAAGCTTGTCGTAATAGTGGAATAAATTTTTTTGATACTGCTTATGTTTATACTGGTGGTAAATCTGAATTAATTTTAGGAAAGTTAATATCTAAAGATAGAGATAATATTATTTTGATTACAAAAGCTGGGTCCGTAGGTGGCTCAAGTGGATCAAATATTAGAACACAACTAGAAGATAGTTTAAGAAGATTAAATCAAGACTATGTAGATGTTTTTTTTCTACATCATTGGGATGATAATATTGCACTTGAGGAAACATTTGAAACTTTGAAAGAGTTAAAAGAAGAAAAAAAGTTTTTTCAACTTGGAGTATCAAATTTTTCAGCTTGGCAAGTCATGAAAGCCAAAGCATTAGCAGAAAAATATGGGTTTCCTAATGTAGATATTCTGCAACCTATGTATAATTTAGTAAAAAGACAAGCCGAGGTTGAAATACTTCCGATGGCAAAATCAGAAAATATTGGTGTTATTAGCTATAGTCCATTAGGTGGTGGTTTGTTGACTGGAAAATATGAAACAGAAAATAATACATCAAATAAAAATAGTTCAGGAAGACTGCATGACAACGCTAAATATAAATTAAGATATGGACAAAGCTGGATGTACGAAGCTGCAAGTAAGCTTCAGAAACTTGCTGAAGATATAAACTATGATCCAATAGCTTTAGCAGTTGCTTGGGTTTCGTCTAATGATGCCATAACAGCGCCAATTATAAGTGCAAGAAATTTAAAACAATTAAAGCCTTCCCTTGATTCAGTTAATATTAATCTTGATGAGGCAACGTATAATTTAATATCTCAGATAAGCCCAACGCCACCTCCTGCCACTGATAGGTTGGAAGAAACTTCTCATTAATAAATAAAGGTAAATTTATGGAAACAGCTATTGAAAAAAAATGGGAAGTTTACGCTTTAAAGTATGCAGAAAGGTCAGATAGAACAAGAAAGGAAAGTTTTATTTTTGACGATCATTCTAATGATAGCCATACTATAGATTATTTTATATGGGTTCTAAAATCTGACGATAGCACAATTGTTGTTGATACAGGGTATGATTATGATGAGGCTAAAAGAAGAGATAGACCGATTCAAAGATCACCATCTGAAGCTCTTAAATCTATAAATATAGATGCAAATGAAGTAACGGATGTTATTATAACTCATCTACACTATGACCATGCAGGTGGTTTAATGGAATTTCCAAAAGCCAAGTTTCACATGCAAGAAAGTGAAATGGCTTATGCAACTGGTCCTTGTATGTGCCATGAAACTATAAAAATGCCATTTACTGGAGAACATGTTTGTCAGATGGTTAAAAACGTATTTTCAGGAAGGGTCAATTTTTACAAAGGAGTAGGCTCAATTCATTCAGGTGTGACTGTTCATTTGATTGGAGGACATTCTAGAGGATTACAGTCAGTAAGAGTAAAAACAGAAAGTGGTTATATGTGTCTAGCATCAGATGCAACCCACTTTTATGAAAACTTTATTACTGGAAAACCTTTTCCTATAGTTGTTGATTTAGAAGAGATGCTTAATGGCTTTGAAACTATTAAGGAATTAGCGTCTAATGACAGTCTTGTTATACCCGGTCATGATCCATTGCTAAAAGATTTTTTTCCTAGTGAAGGTAACTCAGGTTTTGTATGGCGCTTAGATAAAGGTCCTATTAAACCTATAAAATTTTAGCGTCAGCTTCCATTGATCTTCTATAAGATATTGCAGGGTCAGTTGATGAAAACTCTACGTCACTCCATTTTATTATTTCATTCTCTTTTATTTCATTTTTAAGTTTTATACCATGAGCCAACCCGATTGGGAGAGCTTCTAAAGATAATGAAAGCTTCGCTGGTATCAATTTGCCCCATACAGTTGCTCCACCTTCTCCATCAAGCATCTCACCTTTTTTAAGGTTTCTTTTTGTTGTTGAAACAACATCACCAGTAAACTTTTGAGTCTGCCCTGTTGCTTGATTTAATAAAGCCGCAGAAAAGATAGATATATTTAATTCCATACCTATAAGATGGAATGGCTTGTACATTGCTGAAAATTGTCCAGTATTATCCGTGTTCATTCCGTACTGTTTGAAGCAAGAAGCAGCATAGTCATTTGGAGCTTCTAGTACTGCAAAAACACCCCATCTTAAATCTTTGAATACTGGTCTTCCATCTCTTTCAAACGATGAAACAACTTCAACCTGTCCATTTTGTTCCAATATACCTCCAAACTTTGAAGGTTTTAATATGTTAGCTAAATCATCCATGCCGCATGGAGGAAATAATAAGCCATCATTAGGAACTTCTAGTCCACATGCATTTGCTATAGCGGCCATTTCTAACCCAGATTTTGTCCCATCTAAAAATGAATTAAACATTTTAGGGTTCATTCCTGCTTTTGCAGCCTCTTCATGAGATAGTCCATAGTAATCCCAAACTGTATCTGGAGTTGATTTATGATAAGCTGGAAGGTATCTTGTACCTTTTCCTGCGCTGCTTACATGAAAGCCTGATGCTCTAGCCCATTCAACTATTTCAGCTGTTAAAGCCGGTTGATCACCATAGGCCATGGAGTATACAACTCCCGCTGATTTAGCTTCTTTAACTAAAGCTGCTCCTGCTAGTACATCTGCTTCCACATTAACCATTATAATGTGTTTTCCATTTTGAAATGCTTGTCTTGCGTGTTCAATACCTGCTGCTGGAAAACCAGTTGCTTCCACTACGACATCTACTTCAGACAACCTTATTGCCTGAGTTGCTTCATCTACAAACTTAGTTTTACTTATTAAATCGTCGCTCCAACCAACATTTTTACAAGCTTTAATAGCATTTTCAGGTTTAAGGTCCGCAATTACAGATACTTCTAAACCTGGAGTAGTAGGAACTTGACTTAAAAACATAGAACCGAATTTACCTGCACCAATTAAAGCTACCTTTACTGGATTATCATTATCTATTCTTTTTGAAATGGCATTTTGTAAAAACATTTATAACCCTTTTAATTACAATATAATTTTTTTAAGTCTTTAATATCTGCATTATTAAAACCAAGCTCTTGAATTATATAATTTTCAAGCGATTCAAATTGATTTTCAATTTCATTAATACCTGAAATTAAGTATGATTTTTTAACTTTACTAAGCGTGTCTAACATTACCTTTGTTATCAGCTTATCATCTTTTTTAGAAGCCGTTGTTTGTTCAGCTGTAGCCGCGTTAATTGTTAAAAGCTTATTTGAAAGTAAATAATTTTCAAAAATTAATTCCATTGGATTATCACATAATTTTTGAATTATAAAACTAGCTATTCCTGTTCTATCTTTTCCTGCAGAACAATGAAATATAATAGGATTATTATTTGCTTTTAATAGAATTTTAATAAATTCTTTCCAAACGTGTTTATGATTATTTATATATAATTTGTAACTCTCTTCCATAACTTTTTCATATGTAAATTTATTATCTCCATCTATATTTTTTTGATCAACCATTCGACTTAAAGTACTTGCAGAAATAGGCAGACTCACATATTTTTTTAATAAGTCTTTGGATAAATTATCTGGAGCTTTATTTATTTCTTTTGGGTCTCTGAAATCAATTATTGAGTGAGGGTTTAAATCTTCAATTTTTTTAATATCTTCATCGATCAATGTACTTAATTTAGCACATCTAAATAAGATATTATTTTTCATTTTAGATCCAATTGCTACATCTCTAAAATTTGATACAGAGTTTATCAAAGACAATTTTACACCTCTTTTTATAATTAATATTGATTAGATATTGCTTATTTAAGTTATTCTGCAGCACTTGCTGTTTTATTAACTAACTCTGTCAAGCAATTATCATTAAGTGGAGAGATAGGAGTGAAGTCTCTATGAGCAATCCATTCATCACGTTTAAATTCACGTATATGATTATCTACATGACATAAAGATAAATAAACAATTGTTCTTCCAAATGGAGATATGTTAGGTGGACTTGCGTGAACCAGTAATGATGAGAACATCAGCATACTTCCAGCAGGGCCAGTAGGCGCAACACATCCACCTATTTCTGCTAATTCTAATACTTTTTTATTATCTAAAGTCCATAGAGGGTAACTTGTAGTTTCTAAATCATGTCCTGCATCTACTACTCCTACCTTATGACTTCCAGGTATAAATAATAATGGACCATTAGCTGCTGTAACGTCATCAAGAAATACGGCTATATTCATAGCTCTAGGCTCAGGCATTCCGTCATCCCTTTTCCATGTTCCATAATCTTGGTGCCATTGCCATACTGCTCCATCAAAAGCAGCTTTTGCGTTTAATTTAAATTGATGCATATAAATATCACCGTCTAACATTTGTGATACAGGGTCAATTAGTCTTGGGTGAGCTCCTAATCTTTTAAAAGCCTCGTTATATGTATGTGCAGCAAAAGCTGTTCTAGCCACTCCAGTACTTTCTTTCCAAACTTCTTTTCTATCTTCTAAATACACGTTGTCAGCTTCTTTCTTTAATAATGAAGCTTCATCAGCTGTAAACATTTCTGGAAAAAATAAATAACCTTCATCATCAAATTTTTTTAAATCAGCATCATCTAAACGCATTAAGACCTCCAAACTTTTTATAAATATAATTTCATTATAAATAAAAAATATAAAAAATATAATAAAATTTATTGATGACTTTATAATTCGCGTGTTAAACAAATTAATCAGAATATTAAGGAGAAATTAATTTTGTCACTTATATCACCGTTAGATAAATTAAAGATCCCAATTGTAGGTTCTCCACTTTTTATAATTTCAAACCCTGACTTAGTAATAGCTCAATGTAAAGCAGGCATAGTTGGTTCATTTCCTTGTTTGAATGCAAGAGAAGATGAAGGTCAACCTAATATGTTACATATTTGGCTTAAAAAAATTAATGAAGAATTAGACAAGTATAATCAAGAAAATCCAGACAATCCAGCTGCTCCATATGCCGTAAATCATATTGTCCATAAATCTAATGTTAGACTGGAACAAGACATTGATATTTGTGCTGAATGGAAAGCACCTATTTGGATCACTTCTTTGGGAGCTAGACCAGAAGTCAATAAAGTTGCACATGAAGCTAAAGGTATAGTTTTACATGATATTATCAATAATTTCTTTGCTAAAAAAGCAATTGAAAAAGGAGCGGATGGACTTGTTGCCGTAGCTGCAGGAGCGGGAGGGCATGCAGGTACTTTGTCACCATTTGCACTAATTCAAGAAATACGTGAATGGTTTACTGGAACCTTATTGTTGTCAGGGTCAATTGCTAATGGAGGTGCTGTTTTAGCGGCACAAGCTATGGGAGCTGATTTGGCATACATAGGATCAGCATTTATTGCAACTAATGAAGCAAATGCAGATCAACGTTATAAAGAAATGATAACAACATCATCTGCTGACGATATTATTTATACTAATCTTTTCACTGGAGTTCACGGTAATTATTTAAAAGGATCAATTGAAGCTCAAGGGCTTGATCCAAATAATCTTGAAGTCAGTGATTCTAGCCAAATGAACTTTAGTTCGGGAGCATCTAAGCCCAAAAGTTGGAAAGAAATTTGGGGTTCCGGTCAGGGTATTTCAGCTGTAAAAAGTATTTTGTCTACTAGTGATCTAGTAAAACGAATTAACCATGAATACATTGAAGCAAAAAATAATTTAATATAAATAGAGAGATCAATATGACAGAAGTTAAACATAAAATTATAGATGAAATTGCTTTAATTGAAATTTCTAATCCACCTGTTAATGCCATAAGTGCTGCTGTAAGAATTGGCCTTTTAGACACAATTAATAAGCTTTCCAGCAATAACTCAATAAAGGCTATTGTTATCACAGCCCCAGAGAGAACTTTTCTTGCAGGAGCAGATATTAAAGAGTTTGGCAAAAATATTGATGCTCCTATTTTAAGTGAGATATGTGATAAAATTGAAAGGTCAGATAAAATTGTTGTAGCTTCTTTACATGGGACTCCATTAGGAGGAGGGCTTGAAGTTGCTATTTCTGCCCATTACCGAATTGCAGCGCCTAAAACTAAAGTTGGATTACCTGAAGTTCTATTAGGCATATTACCAGGAGCTGGTGGTACTCAAAGACTTCTTAGGCTATGTGGTGTTTCTATGGCTTTAGA
>TARA_B110000971_G_scaffold221974_1_pt1 | contig 11149 bp, 14 predicted proteins | sample TARA_B110000971 | Tara Oceans TARA_B110000971 (sample SAMEA4397842) | marine metagenome | biome: Polar Biome; feature: [SRF] surface water layer (ENVO:00010504); material: water (ENVO:00002006), including particulate matter (ENVO:01000060) such as... | depth 5 m | reverse complement strand
ATCTGGTGTTGGGGTCTCGGATTCCTCAGTATCCTCAGCTGGTGTTGATTCCTCATTTTCATTTGTAGTCGTGGGGGTCTCCGATTCCTCAGTTTGTGGTGGGGTTTCCGATTCCTCAGTATCCTCAGCTGGTATTGATGCCTCATTTTCTTTTGTTGTCGTGGGGGTCTCGGATTCCTCAGTATCCTCAGCTTGTGTTGATTCCTCATTTTCATCTGTGGTTTTTGGTGTATCCGTTACCTCAGTAGGTGCTGGTATCTCCCTATCCTCAGCTGGTGATGTTGCATCATTTTCCTCAGTAGTCGTTGGCGTCATTGAGGTTTCCTCACTTGGTGGTGTTGGTGGGTTAGAGGACGGTTCCCCGAAAGCACCCCCGATTCGTCTTCTTCTTATTGTTCGATTCGCTAAATTTAAATGGTGTTTTTTCCTTAAAGAACTATGTTTGGTTTTGGTCCTTTTTCGTCGTCTTTGTTTCTTCAAAGTCTGATTTGGCTGTCTATATAGCTTGGATATTTTACCTTTAGTCAATTTCATCTATATAAATAAATTTAGATTTTATTTATATATTAATGTGTATTAGTATGAGCATTGTGAATATATCTCCAATAAATGTTCAAGGGAAGTGCGACAACAAATGTGTGTATGAATATGATTATCCAGACACAAACTTAATAGCGACAAACATAGGTACCTTGATTATGCTAAAAGTGGACAACGCCCCAGCCCCAGTAATATACAACAATGAAAAATACACCGTAGGCGAAATTTTTATTTCTACACCGTCTGTGCATTTGTTTAATAACTCTCCGTCAAATGCAGAAATCTTAATACATCACGATTGTGAATCTGGTGGTCCGAAATTAATAGTTTGTATGCCGATTAAAGCGTCCAGCAACTCTTCATCAGGCACAGTATTGTTAACCGATATAATAAACATGGTGGCGTCAAATGCACCCCGTTCAGGGGAAACTACTGAAATAAATATATCGGATTTTACTCTAAACAATATAGTTGCAAAAAAACCATTCTATTCGTATAGTGGTAATGATATGAGGGGGGCAAAGTCTAACTTTATAGTTTACGGAGTAATAGATGCGATCCCTTTGAATACTGTAGCGTTATCGTCGCTAAGCAATATAATAACTGCAAACTCTATAAAAGCCGAAGGTAGTGGTGTGTATTATAACTCAAGTGGTCCAGGCAAAAAAAACGACGACGGTATTTATATATCATGTAAGCCGACGGGTTCTTCAAGCGATGAGACAACTGTAACTACTTCAAGCAATAACAACTCGTCTGATTCATTATGGAACAATCCGTCTGGAAAAACAGGTATAATCATAGCGATTAGCCTTGTAATGTTCTTTATTTTATTTTCAATGCTTAACTACATTTACATATACGCAACATCAACTTAATTAGTTGCATCAACATATGAAGCAGAGTGTAAGTTTTCTAAAGTAGGCTTATATGATGGTTTTGATAATGAAGAACCAGGGTTAAAAGTTGGCACCATTTTTTTAATGACTTCTTGTTCTAAAGTATAAGGGAACTGATTATAAACAGTAAACTGTGCTTTTTTTGATTCTTCTGATGGTTGAAACTTGCCTGCTAAATTAGTGTCTCGATCATATTCACTAGTATAAGAAGACCTTCTAATCAAATCAACCGCAACAAGAAGAGACAACACTGCAAGAACCGAACTAAAATTTAAAAATATATAAACCACAACAAACAGTAGGACCATTTGTCCAGGAACTGTATTCAACATATCAGATAATTGTTTAGGTGTATCATATCCCATAATTAAAAAAACAATGAACAGAATAGATAAAATTGCTTCTCCAGTGGTGGGTTTATGTTTTTTAACAAATGCGGAAAGTGAGGACATATACCATACTTATATATTTTATTTCATTGATAAAAAAATGAAAGCTAAAGACATACATCGGTTTTACTAAATCTATAGTCATGAAATATCTAGGAAATAAAGGATACACAATATCAAAGACAGACTTGTCTGTACAACAAGAAAAAAAAATAAGAACTGACTTAACCATTAGCCCTTGCGTACATGGTGCGATTCCAACTAACAAATCTCATTTCCCGGCATATCGTGAATCAAACAAAAAAATGTACGTCCCACATTATTACGGATTGGAAGAGTTTGGGGTACCTGATACAATTAAAATTAGTAATGGTGAAGATATAGATTTATCGTTTGCAGGACAACTACGTGAAAATCAACAGATTGTAGTGACAACGTACGTAGAACACGTCAACAAATGTGGTACGGGAGGTGGGTTATTGGAGCTTCCTTGTGCATACGGTAAAACGGTTCTTGCTTTGAATATTATATCGTGTCTAAAAAAAAAAACAATAATAATCGTTCATAAGGAGTTTTTGATGAACCAGTGGATTGAGCGGATAGCCCAATTTTTGCCAAATGCACGCGTTGGGAAAATTCAAGGACAAATTATAGATATAGACAATAAAGACATTGTAATCGGTATGTTACAAAGTCTATCAATGAAAGAATATCCAGATACACTCTTCAATAGTTTCGGGCTAACTATTATTGACGAAGTACATCACATATCAAGTGAGGTTTTTTCAAATGTATTATTTAAGTTAGTTACTAAATATATGTTGGGTCTATCTGCCACAATGGAAAGAAAGGATGGAACGACTAGGGTATTTAAAATGTTTTTAGGAAATGTTATTTTTAAAGGGGGGAGAGAAGAACAACATAAGGTAGTCGTGAGGGCAATAGAATATAGAGTAAATGATGAAGAATTTAATGAGGTAAAACTCGACTTTCGTGGAAAGCCCGCATATAGTAGTATGATTTCTAAATTATGTGAATATAATCGGCGCAGCGAATTTATAATTAAAGTTGTAGGCGATATGTTAATAGAAAACCCATTGCAACAGATTATGATATTAGCCCATAACAAAAACCTGCTAAAATATTTATATGATGCTATATCACACAGAAATTTAGCACAAGTTGGGTATTATCTGGGCGGTATGAAGGAGAAAGCGTTGAAAGAGACAGAAAGCAAGCAGATAGTAATAGCCACGTATGCTATGGCTGCAGAAGCATTAGATATTAAAACACTAACAACATTGATCATGGCAACCCCTAAAACAGACATTGAACAAAGCGTAGGTAGAATTTTAAGAGAGAAACACAGCAATCCAGTAGTAGTAGATATTGTAGATTCACACAATCTATTTAAGAACCAATGGAAAAAACGCAAAACATTCTATAAAAGGGAAAACTACAAAATCATTTATACCACAAGTGACACGTATATATCAGATGTACTTACGTGGGACGTAGTATATTTGCCAAAAAACGCAGTTAGTACAAAGCAACCGCGTAACATAAAGTCAGTTAGTGAAAAAAGTCACAGTTCTACTGATTCAAGCATTACATATGATAGTGACGACGAAACACATAAACCAATTGTATGCTTCCTATAGGAACTATTATTCAACCTACTGGACATCTACGACAAGAGGACCATCTACGACAAAAGGACCATCTACGACAAAAGGACCATCTACGACATCTACGACAAGAGGTTGGTTTCTTAAGATACGTTTTTTTTCTTTGTTCATTTTTTTGTTATATTTCCTCCTTTCGAAACCAGGACATTTTGTCGGCAGGCAAAGTATAAGTTCCTAAGAGTGAACATGAGTAAAAACATTTTATGTAGAAGTAATCCAGTTTAATCAATGTCCTCTACTAGGGAATGTAGTATCTGAATAATGGTTGTAGTTATCTGCGCAGTTAGTATTGTTCGCTAATACTTTGTATGGTGGTGGATTGGCTAACGCGGAATCGTCGGCTGCAAGGGTTGCACCTACCGAATAAGTATGTGTTATAGGTTGATTGCTTTGAAACTGTGAATACCCTGGTGGATAAGACCATCCACCTCTATATTTGCGTCGGCTTCTATTAACGCGTCGTTTAGGTCTGGATCTAGATTTAGATTTAGATTTCTTACGACTATTAATGCGTTTTGTGGTGGTGTTGGATTTCTTACTATATTTATTCCTAAGCAGTCGTTTTATTCTACTTGTATGTTTGATACTTTTCCTCATCTTATATTTCCTAGATATTTTATTTATTTTTTGTTTGAAATTGTGTGACCCGCCTTTAAACAAACAAATCCCTGGAACATATCCGTTGGCGGCATCTATATTGTTTTTCGCACCAGAAATCCCTGGTAGTCCTGGTATTTGATTAGAACCAAAGAACATTGGATTGTTATTACTATCTACATTAACAAAATTTTTATTTACGTTACTAAATGGGTAATCGTTCCCGTAACCGAGATTTGACGCACCTGTACCCGACATATATTAATATAATATATTAATATATATTAATAATACCAAATACAGCTAAGTAGAAATATGGTCCATAGCAAACAATATAATTTTTTCTTGTTCTGTTAATTTTTGAAATATTAAATTATGGTCTAATGAAATCTGGAAAAAAACAGGTTTATATCCATAGTTTTTACATACCAGAAACACACCATTATCTGTTATTTTGGTTTCGCAGAATAAAGCACCTCTAGTTAAAGTGATTAGATGTCCGTCCTTCATCGGAACCCATCGTACATGTGTTCCGTATTTTAATTCATTCATTTCGTCTACATATTTGTAGCCATTAAGTTTGCTTAATATTTCTAAGGTATCTTCTTTAGACAAATGTAACTGTTTTAAAATAGATAAATTATTTGTCGTAATCTGTCTTGTAGTGAAATGTAATATACTTTCATTATCATGATTGTTCAACGCTTTTAACAATTTGTCAGAGTCCATAATAAACTACTTGGACAAATGTGTCTAATATTTTTTTTTCCACTTTGTTTTATGTGATTACAATGTATGAGTGACGAATTTGTTCAGTATAAGACTTCTAAAATTCAAGAACTGACTTCCACGTTCAATAAAAATATGGACCATTTATTCAAGTACTATAATTTCTGGCGTTTGCGTCTAAAGTCTAACTACCGTCAAAGAGTACTGGTTAAAATAGTTATTTACCATATCAACGACTTAAAATCAAAACTGACAACATCCATATCATATTATAAAAATTTGGTAATGCCTGAAATTCAACCGACAAATAATAATTCAGCTTTATTAGTAGGTATAAACTATATTGGTACAGAACATGAACTGTCTGGATGCATTAATGATACTAATACAATTCATTCGATTGTTTCTCATTTATATAAAAATATTACTCTTCTAACAGACGATGCCGTACTAAAACCTGACCGCAATACCATTTTACATTATTTTACACAGATGTTATTGTCATCATCCGCTGGCGACGTGCTGTTCTTTTTTTATAGTGGTCATGGGTCGTACATTTTAGACAAAAATAATGATGAAAAAACCGGATATGACCAAATGATACTCCCTTGTGATTTAAATCCAATAGTTGATGATGAGTTTAATGATATTATTAAATCTACGTTGAAGAAGGATGTAACATTGATTTGTTTATTTGATAGCTGTTATAGCGGTTCTATGCTAGACCTTAAATATCAATACATGGACAGTTTAGAAAACAACGACTTTACTCAACAGAGTAATCAATCAGATACGTTAGGTAATGTGATAATGATTAGTGGATGCAGTGACATACAAACTAGTGTTGATGCATTAATAGACAAAAACAGACAAGGGGCAATGACATGGGCGTTTAAAGAATCTTTCACTCCATCAATCACCTGGAGAGAACTAATAATAAACATGCGTACTTTATTAGAAAAAAGTGACTTTTCACAAATACCACAACTATCATCGGGATCATTTTTAAATATTGATTCCAGGGTGATTGTTTAAGCAATATTTAATATTTGATGTTTACCATGATGACCCGAAGCCACCACCCAATACTGAGTTTGCTGCTTGAGGATCCGAGAATCCCTCCGCATCGCCGGGTGTGGAGGCACCTACCATCGGGGTATTGTCTTTTTCGTACATGTTATTATAGTTAGGCAACTGTTGTGGTGCCAGTGCCTGTTGAGACGCGTTTGACGCGCTATTCATAGGCAATGAGTTTATGTCCGTACCATCACTATATGTAACATTGTTATTAGTGTTAGAAAGTGGTTGACTGATTTGCACATTATTCTTATGTTTAACTGTATGTACTAGAGGTTGTTTTTGTCTACCTTCCCACATATCTATTATCCTCTCAACTAAAATGTTGGTCTTCTCACCAATTTTCGTTTGAAGACTTAATAGTATCATTAACAAAACCATTACAATGGAAACCACATTTATGACTGGATATTTACTTCCGCTATACGTAGGCACATATGTTACCATTCGGTTTATTAACAATAGACCTACCAAAATAATTATCACTTGTCCAACTATTTCTACAAATATTTCTAAACTACCTTTATCATCATCGGCATCTGGAATATACTTTGAAATCCCTTTGTTTAATAGTAGGATTGGTATAAAGGATATTAATGCATATTGTATTAAATTAAATACTTCCGATTTTGAATCGTCGTCAAAATTGAAAACAACTTTGAAAAACGATTTTTTTACGTCGTCTGAACTATCCATATCTTTTATAATGAAAGAAATTAAATTGTTACTATTAATATTTAAAAGGTTATTGATTAATTGATTATAATGAGTAGTTCGCGTTCAATAGCCGCCGCTAGAAATAGACGAGCATCGGATGGGTTACAAAGTGGAATGGCTAACAAACCACCCGTTACATCTATCCAGGGAAACCGTGCATTTATTCCTCAAAATCCTCAACATCCTCAACATCCTCAGCGTACCAATCCTGTACAACGTATGCCTCAAAACCAACCACAACATCAACAACAACAACAACAGCATCAACCACAACAACAACAACAACAGCATCAACCACAACAACAACCATCCACACAAAAACAAGCATTTACTAAACTTACCGTATCAGATGCAATTGGTCTCATAACTTTAAGACTAGGTAAAGTAGAACAATATCTTATTGACCTAGACAATAGTGAATCAGAGACTACGAATGGTTCTTCCATGGACAACAGTGTATTTACAACCATAATCAATAGATTAGATGCATTGGAGAAAGATAAACAAGGAATGGGCAACCAAGAAATTATGCATAGATTAGACGCACTGGAGAAAAACGGTTTAAGTAATACAGAAATAAGTGAACTGAAGGATACTTTTAACACATTTACTAACATGTTTAATGGCAAACTAGAAGATTTCGAGAGAGCCTTTGTTGACATGGAAGAATTTATAGATAATAAACTCACAGGACTCGTACCGTTTGACGGGGTCGGGAAAGATAACGAGGTGCCGGAAGTAACCTATGATGTCGCAGAAGTACACGATGACGATGACGATGACGATGAAGTTGACGGGGATTTTTCACGCCCCGCAAACGAAGCAGAATAAGCCCTTATTAGTACTTTCAGGACTTCACTTATTAATTAATATAAAGATACAGTATTAATATAACTATAAACCAACATGCTTCTAAAACTAAATTTTGATTTTAATGACCAACATAATGACCAAAATGAAATGTACCAATGGTTTTCATCACCAAGTGGAACATTTACTTCATCACTACATTCAGTATATTTTAGACAACGAAATGCTTCTGGTGGTTGGGATTTTAATAATATTTTTCTTTATTTAGATGAAGAAATTATTAATAAATTTTATGGTAGTATTGATGAGTGTATTAATTATATCAACTCAAAAAAATATGTTAGTTGTTTAATAATTGACTACCCATTAACCTACATTAATATAGAAAATAATTATGAAGAAATTCATAACGTATTATTTAGTACGTATGTTTAATATATAAAAAAACAATGTATTAAACATATTTTCCAGAAAACGGTCCTTTAATCATTTGCTTAAGCCCTTTTGGTTAAGCCTATTCTTTTTGTCTAGGTCTAACATGACCGAACGATAGTTTGTGAGTTTTCCTTCAATATCGCTGTAATTCGCCAGCTGTGTTACAGTTAATGGTATAATAAGATACCAGTTATCTCTAACCTGCAAATGAAACCAGTTCCTGTCTATTGCATATAACAAATGTAAGTTTGGGTCATGTAGCAATTTATTTATTCCCAGTTTAAAGTTATTTATGAGGGTGTCGTAATAATGACTTTTAACTAAATATCCAGTTGTCGTCTGGCATCTAGTAACCTTAACACAACACTCGTCTATATGTCTAAATGGCGGCATATTATTTCCAGCCAACAAAACTACATCAAATTCTGCATGGTTACATAAAAACATATTAAGCTGTTTCTTGAATAAGTCGGGATTTAAAAACTGTATGTCGTCTTCTACTATCAGAACATGGTCTAACTTTGATTCTTTAGCGTATTCTAAAATTTTTAAGTGACTCATACTGCAACCAATCGCACCATTTGTTAGTTTAATAGCAGGGAATCGGTTACCAATAATACCAATGCTCCCTAGTTCTTTTTGAACATGTGTTTTTCTATCAGGTCTATTTTCTAAGTTAATAAAAAAAACATTTTTTATATTGTCTATACAAGTAATACTCATATAATAAATATATAAAATAGCTTTTCCCTTCTGTACGCTATAATACAACAAACTTTGACCCAACTTTAATGAAAAGTATGTTTATTTTTGTATATCTTACCCTCTCGCCAATATTTCGACCAATGGTCATTCATTTGTACCTGTTCCTTTTTATAACGTTCATGGTACTGTAAAATACGACAATCATTATACCGAATAAATCTAACATGTTCGTTTAACAGTTCGTGATTTAATTTTAGGTTGTTAATCTGTTTAGTTGTAAAGAATGAGGCAATCATTAAAGGACCCGTCGGACATAACCCATTAGACCCATAGTACTCATCTCTAACATTTTTTACCACCTGGTCTATACATTTGTGCATAATCTTGTTTTTCGGTTTACATACTAAAATGGCATTGTAAATTCCATTAAATGATTGTAGCACATCTCTACAAAAGTACTCTCTGTTTGTTAATAGGTTTAATTTAAATCCATTTACACAATAATATTTAGCATCTAAATAAATGCCTCCATTTTTATATAAATAACAATATCTCCACAAATCTGCTTTCAATGCATGGGGAATTATTTTATCATATGTATCTAATACCTCATCTGTGTAATACTTTGCTATAAACAGCCTACAATCTTTTTCATCAAATAAGGTATGTTTAAATTCGGGATTTTGTGTTTTTAACATTGTTATACTTTCACGTACACTATCTGGTATATTGGTTTTACTATGCCACACCTGAACAACGTGTCTCGGAATAACATGTTTATGCGTCAAAGTTGATTTCGACAACTTGTTTATACAATTAATGGAATGTCCTTCTTGTCTTTTTACAAGTTCTAGTGCTTTACTCGTCGATTTAAAGTAGTTTTTTCTAGTATCGTTTTTCTTATGTATTTTTCGGAGTATTCTTTTTAAGGTTTTTTGGTTAGTTTCACAGGGATTTGATGGAATCTTTATTGCCACCATTGGGGATATTATCTCTATATTAGGATTTTAAAATAAAAACTTCCAAGTATAAAATTATTATAAAATTATTAATGTGTTCGTAAAAGAACCAACATAATTTTGAGTACCTTATATAGCCATGTATTCTAATGAGGACAAAAAAAATATAGCATTATCAGTTAAAAATATTACTTTTGATGTAGTAGAAAGAGAAATGCTTGAATTAAAACGCATCGGTCTCTACGCAAATACCAAGTCGGCTAGATGTCGAACTGGAAACAACGTAGTTGATTACTATACTTTTCAACAAAGGTTGGAAACTAAAGGAAAATACAATATAAATTTTTTCGAGTTTACCCAGCAACTTGACACGTTTCGAGAGAAGAAGTTTATTAAAAACATGTTGAATTATTATGAGACAGTAAAGAACAAAAATAATACCAAGAACAAATATGTCGTACTGAAAGAAGTGTATAATATTTGCATTAGCGCAATAAATATAGTTAGACCACTGGTTTATATGGAAGTTTATGCTAAATACAAACCACATACCATATTAGATTTCTGTGCAGGATGGGGCGGTGCCGCCGTTGCGTGCGCAGCATTAGACATACCCAGATATATTGGAGTTGAAATTAACACGGAGTTACAACGTCCTTACAAGGAGTTATTGACGTTTCTTAAAAAAACAAGTTCTAGCGATATTCAACTTATTTTCGATAACGCATTAAACATAGATTATACCAAACTTCATTACGATTTTGTCTTTACGTCTCCACCATATTATTTTATACAAAAATACGCAAATCGTATCGAATATGACAACAAAACGCATATGAACAACGACTTTTATATTCCTATTTTTACCAAAGTATATAATGGCTTGCAACCTGGCGGACATTTCATTATTAACATTTGTAAGGAAGTATACGACGCAGTCCTAGTTCCGTTATTTGGAGAGGCACACGACAGATATCCATACAAGAAGAGTCAGAGACAAAACAACTATTCTGAAATTGTGTATGTGTGGAAGAAATAAAGAGAGAAGAGATTCAAAATAATCTTTTTATTATTATATAAATGAGCAACGGTCGGGTAAATATTAAATCTACTGACACTAGCCAATTGTTTAAAATGTATGATAGAATGCCCGTCAATGAATGTGTTACGTTTAGGGGTCCTACCGAAGGGTTATGGAATGACACACAGTTGTCTTATGTGTTTTTCTCTCAAGCAAATATTCAACAACTACAAAACAGTATCCGTGCAGGAGTCTTCCATAAATCTAATGGACAATATACCATTGGTCCACAGGATTGTGACCCATTAAAGGTAATAATGAGAAGTATATTTTTACAGTATTCGGCTAATCAGGTTACTAATGTTACTCATCAAGTTGAAGAACTAAATAAAATGGTATTAGATTATAGTATTAAACAAGTGTACAGTGAAGCACAGGGTTATATTAAATATTTGTTTGATGCCAGTACTTTAGTTGTCCCAATCGCTCACCCAGTTATGGCAGATTCCAATGATAAAACACTAGAGTTTAAGACTTGGTTTTGAAATTAATTTTACTTTACGTATATGATTTAATAACAACG
>TARA_B110000971_G_scaffold70986_1_pt1 | contig 11192 bp, 12 predicted proteins | sample TARA_B110000971 | Tara Oceans TARA_B110000971 (sample SAMEA4397842) | marine metagenome | biome: Polar Biome; feature: [SRF] surface water layer (ENVO:00010504); material: water (ENVO:00002006), including particulate matter (ENVO:01000060) such as... | depth 5 m | reverse complement strand
TAGAATGAAATTTCCAAATTTAATACTACTTTTTTCTTTATTGATTAGTTCCTGCAATAGCAATGAAATAGATCCTAACTCAATACCTGTAAATGTATTAGATGTTGAAAATCATCAAATGGCAAAACTTTTAATAGATAATCCTGGTGTTTTATTAGATATTAGAACACCTGAAGAGGTTAGTGAAGGCTATTTGGAAAATGCTAGTTTTATTAACTTTTATGACGAAGATTTCATAGAAAAGGCAGATTGGATTAGAAAAAAACAACCAATTTATATTTATTGTCACGCTGGTGGAAGAAGTTCTAAAGCTGCTGAAATGCTACTTGAATTAGGCTTTAGAGAGGTTTATAATTTGGTGGGTGGATATAGCAAATGGATTGAAGATGGTTTTCCAGTAACTAAGAGTGTAAATATTAAAAGAAAAAGGGACAAGTCTTTTGCCCTTCAGGATGTAACTAATATTTTAGAGACTAATAAAAATGTTGTTTTAGTTTTTAAGACTCCTTGGTGTTTGCCTTGTAAAAAATTAGATGCTGTTTTAGATTCTTTTTCAAATAATAGACCCAATTGGAAAGTGGTTAAAATAAATATGGATGCAAATAAGGAATTAGCAGATAATTACAAAGTTAAATCGGTTCCTTCAATTTTGTTTTTTAATGATAACCAGTTGTTTAAATCTCATATAGGCTTTCTAAATCTCAATGATTTACAAAATAAAATTATTAAATGACATATTGTCACTTGTGTTTTATTTTTAATGACATTTTGTCATTAATTTGAATCGTAATCATATTTTATAAGACTTTCTAGCACATTTTTTTTAAAGGCACACTCATTGATGTATTCATTACATATTAATAATTAAAAAAAATAAAATGAAACTATTAAGAAAATATGAAACACCATTTGAAGGAATTCTTGACAATTGGTTAAATGATGAATTTATTGGCATTCCGAGTATTAATCACTCTATTAAAACTCATCCACCAGTAAATTTAATTGAAAGTAAAGAATCTTTTACTATTGAAATATCTGCACCTGGTTTTAATAAAGAGGATTTTAAAATTGAACTAGATAATTTCAATCTGTCGGTAAGTATCGATATAGATAATAAAATAAATCAGGATATTAATTACACAAAAAGAGAATATAATTATACTTCTTTTAAAAGGTCATTTAAATTGGCTAAATATTCAGATATTAAAAAAATAGATGCTTCCTATATAAATGGAATTCTTAAAATAAATATTCCTAAAACTAAAGATGCAATTCCGTTACCATTAAAATCAATTAAGATTTCTTAAGAATAAAAATTTAGGATTTACTAAGACGGGGCTTGCTCCGTCTTTTTTATGCTGTTAAATCAAATAATGCAAATAAAATACTTCCAAATGAAAACATAACAACCGAATTGACAATGGTATCGAACTTTAATTCTTCCTTTTTAAATCTTGATATAAAATATATTGGAGTATATATAAAGTTAAAAATCACTATTGAAGAAAGCATTAAAACTGTTGCCCAAGGCCAATGCATTAGTTTAAATATAAATCCAACCATAAGTACAGTGCCAAGTATTATACCAATTGAATAAATAAACTTATCAAATAGAAAACTAACTTCTTTGAATTTTATAAAAATTAAAAGTGGAACAAATATAAAAGCAAGTGACAAAGCTCCCATTATAATAATTAGTGAAGCACCTGGCCAATGCATTATTTTGAAAAATGATCCTAAAAATGTTAATATGGTCGAAATTAGTCCAATTAAATAAAGTGTTTTTTTCATAACATGATTTTTGTATTAATATACAAAAAAGTCCTAGTTGATTTTAAGAAGTCTTAGCGAAAGGCCTCCGTTTTTTTTGAACACATAATGATTCATAGTGCTTTCTTGGTCGTAATGAAGAGGTCTTGTGTGTGCATAATCTTGGTATGCATCTTCAAAACACCACCACCTTCCCATTTCTTTAATGTATTGAAAACTCCCATCACTAGTTCTTAAACCACCCGGAAGTCCACTAAAACCACTTTCATTAGTTGCATTTAAATTTGGAATTTTCCAATAAAGTAAGCTTGTATCTTTCATCTTGCCACCAGCAGTATTTGCATTTCCTAAATAATTTATCAAATCTATCCAATCTTCTTCATAAGGAATCTTCCATCCGACTGGACAAATTTTACAGGGGAATGAATCGTAATAAAGAGTATCTAAAATTATATTCTGATCATTTCTAATATATCTCTCAACTGGTATTGTATCTCCAACAAGTGCATGGTAATTGTATAGTTTTCCGTACAGTTCATCATTGATCAAATCGTTGTTGTAATTACACCATGAACCTAGATTAGAGTTTGCCCAAGAAACATCTGAAAGAACATTATTTATAAGACTACCATCTGAGTATTTAGTTGTCCTGAAATTAATCGTTGTCCATTCTTGCCCATTTCCTATAATTACACTTGGGTAGAAATTGCCTTCAATATCAAAAACTCCATCTCCTTCTTGAAAGGAAATAGAACTTGTTTGATTTGAATCTTTCTTGCAATTGACCAATAAGCTAAAAATTAAATAAGCAAGAAATATTTTTTTCAAAGTATTATTATTTAATAAATAGATAACTAAACCCTAAGGAAGCAAAATACATGTCATTACTTAACCCTTTACCAAAATAAGCATCTATTTGCATTTTGTCACTCAATAAATAGGAACCTCCAAAATCAAAATTTATTGCGCCAACCAATGATGAATTATATTTCCAATCTCCATAAAACTCTAAGAATCCAGTAAATTTAGAATTGAAACTATTGCTTAAAAAAATTGAATAATTTAAAGAGTTGTTAGTGTTAGTTTCCGCGGAATTGTGTCCTATTGTATAACCAATCCCAAAATTTTCAGTGATGGAATTTCCCCCAACTACTTTTGTTAAAGTATTTTGATATTTTGATTCAAAAGTAACCATAGATAAAAATGCTAATTGAAATTTCTCATTTCTTAAAAGCTGGATTTTAGTACCTAGTTGAATTGGACTTATTGAAATTTCGTTCTCATTTGAAGAGAGTATTAGATCAGTTGAAAATCTAAATTCAATTTTGTCAAATGCTCCGTACCTTAATAATAAATTAGGAATGGAGGAGGGGTTAACTTTATCATCACTAAATGAATACATAAGACCAGATTCTAATTGAAATGCCTTTTGGTAGAGAGAATAAGAATTGTCAGTCTGGGCACTGGGTCTATCTGTAGATATTGATTGAGAAAAACTGCTGCAACAAATAAATAACAATAAAATGATAATATACTTTTTCATGATAAAATTATAAACTGAAATAAATGCTAATTTACAAATATTAGTCGTGAGTTAATGAATTTATAGCTTCCGAATGCTTTGGAAATAGAGAAATTAATTCTTTTCTAGATGGCATTTCAAAATCTTTAAAGTCAAATCCAGGGCTCACTGTACAACCGCACAAAACAAAATCTTTTTTATTCATTACTTCAGAAGCAAACCAAGTATTTGCAGGAACCACATACTGAAGAATCTCACCTTTTTCTATGTTTTTTCCAATTTTGATAATTTCATATTTTTCATTGCTATCTATAGTGTGAAGTAGGAGGGTAGAACCCATATAATAATGCCACATTTCATCTTGCTTAATTTTATGAAAAGCAGAGAACTGGTTTTTTTCTAATAGAAAATAAATTCCTGTAGAATAATTTCTATTTCCTTTTGCACCCTGCCAAAGATTACTAGCATTAATTAATCCTTCACTTCTATAATTTTCTTTGTAATAACCACCTTCAGGATGTGCAGTTAAATCTAGATTTTTGATGATTTCATTACTGTTCATATTAATTATTCAAATTGATGGTTGAAATATTTGATAGTAATATTTCCTTTAGAGACTTTGTTCACATCTGGGACTTCTTCACTGTAACTTTCTAAGTCTCCAGTAAGTAAAGCAGGCATTTTTTGATTTTTAACATCAAAAGTGATTTTTATATCCGAGGGTAAATCAAACTTTTCACCACTGTAGCTAAGTTCAGCAGAATAACTTCCTTTATCTTTTGTAATAAGAATCATTTCACTAATTAGGTTTTTAGAATTGATCCAAAATTGACCAGTTACTATTTGAGAATTAATATCCATAGGAATAACTTTAATAATTTCATTATTATTTTCATATCCTAAGGAAATGGCAATAAATTCAGAATTAAATAAGTCTGTAGTTGTTGCGCCCATTTCATTTTTTGGTAAAAAGGCAAATCCTTTTATTTTGTAGTCAATTTCTTTTGGGTTTTTAAAGACCATTTTTCCCGTTCTTTCTTTAATATTAATAAAACTCACATCAATTTTAACTTTAATATCACAACTGTAAGCAGGAACATTCTCTAATTTTTCCTTGACAAGCATAATTTTACTTTTTGCAGCATCAGACTGGGCGCAAATACCTACAGAAAAAAGAGAAACTAAAATAATTAAATAAATTTTCATGATAAGATATCTTTTTTGTTAAAATTGTACATTCCAATGGCATTAAAAACCAGTATATATCCCATCTGTACTAGGAAAGATAATTTTAGTTTTTCCGTCTCTATTTCGAAATCAAAAAAGTATTGCCACTTTACAAAGTGACTGGTAAATATGTACGGGATAATATCCTTAAAAAGAGGTGCTCCAAGTGTAAATATAATATTCAATCCAATTATGATAGATATTGTTCCAACTATAGGTCCTATGGCATTATTGACAAATGAAGATATCATCATGGAAAGTGAAGCCACTACAATCATAGAAAGAGTTCCAGAACAAAATGCACAAAAGAATCTCCATCCAACATCGTTACTACTTATTACTGTCACTCCACGTCTTAAAACTATTAAGTCTCCTGAACCAAATAAAAAATATCCTAAAACATAGGTCATTAAAGCTAAGAACACAACCAATGATAAAGTGTACAAGTAACCACTTAAGGCTTTAGCTAGATATATTTGGTTTCTGGTATAAGGTCTTTGCAATATTAGTCTTAGAGTTCCTGAACTTGCTTCACCTGCTATGGAATCTCCTGTTACCAAACAAATCAGAATTGGAATATGAATTATTAAACTATTTAATAGTATATAAGTCATTAAATTTGTGTTAATAATTTTTCCTTCCAATCGAAAGTCGTTTTCAAGATTCTGAATAGCGATTGAAATTAACTCTTCTCCTTGAAAGAACATAGCCAATTGCATTGCTCCAACAGTTAGAAATATGGCTAAGAAACCAATATAAGTTCTTGGTTTCTTAACAATTTTGAATAGCTCTATTAATGTAAGTTGTATCATTTTATTAATCCTAAAAAAAGTTCTTCTAGCGTTCTCATTTGTTTCATTTCAGAAATTGAAATATTTTCCTCTACCATTGTTTTTAGAATTAATGGAATATTTTCTTCATTTATATGTGCAACAATATTTTCATTTGTCAATTCGAAATCGATTTTTTGTTTCGTTAAAAATGAACTTATACTTTTTAAGTTATTGGATTTAAAGCTTACTTTCAATAATTCATTTTGCATTAATTCTTGAACATTTCCTTCTACAATTTTTTCGCCTTTGTTTATTACTACCATTCTGTTAGAAATCTTTTCAATTTCGCTTAGAATATGACTAGATATTATTACAGTAATACCCATCTCTTTATTTATTCTTAAAATGAGATTCCTCATATCTGACTGACCCTGAGGGTCTAAACCATTGGAAGGTTCATCTAGAATAATTAATGAAGGTTGGTGCATTAGAGTTTGAGCAATCCCTAGCCTTTGTTTCATTCCTTGAGAAAAACCACCCACTTTTTGATTTTTTTTATCCCAGAGGTCAACTTCTTTTAAAACTTCACTTATTCTGTTGGAATCCTTAAGTCTAGACATCTTAAATAAAATTTTGAGATTGTCATATGCAGAAAGGTTTTTATAAAAATCTGGCTTCTCTATTAATGCGCCAATTATACCTAAGAAATTTCTATTTTTTCCCGAATTGCTTTCTCCATTAATTAAAATTTCTCCGCTGTTTGGTCTAATTAACCCCAAAACCATTCTTAGAGTAGTACTCTTGCCAGCTCCATTTGGCCCTAAAAACCCATAAATATCACCTTGGTTTACATGAAGACTTATATTATTTACAGCCTTGAAATCTCCAAATGATTTATGTAAATTCTTAACAGATAAAATCTTTTTATTTTCCACTCATCAAATTTATAAAATTGTTTAACTTATTGATTAGATATTTAAACAAAAATTAATTTTTACATTTTTTACTACAGTAGATAACCTCATTCCAATTTCTTTCCCATTTTTTTCTCCATGAAAATGGTCTATTGCATTTTTGACAAATTTTAAATGGTAGTTTTTTTTTCTGGCCCTTCATTAATCGAAGTTTGGAACTTCTTTTCTTCTTGCATATGGATAAGTTTCTATTTTTTGAAGTTTGTAATAACTATTTAACCCACCAATTCCAGTTGTATTCAATTTTTCCAAATCAATATATCCTTCTTCACTTAAGGCACTATCATCTATAAATACATGTTCTACACTTCCAACAATCATTATTGTATTGTTTATTTCAATTGGAATACTTTCTAGGTATTTCAATCCAATTTTAAGTGGACTTTCTTTTACAAATGGTGCTTTAAATTCACCATGGTACAATTCTGTAAACTTACAGTGTTTGAATTCTGATTCATGGTTATCAAATTTAGCAGAAGTATAATGGCCGTTTTCTGTGCTGTTATTTGGTAAGTGATTAATAGTGTAATAACCATTGCTCATTATATTGTTGTAAGTATCTCTTCTTACATTTACTTGAGGTCTTAGAATAAAACCTAGCAATGCTGGATGACTTCCTAAGTGTACCACACTACTGAAAATTGCAAGATTGGTATTTTTAGCATCATCATCAATAGTACCAATTAGATTCCCTGGTTTAATTCCAGTTATACTATTGATAATATTTAACCTTTTAACTTTTTCAAGTTCTAGAATATTTTGCTTGGTAAAATGTTTCATTTTAAGTTTTGATTTTTAATTCCTTTTTTCCAATAATTGAAAAAAGATCCATTGGCATTTAAATCTGGAAAAATCCAATCTCTTTCTTTCTCATTCCCCCTGAAATGATTAGAAAACGGATGCTCTTTGTAATGAATTTCTGAAGGATTTTTAATAAGTTTTTCTAAATCTTCAAACTCCATGACAGTAATTTGCAATCCTTCAATCTCTTTAGAAAGTATAATATAGAAATCTATCACTTTCTTAGAAACTGGATATTTTTTAAAATGCGAGGGCTCCAATAGAAGAATCCTATTTCCTTTTTCATCTTTTTTCCAATTAGGATCTAAATTGTAGGCTGTATATATAAATGTTGGTAATTCATTATCAATTTTTGGAGTTTTTCCTTTAGGAAGTTCCACTTCAAATTTACAATCAATTTCACTTGAAATTTCCAATGGTGTTTTATCAAAAGCTGATAACTCCTGGTAAGACTTATCTAAAAAAGTATTTACATCTTTTGTAAAGCAATACTTATTGATATTTTCTTGATTTGCTATATATTTTTTATGACTGTTGGTCCCAGCAACCCATTGCCAGCTTAATGCATTACTTCCCCAATCTCCATCTAAAAGATGGTAATACATCCATTTTGCAGGGTTTAACCAATGAAATTGACCTATGTTACAACAAACTCCTGCAGTGTACATCCTTAAATGGTTGTGCATATAACCAGTTTTATATAGTTCCTTTATTCCATTGTCAATTGCAGTTATAGTTGAACAATGCTCAACAATTGAAAGGGGAGTTTTTTTATTAGAAACAGGGTACTGCTCATTTTTTAAATCAATGTCAATATTGCCTGCTATTTGCCATTTTTTTTGCCAATAATCTCTCCATGCTAATTCTTGTAGAAATTTTTGTATTTGATTGAAATCATATTCAGAATCTAAAAGTGAATTAAATATGGTTTTAGTACTTATTACTCCTCTGGAGATATATGGAGATAATCGACTTACATCGCCATTGATAAAATTCCTATTAGATGCGTATTTAATAGGATCTAAGCCATTTAGCTTTTGAATTAATTTACTGTAAATACCTTTCACAAATCAAATTTAATTTTATGATTCGTTATCTACAGAGTTGTTTAATTAAATAATAAATAAGAATAGTAAATAAATTTAATTCTTAATAATTGTCTCGATTTCACGAACAAATATGTGTTATTTTCGTAAGGGTGTCTAAAACATGAATTATTTTATGAATCTTAACATTTAATGAAAAACTTTTTAAAAAATAAAGTAACAATAGCTTCTATTTTAATAATGGTTATTTCATCCGTATTGTACCACAATAATTCTTTTTACCATTTTTTTTATACTAAGATAAATCCACCAATTTCTGAATTTGTTGGAAAAAACATATTGTATGGTATTAATAGATTGGTCCATAGAGTAGATATTATTGGAAAATCAAAAGAATTTTCAAATCCTTTAAAAGAAAAAGATTTTATTGATTTAAAAATTGATAAGAAAGAATTTAAATTTCTTAAAAAGTTATTAAATAATCGTCCAGTTAAGAAAAAATGGGTAGATGTTAATTTGGTTATCAATAATATTAAAACTCCAGCAAAGTTGAAATACCATGGCTCTAGTGAAGCGCAATATAACGGAGGGAAATACTCTTACACAATTGAAATAGAAAATGGTCATCAAGACATCTCATTTTTTAAAAGATTTAAACTTATTAAAGGGGAGGAAGCTGATCCAACACTTATTTCTATTAATCAATTAGCTAATTCAATGGGATTGATATCTGCCTATGGGGAAATGAAGATTTTAAGAATTAATGGAGAAGAAGTAGGAGATTATTATTACGTAGAGGATATTAAAAATAATTTTTTAACCCGTGAATTTAATATAGATTATTATTCAATAATTTCTCAAATTTCAGATTGGTCAAGAAAGGAGTTTATAAATGGATATGGACACAACAGTGACCAAGACCTTAAGGTTATTCATATTGAAAATAAGTTAGATACTCTACACCCTTTCGCACTTTACAGATACCAGAAAATGTGTAAATATATTAATGAAAACAATGTTGATTCTCTTAAAGAAATGATAGATATTCAATATATGGCCAAGTATTTAACTGTTGCATGTATATTCAATGATGTTCATTTCATGACTGGGGACAATTTAAAATTCTTATATGATTTTAAAAAAAGTAAGTTTTACCCTATTTTCCGAGCTGAATCTGGTGGTTTACCAATAGACGTAGATTTTTCAGTTAACTATGTCAACTTTGATAAGTTTCTATTTTATTCTAAAGGTGAATCTTATTCTAATTCTCAAACTGCAAAATTTTTCAAAATTTTACTTTCTGATAATGATTTAAGAAATAGGAGAAACAATGAGCTATTTAAGTTTGTGAAATCCAAAGACAGTTTAATAAAAGTAATTAACAATATCTACGATAATAACCATATTGTAATGCTACATTCTGGTAGATCAAGAAGAGCTTTTAATTTTCAAAAAATGCAACAAATTAAAATATTAGAAACAACTTTGGATTTAGCCAATCAATATTTAAACTATTCGCATATATATAGTACTTACGATGTTTTTACAAAAGATTTCGAAATTCTTTCTGATGCATTTAGTTCCATAAAAATTATTAAAAATGACTCTGTCATTGCCAGTCAATTAAATGGAATTAGTCTTAAAAACAACCTTGAATTCAATTACAGTTATAAAAAATTCAAAATCAAAAATTTTTCTGAAGATGATTTTATATTTATTAATAATGTTTCTTCTGACACAATAAAAGACCATATTTTCTTCAACTATATGAATTCTTCTTTTACAATAGATAGTAGTTTGTTAAAATAAAGAAAGCATACTTTTAAAGGTGTTGCAATGCGCTTCAACAATATCGTATATTTTCTCAGAGTAGCCTCCTCCCATGACTGTTACAATTGGAGTTTTACTCTTTTTAGAAAATTCAAAAACCATTTCATCTCTTATTTTACAATCTTCTCTCTTTACTGACAACCTTCCAAGCTTATCGGTATCTAAAATATCTACACCAGAAATATAAAATATAATATCTGGAGAAAGTTTATTACTCAAGAAGTCAAGTTTTTCTTTAAGTTTCTTTAAGTATTCTTTTCCAGATATTCCATCTTTTACAGGAACATCTAAGTTGGATGTTTCTTTATGAAATGGATAGTTTTTTTCGCCGTGCATACTGAAGGTGTAAACTTTATCATTGTCTTTTAGAATGGATGCTGTTCCATTTCCTTGATGAACGTCTAAATCTATTATCAATATAGATTGCATTTGGTATTTTTCTAAGGCATAATAAGATCCAATTGCAACATCGTTAAATAAACAAAAACCTTCTCCACGATTTCTAAATGCGTGGTGTGTTCCACCAGCAATATTTGCCGATGCTCCATATTGAATAGCGAAATCGACGCAGTCTAAAGTTCCTTGAGTTATTATATACTCTCTTTTAACTAATTCTTTGGATAAAGGAAAACCAGTTTTTCTAATTTCACTTTTTGAAAGAGACAGCTTGTTTAGTTTGGATATATATTCTTTGTCATGAGCTTTTTCAATCCAAAAGTCATTTGCAGAAATGGGGGAGAAGAAGTTCTCTTTCTCTACTAATCCTTCATGTAAAAGTTGTTGTGGAATAAGCTCGTATTTTATCATTGGAAAACGATGGTTTTCCGGAAGACGAAGCATATAAACTGGAGAAAAAGCTATTTTTAGCAATCTTAACTAAATTTACAATTTATAAACAAGGGAATTATTTCCTTTTTTCTTCTAGTTCACAGTAAAAATTAATTGCAACGACATCACCTACTGTAGCTACATGATCCATGCCAAAATTAGTTCTGTCAATTTCAAAAGCTCCTTCAAAAATAGCTACTTTTTTATTGTCACTATTATTGGTGATTCCTTTGTGTTCAAAAGTGAAGGATAATTCTTTACTTTCTCCCATCATATTTAGCAACCCTTTGGTGAAATATTTACCTTCAATTTTTTTAATTCCTTTGGAATAAAATTCAATCGCAGGATATTTTTCAGTTTCAAACCATTCATCGCTTTTTAGTTCTTCATCTCGAATGTCGTTATCAGTGTTAATACTATT
>TARA_B110000971_G_scaffold221474_1_pt1 | contig 11207 bp, 7 predicted proteins | sample TARA_B110000971 | Tara Oceans TARA_B110000971 (sample SAMEA4397842) | marine metagenome | biome: Polar Biome; feature: [SRF] surface water layer (ENVO:00010504); material: water (ENVO:00002006), including particulate matter (ENVO:01000060) such as... | depth 5 m | reverse complement strand
ATAAGGTACTGCAGCTTTTAGATCATATAACTTCGGCACAAAGAGCGATGGTCGTCCAGTCTAAACTTCTTAGGGTTCTCTGCGATTTTGACAAAAAGAGCTGACCTGTCAGCAGCGCTGAGACACCTAATCTTCTCGGAAAGCTCATTTAAATAGGTCTCAGAATTGTCGCGGTTTTTTTTTGAAGGCGACCCATATATAGAGTCAGGTGTCACACCAAAGAAATTGGCTAAGCTCACTAATGAGTCATGACGAGGGTGCAGGGTAACTTCACACAGAATACGATTAATTGTGGGTTGTGAAACACCAGTGGCGCGGGAAAGCGCAGCTTGGGAAATTGCGCGCTCTCTCATTAATCTATTTAAATTCCCACTTAAATCATATCTCATACTTTATTATCGTACTTAATTCATCGATGTATACAAATAGATTTAGAGTAATTTAGTCTTAAAATGCAATGCTAGCATCTTTACTGATCTATAGCAGGCATATGGATCATGTTCAGATACTGGCTTTAAAGTATTGGGAGTGGTTAACAAAATAATGGAAGATAGACTTTTAGAAAACCGCTACACTCCTTGGATCTATTAGCTTTAATTCAGGTTACTGGCAGCAGCATCATCCCTAGAGATCTGACAATCAATTACTGAAATAATCGCCACCATTCCAGACCAATAGACGTTCACCGCTGATCTAACCACCTAAAGCTATACCCATGCATTTTAGGGGATAGCGGCATCTTGCCTGTGCAAATTCTAATTAGGTACGGCTACTATAGAAGTCAAAGCCTGAGGCACCTTCATCTTAGTCTTCACACCTTCCATATGCTGTTGCCAGATTGCGTCTTGTACATAGAATCACTCTAAACAACTCCAACTGATCTTAGGTACATGGTCTTTGAGCTGATTTTTGTCACAGCATGAAAAGCATCCATCATATATCCACCCACACGCGCTTTATGTCGCTTTAGGATAACCACTCCATCATGCACCGGAAATACAGGTATATCGTTTGATGTAGCTTTAGCTATGGTGTATTCCAATATTGAGCTATCAAGTAGCTGTAACGTGCCCCAAAGTGCGCGGGAGGCTGCGTACTCAAGGTCTGGATGTCGAAAGATAAAGTCTTATAGATATTGCCTAGCGTGACTCAGAGGCTTTGTCGGCCAAATAGGATTACCTAAACGCTTGCCTTTGCCTTTGCGAGTTATAAATAACTGCACAATCGTCATTAATATCCCGATACTGCTCTGCTGTTGAGATAGAGCGAGCAGCTGAACCGATACTATTGGCATTGAGTATGGTGTTGATAACAATCAATCCCTACTCTCCCAACCAACCACAAACCAACGGCCAGTTATTTTAACGCCCCTCCCAGGGTATTGGTTCAAACCTCTGTTCGACAAAACGCAAAGCGTTTTGAACGCCGTAGGCGGTCCGAAGAACCCGTTATCGGCATGGGTCCATCTTTGTAACCCTGTAAATATATGTGAGTAATAGCTGGGATAGCAGATTTGGATCTTTTATTGTTTATTCTGGCGCGGTCATTTCTTGCAACGCACCCAGTTCTAACATTGGTGCTGCATCTATATTTTCCGCGTCCATCATGTATGCAATACGCTGCATAGTAGATACCAACTGGGTTTGCTCCCATTCCTGAAGTTTTTCGAAGCGAACAATAAAGTGCGCTTGTAGTGGCCGAGGCGCAGCTATGACAGCGGCCTTCCCTTGTTCAGTCAGGTGTAACCCAACTCTTCGTTTATCGGTTACTGAACGCTCCCGGATGACATAGGCACGCGCCTCAAGTCGATCTAAAATACTGGTCACTGTTGCAGAGCTAAGATTAATACTTTGGGCTATATCTTTGACCATACAGCCGTCATGTTGATCAATTTCCTTTAGGACAATAAGCTGAGGGCTGGTAAGCCCACTTTCTTTAGATAGCTTCTTTGAATACAGGTCGATGGCTCGGGTAACCTTTCTCAACGAAACCAATAACTCTTCATATTTTTGCATAACACTTCCCTATAGACATCGTTGAAAGCAAGCTGATAAGCCTACTTTCATCGCCAGGTAAATTTCGCCTAATGTATGAGTAATTACCCTAGAGTTCAATTTTATATTAAGACTTATTTGCTTGATAAGCCCCCAACAAGAATTCAACACTAACTAATTAATAGCGATTAAGCACCTATTATACATACATAATGTAGATTTTTAGCCAGATAATGGTTAGTATGCAAACCATTATTTCGTAAGCTGCTATTTAGCTAACCATTTGCATAGCTTAAACATCCCGTTTTTAGTGCAATCAGAGCCCTCCCATTCAATAGCCAGCAGCACAGTTGGTCGCGGAGCTCCAAGGCAGTAAACCAACTCTCTCGAGAGCTCAAACCATAGCGTTTGAGTTTCTTGACGCAGAATAAACAGGCACTCATGCCTTTATTTAAATAAAAGCGTTCAAGGACGCAGGCTCGATAATTAATTACATGAATAAATTAGATTGGAAACGTATCGTTATCAAAGTAGGCAGCGCCTTGATTGCACCTCATGGAAAAGGTTGCAGTACTTTGTACTTATCCAGTATTGCGAAATTTATTGTGAGCTGCCGCGATCAAGGCATTCAAGTCGTATTAGTTTCCTCTGGCTCTGTTGCGGCAGGCGCATATATCTTCCCTGATGAGTTACAACAAACAATTGCAATTAAAAAAGCCATGGCTGCTGCAGGACAAACTGAGATGATAGCCACTTGGAATAAATTATTTGATTTTCCAACGGCGCAAATGTTACTGACACGTTGTGACTTACGTGACCGAGAGCGTTACGTAAGTGTCAGGAATACAATTTTTACGCTGTTGGAACACGGTGTGCTGCCAATTGTTAATGAGAACGACACAATAATAACTGACAAGCTAAAAGTAGGAGATAACGATAACTTGTCTGCCATAGTAGCTGCCGCCGCGGATGCTGATGCGCTGATTATTTGTTCTGACATTGATGGTTTATATAATAAAAATCCACACAAGCATGATGATGCGGTTCTTTTACCAAAAGTGACTGAAATTAATGCTGAAATCTATGCAATGGCAGAGGGTGCCACTAGCGCGGTAGGTACGGGTGGAATGTTAACGAAAGTACAGGCAGCTGAGAAAGCTACCTTGCATGGAATAGACACTTATATCGTCAATGGTTTTACCGAGTCGTCATTTGATATGTTGTTAGAAGGTAAAAACTCAGGCACTCACTTTTCCTCAGACCCATCTCCCATGAAAGAACATTTACACTGGATGACACATACTTCGACAGCTCGAGGGGAAATGATTGTAGAAGATGATTTTACAGCCAAACTAGACGCCAATAGCGAACAGCTTACCAGTGACGACTTGGTTGAGGTTAAAGGTGATTTTTTAGCAGGCGATACAATATTGATTCGCAAGCATGACGGTACTAAATTGGCGAAAGCCAGATCAAACTACAGTAGCTGTTTATTAAACTTCATTACTAATCAAGAAGATGAGAGCTTTTCTAGCGATTTCCAAGAACAAACGGGTCCTATTATTTCAGACAAAAATGTCGCTTTGTTGGAGTCCGTATGAGCATTATAAAAACCTTAACATTAGGCGCGGTTAAAGCATCCAAAACATTAGCTACTCTAGAAGAGTCCATTAAAAACCAAGTTTTGATTGCTATGGCGACTGCATTGCGTCAGAAAACGCAATACATCCTTACAGCGAACGAAGAAGATTTGACTCAGGCAAGACAAAATAGTCTGAGCGGCTCGATGATCGACAGACTCACCTTGAATGCTGAAAGAATTGAATCAATGGCATCTGGTATTGAAGTGATTGCTAGTCTGGCCGATCCAGTCGGTGCTGAAAGAGTGGTAAGTGAACGCCCTAATGGTTTGCAAATTCGTAAGATGCGCGTACCTCTTGGTGTTGTCTGCATGATTTTTGAGGCACGACCTAATGTGACTGCAGATGCAGGGGCTCTTTGTTTCAAATCAGGCAATGCGGTTATTTTACGTGGCGGCAAAGAGGCGTTAAATTCTAGTTTAGCTATCGCACAAGTTTTACAAGATGTGTTGGTGGAATTTGGTTTGCCCAAAGAGCTAATTACCGTGATTCCTGATCCTAGCCGCGAGTTGATGTTTGAATTGATACAACAGCGCGACAGTATCGATGTGATTATTCCAAGAGGCGGTGAAGGACTGATTAACTTCGTGACTGATAACAGTAAAATACCTGTTATCCAGCATTTCAAAGGTGTATGCCATCTTTATATAGATAAAGAAGCTGATCTAAACGTTGCGATGGATTTGTTAGTAAACGGTAAAACTCACAGAACCGGTGTGTGTAATGCGACTGAATGCCTATTGATAGACAAATCAATTGCCTTAGAATTTTTACCTCAGGTTGCTCAAAAACTCAGCGAAAAACAGGTTAAAGTAAATGCCTGCGCCAATTCCAGTCAACATTTTAATGATGCTACAGTTTTAGCGGTGGCCGATTTTGGTCAAGAATACCTAGACCTAGAGATAGCGGTACGAATTGTTGATGGTACTGATGAGGCAATGGCGCACATTGATAGGTTTGGTAGTCATCATACCGAGGTTATCTGTACCAAAAACGAACTAACTGCTAGACGTTTTCAGCGCTCTGTCGATGCGTCTGTGGTAATGGTAAACGCATCCTCTCGTTTTGCTGATGGTAGTGAACTTGGATTAGGTGCCGAGATTGGCATCGCAACAACCAAGCTCCATGCATACGGCCCAATGGGCTTAGAATCACTAACAACGGAGAAATACTTGGTTATGGGCGATGGACAAATCCGTGTTTAATTAACAAATATACAAAGTGGTCTACGCTAGACTCTGTAACGGCAGTGTTCTGAATTCAGAGTTCCGAATTCAGAGTTCCGAATTTTGTATCCTTCGCAGCTGTGCTTGATGAGGGTAAAGCAGCTATTGCAGCGGCTGCCAAAACATTACGAGAATTCACTCGAAAGTAGATTTCAGCTGATGCAGTATTAAATTAGATTCATTAATTTCAGTGTTGAAATGACATAGCAAAAAATTTTCAGATCCCCAATACCTATAAGACATGAACCCACTGTGGGAAATGCGATACAGGTGAGACAAGGCTAAAAGCCTATCTCATCCTGTTGCACTAACAGCTATTAGGTGCCCGTCAGGCTAACCCCGCAAACGCTTGACCCTAAAAGTCCGCCCCTTAAGTTTGCCTTGAGAGAGTTTGTTAAACGCCATTTTCCCATGCTTATGGGCTACGGCAACATAGGCCCAGTGATCGCCCACCTGTATTTTTCCGATCTCTGAACCTGGAATACCGTCAGCACCGGTTAAGGCTCCGACAATATCCCCTGGCCTGAGCTTCTGTTTTTTGCCACCACCAATATGAATAGTTACCATGGGCGGAGCAAAAACAGGCTCATGTAATAACCTTATATGCGGCAAGTTACCCCGTGCAAACTTCTGCTTTAGATAATCTTCTAACTGACTAATTCGGTGCCTATCTCTCTGTGTATATAAGCTACAGGCCATTCCTTGAGCGCCGGCACGACCAGTGCGGCCAATGCGATGAGTATGAACTTCTAGTTCCTGTGCCACTTGATAATTGATCACCATATCAAGCGATTCAATGTCTAAACCCCGGGCTGCCACATCTGTAGCCACCAGCACCGAAATACTGCGGTTGGCAAAACAGGCCAAGGTTTGGTCTCTGTCTTTTTGCTCTAAATCACCATGTAAGGCCGATGCTTCGTAACCCACTGTGCGCAACTCATTGGCCACGCGATCGGTTTCAACCTTAGTGTTACAAAAAATCAGCGTGGTCTCTGGTTGATGTTCCTGCAACAAGAGCCTAACCGCCTCTACCCGAGACTGATCATTTTCAACCTGGTAAAGGGTTTCGATAATACTTTGGCTGCTATGAGTATCCTGCACTTCTACAGTCACTGGGGACTGCATAATTCGCTGTGCAATGTTTTCGATTTTTTCAGGGTAGGTGGCGCTAAACAACATAGTTTGCCGCTGCTCAGGCATGTAACCAACAATATCATCCAAGGCTTGCTGAAAGCCCATATCCAACATTCGATCAGCTTCATCTAAGACCAACGTCGTGAGATTATCTAAGTTGAGATTAGTCTTACGCAGGTGCTCTTCTACCCGTCCAGGAGTGCCAACAATAATGTGCGCGCCGTGCTCCAGTGAGCCCACTTGGGGACCAAAGGCCACGCCACCACAGAGAGTCAGCACCTTAATATTGTGGATACCACGGGCCAGCTTACGTATTTCTGTCGCCACCTGATCGGCCAACTCGCGGGTTGGGCACAACACTAGGGTCTGCACCCGAAAACGTTTCACATCCAGTTTATTCAACAATCCAAGAGCAAAGGTTGCGGTTTTACCAGAGCCGGTTTTGGCCCTAGCAATCACGTCTTTATTGGCTAAAATGGGGGGTAATCCCTGTGCCTGAATCGGCGTCATCTCTGTGTAACCCAGGGTTGCTAGGTTATCCACTAAGGCGGGGTTTAGATCTAAACTGGCAAAATCGTATTCGGACAAGGGGATTCTCATATTTAGTTTTGGGAGCGACCAGTCACAGGACCTTGTCAGATCCTGTGCAGCTATCAGACAAATAGCTGGCCGATGACATCAATGGCGGCATTTTACCAGAATAACCCGCCCTTAGCTGTCCCCTCCCGTAAACTAAACCAAACCCACTAAAAGTGCAGGCTAGAGCTCCCTGCAGCTTCATTAATCATCAAAAACACCTATAAGCCTCTATTGGTCTGCCGCGAAGATAGGATAGGCCCATAGCTTTTACCAAGAACCTTAAACGCCGATAAACTGCTCGGCAGTTAGGTCGTAGCAAGTGCTATCCAAATCCGCTACCAAGCTGAGGTTTGGCCTGATTTTTGGTAGTTCGTAGCGAAAGAAAAATTGCATCGCCGCGACCTTGCCATCGTAAAACGCATCGTCCGCCGCATTACCTTTTTGCTTACCTTCAACCGCTGCAACACCCTGCTTCAGCCACATCCATGCAATTACTAAGTGACCCATCGCATCCAAGAAGATGGTCGCATTGGCAAGTGCCAGGGAAGGATCTTTAGCCTCTCCCACCGCAGAAATAGTCTGCTCTATAAGCGTTAAGTACTCGTTCAACTGAGCACAAAAGCTAGCTAGTTGAGGGTGCCCCGAAGCCGAATCAATGGTTGCCTGCATTTCTTCACGAAGAATTTGTACCGCAGCGCCATTCTGCATTCGCACCTTGCGACCCAGAATATCTATACCCTGAATACCCCAGGTACCCTCATGAATATGATTGAGTCGATTATCGCGATAGAGGCGTTCAACGGGATACTCACGGGTATAGCCATAGCCACCCAATACCTGTATCGCTAATTTGTTCGCTTCGAGACAAAACTCTGAAGGCCAAGACTTACAAATCGGCGTCAACAAATCGAGCAGTAAATTGCGGCGCTGGTTAGCCGCTTGGTCAGTGGACGACAACTTGTTCGTATCGATTAACTCGGCACAGTAATACATTAGGGTCTGAGCGCCCTCAACAAAGGCTTTTTGGGTCATTAGCATGCGCTTGATATCGGCGTGCTCACTGATCATAACCTGCGGGTCTTCTGGATTACGATTAACCAATGGACGTCCTTGAGGACGATTGCGCGCATAATCCAGAGAGTATAAGTAACCGCCAAGCGCACTCATAACTGCTGACATACCAACAGAAATACGCGCTTCGTTCATCATGTGGAACATATTGGCTAAGCCCTGATTAGGCTCTCCAACTAGGTAGCCAATAGATTCACCTGACTCACCAAAGTTGAGCAGACAGTTAGTCGTTCCACGACAGCCCATCTTATGGTTCAGACCCGCCAAGGCTACATTGTTTGGAGCACCTATGGTGCCGTCGTCATTAACACGATTTTTCGGCACTAAAAATAGTGAGATGCCTTTGACGCCTGGGGGCGACCCGGGAATCTTTGCCAACACCATGTGCACGATATTCTCGGTAAGATCTTGCTCACCGCCGGATATCCACATTTTAGTGCCGCTAACGGCATAGGAACCATCAGCTTTTCGCTCAGCCTTACTACGGATATCCGCAAGGGAAGAACCCGCTTGAGTCTCAGACAAACACATGGTGCCGAACCATTTGCCATCCACAAGATTGGGCAAATACTTGGCCTTGAGTTCATCGGAACCACAGACGTTGAGCATGTTAGCTACGCCTTGGGTCAAAAAGAGGTAGATATGGGCGGGATTATTAGCACAGACAAACATACCGTTGAGCGCTTGATCGGCCATCCAAGGTAACTGCATTCCACCAATATCGGTATCATAAGCTGAGGCACATAACCCGGATTCCTGATAAGCGGTAATAGCCTCTTTAAGCTCAGGAATGGTCTCGACTTTGCCGTCAACAAACTGCGGTTCATTGGCATCCAGCTTAGAGGCACAGCTTAAAAATTGGTCTTCAGCAATGGTCTGACTGAGATCCAACATAGCATCAAGGGACTCTCGATCGTAATCGGCATAACGCTCGGACTTAAAAATTTCATCTAGCCCTAAGGTTTCATAGAGTACAAAGTCGAGATCTCGACGATTAACGATCATTGACATGGTTATTCCTATTTTCTGTAATCAGGAGTGGAGGCCACTCACTAGATAATTATTTTTATGATATCCCAAGTTACGGGAGGCTATCGGGTTTGGTCTTATTTTAATAATATTTGATATTGATACCGACAATTACTTAAGCTCTACAGCAAGTACAAACGCCCTTTATCTCAACTGCAACTTTGTGTTCTCCGCCTTTCACTTAGTCGTAAATCAAGTACAACAAAAACAGTCTAAAGGTCAGTTTAATAAAAGCCTGTTTATTAAGAGCCTGTTTATTAACAGCCTACGCATTAAGGGCCTGTTCGTTAAAGGCTTATTCGTTAAGGGCCGGTTCATCAAGGGCCTGTTCATCAAGGGCTTATTCGTTTAAGGCAGCGCAGTTATCACTACAGCTCCTGAGTCTATAAGCTGATCAATAGACGAATGATCCCACCCCAGCTCGCTCAACACTTCACGACTATGCTCCCCTAACAGAGGGCTAGGCTCAGCCTGTGAAGTGGTGGCCCCATCAAATTGGACCGGAGGCCGAGGAACCGTCAGTTTACCCATGGCTTGTGTCACATAGGTTTCCAGTGCATCGATCGCCTGAATCTGCTCATTGGCTTCAATTTCATCCTGGTGTAAACAGGGTGCACAGGGAACATCTGCGGCTTTGAGCGCGGCAACCGCTTTCTCTACACCAATATCTAAGCGTGGATTTTTAAGTACCTTGCCAACTTCTTTCATATTCGACATACGCGAGGCTATGCTGCTAAACAATGGTGTATCAAGTAGTTCGGGGTAGCCAATCAATGGCAATAAAGCCTTCCAGTGGTTATCAGTCAGTGCCGCCACAGCCACTGCGCCATCACTAAAGTTGAGTGTTTGGAAATAATCCGCCCCGGGAGACATTTCAAATCGATCATCATCTTTTAGGGTTCTGTGCATCATGCCGTCTGGCCACATAAAGGCGAGACAGGCGTGGAGCATAGAAATATCAATATGCTGCCCCTCGCCAGTGGTTGCTCGAGCAACCAGGGCGGCGGTTGCTGCTTGGCAAACCGTATAGCTAGTGACCTTATCGCAAATAAAGGTGCGAATATGATCAAATCCATTGTCCTCCGGAGACTGTAAATTGGTTAAACCGGACATGCCTTGAATGACATGATCAAAGGCCGGCTTGTTCGCCATAGGGCCTTCCTTGCCAAAACCGCTCACGGCCACATAAACCAATTTAGGATTAATTTTGCGCAACACATCTGAGCCCAGGCCAATGCGGTCCATCACCCCAGGACGATAGTTGTGCAGTAGTACATCAGCCCGTGCCGCAAGCTTTTTAACCGCCTCAACGCCGGCTTCGGATTTTAAATCTATGGCCAAAGATCGCTTGCCACGGTTGCAGTTGTGGAAAAAACCGGAGACCCCATTCTTCTGTGTACCCAGGGGGCGCATTTGGTCGCCGCGCAATGGCGGTTCGACCTTAATCACCGTTGCACCTTGGGCTGCCATGGTCATGGCAGCCAGAGAACAGGTAATCATATTAGACAGCTCGATAACTTCTAAGCCAGCGAGAGGCTGACGTGCGGTGGGTATACTCATTGAGGTGCTCTTTTTATTTTTATTGTTGTTTGAGTGTAGAGCAACAAAGTATCACATAGCCAGAGACTTAGGTCACTCTGTAGTAAGCATCAACCTTTTTTCAATTCGAACTAAAGACGATGTTTTATTATTCATCCTCCAAGGTCTCAGCTCCCTCCATTAGGCAATATCAACTATCGCCGTTACACTACCACGGAAGCCTAATTCGGTATTGCCTTTGCTATCGCCTCGATCAGCCGCCCTGCGTAGCTACAGTCAGCTAGCACTCATCATTGTCGCGGCAGGAGCAATTTACCCATTGCTCTATCTGCGGCAAAATTTCGAACTGTCAATTCTCGAAGCCTTCGATATCAGCCAGACCCAGCTGCGCTACTGCAGCTCTATGCTCGGCCTTATTTTCATCATCACCTATATTCCCAGCGGCTGGTTAGCGGATCGTTTTTCGTCACGTAAATTATTGTCCTATTCACTCCTCGCAACCGGATTGTTAGGTCTATGGTTTTCGACCATGCCTTCCTATAGCTCATTGCTAATAATTTATGGCGCTTGGGGCTTGGCTACGGGTTTAACCTTTTGGGCGGCGCAGATAAAGCTAGTCACTATGCTCGCCAAAAGAGACCAACAGGGCCGATTTTTTGGCATCTTGGAGGGTGGCCGGGGTCTGGTTGAGGCGCTATTGGCAACCGTGGCTGTTGCTCTTTTTGCCTATATACTCAGTCAAGAATCTAGCACGAAAACACTGGCTCTCAAGCAGGTCATTTATCTTTATGTCGGCGTGTTACTGGTTATGGCACCCCTCACCTACTGGCTTCTTGATGACGCCGAAGCTGAACCAGAAAAAACTGAATCCAAGGACAAAGTTTCGTTCAGACACGACATAATGGTGGTACTGAAACATCGTGAAATTTGGCTCTGCGCCATCTGTATTGCCTGTGGCTACCAACTGTTTTATGCGACCTACTCTTTCTCTGCTT
>TARA_B110000971_G_scaffold28239_1_pt1 | contig 11240 bp, 10 predicted proteins | sample TARA_B110000971 | Tara Oceans TARA_B110000971 (sample SAMEA4397842) | marine metagenome | biome: Polar Biome; feature: [SRF] surface water layer (ENVO:00010504); material: water (ENVO:00002006), including particulate matter (ENVO:01000060) such as... | depth 5 m | reverse complement strand
AAAAAAAAAAAAACTAAACTTTTAGTTTTTTATTCAAATAAAAATTTCGATTTTTACAGAAAGAATTTTATTTTAAAAAATAGTTTCAAGATAAATGGTATTTTTAAAAATCCAAAAAAACATACTCTATTAAATAGATTATGTTTCTTTTTTAAAATTTTTAACTTACTAAGACTTAAAAAAAACACTCTATTTGTAACTAGAAGTGTTTTGGTAAGTTCATTATTTGCTCTTTTTGGAATAAAAAATATTTTGGAAATTCATTTAGAAAATTATGGATTTACAAAATTTTTTTTCAATTTAAAAATGTTTTTCATAGGATCAAAAAATCAAAAATATATCTTAATTTCAAAAAAATTAAATGAGGTATTTAAATTTGATAAAAAAGACTTTATTGTTTTAGATGATGCATCAGACTTTGAAAATTTTGATACTAATAAAAAAAACAAAATAAAAATTAATTCTTGTGTTTATACTGGAAGTTTTTTTAAAGGAAAAGGTGTTGAAATGATTTTTGAAATTTCAAAAAAAATGCAAGATGTCAAATTTTTTTTATATGGAAACTATAAATCTCTTTCAGTAGCGCAAAAAAATGATTTGCCAAAAAATATATTTTTATGTGGACATATTTCTTATAGCAAAATACCAGATATATTATCAAAACATAAAATTTGTTTAATGCCTTATTCAAAGAAAGCATTTATTGATTCAGGAAAAATAAGCAATGAAAAATATATTTCACCTTTAAAATTGTTTGATTATTTATCTTCTGGTAAAGTTTTAGTTGCTTCAAATTTGCCAGTTTATAATCATATTTTAAAGAATAAAAAAAATTGTTTTTTAGTTAAATCAAATAAAGTTGAAGATTGGATAACAACAATCAATTATATCTTTAAAAATTATAATAGGTTAGATCATATTAGAAAAAGTGCAAAACAAACTGCAAAATTTTATAACTGGAATAAAAGAGCACAAAATGTAATTTCATTTTCAAAATCTTTATGAAAAAAAAAATTTACTATTGGGGACCTTTTATAGATAATGTTGCAACTATCAAAGCAATATTGAATTCAGCTTATTCAATTAATAAATACTCAAAATCTTTTGAAACCTCAATCATTAACGCTGTAGGAGAGTGGGATGAAGTTAATCTAGACCAAAAAAATAAATATATTAAATTTATTAATTTTAAAAACAAATTTTATAAAAAATTACCAAGATATAGATTTCTTTTTAGTCGGATTTCTTACTTAATTATATTTTTTAAATCATTTTTTCCCTTGAAAAATTTAATTTTAAAAGACAAGCCTGATTATTTAATTATTCACTTAATAGTATCACTTCCTCTAATTCTTTTTAAATTATTTAATTTTGATACAAAATTGTGTTTAAGAATATCTGGTAAACCACATTTAAATTTAATTAGAAGGACACTTTGGAAATTTTCATCAGACAAAGTGCATTTAGTTTTTTGTCCAACTCAAGAAACAAAAGAAATCTTAATTAAAGAAAAAATTTTTAAATGTGAAATATTGACTTTGTATGACCCAGTTATTTATCATAAAGATATTAAAAAATTAAAAGATGAAAATATTTTTGATGAAAATAATTTTAAAAAAAATAATATCACAATGTTGGGAAGACTTACTAAACAAAAAAATCACCTACTTATAATTAATAACTTTCAATCAATCATAAAATTTTATCCAAACTTATGCATAAATATTTTTGGTGAGGGTGAACTAAACAAAGATCTTTTAAATCTAGTTAAAAAAAAAAATTTAGATAAAAATATTATTTTTCACGGTTATACAGATAATGTTTTTAAATACCTCAAAGCAAGTAAAATTTTTTTGCTAACATCGTTATGGGAAGATCCAGGATTTGTTTTAATAGAAGCGGCCTACTGTGATACATTAATAGTTTCAAGCAACTGCCCAAGTGGACCAAAAGAATTTTGTGATAAAAATTCAGGATTTCTTTTTGAAAACAACTCTGCAAAATCATTAACAGACACTTTACATTTAGCATTAAAAACAGACGAAAGAAAAAAAAGAACAAAAATAATAAATGCAAAAAAAAAAGTAAAATTATTTAGCTTATTTTATCATTTTAAAACTTTAGAAAGATATTTATTAAACCAAAAATTATAAAATAATAAATAATGATTTGGCACAAAAAACTTATAAAAAATGAAAAATCAAAAATATAATTTATCTGAACTAATTATTTTCACACCCAATATCGATCATGGGGGTGTCGAAAAAAATTTGTTTTTATTGACAAATTTTCTCAGTAAAAAATTCAGTAAAATAAGTTTAATTACTTTTAACAGTTCTGATAAAAAATATTTTAATAAAAAAGTTGAATTTATAACTCCTAAAATTTTTAATGATTACAAAAATAGATTAATTAAGAATTTAATTTGCTCAATGATATTAATAAAGATGATTTTTTTTGGAAAAAAAAAATTAATTTTTTCATTTAATTCAAATTTGTATGCAACTATATTAGCAAAAATATTTGGAGCAAAAATAATAATCAGGATAAATGCCTCACATAAATTGTGGGCCAAAAATTTTATAAAAAAAAATATATTTAAAATTTTTTTTAAATTACCAAATAAAGTTATTGTAAATTCAATTGATTTAAAAAAAGAAATAGACAAGGAATTTAAAATAAAATCGAAATGTATATTAAATCCATTAAATAAAAAAAAAATTTTAGAGATAAAAAAGAATAATAAAAAACTTTTTGGTGTAAATCAAAAAACTTTGAAAATTCTTTTTTTAGGAAGACTTGTTGACCAAAAAGATCCCTTTACCTTTATAAAAAGTATAAAAAAACTACCTAAAGAATTAGATTTTAAAGCACTAATGATTGGAAGTGGATATATGAAAAAAAATATTTTGAAATATATTAAAGGAAATTCACTTCAAAAAAAAATAAATCAAATTGATTTTACTCCAAAAGCAATACAATATTTAAATCAATGTGATCTTTTTGTTTTAACATCAAAGTTTGAGGGTCTGCCTAATGTTTTATTAGAAGCTCAATTTTTAAAAAAATATATAATTTCGTCAAATTGTCCAACTGGTCCGAGAGAAATTCTTTTAAACGGAAAAGCTGGTGATTTAATAAAAATGAAAAACCCAAAGCTGTTATCGCAAAGAATTATTAATTATTACTTTAATAGAAAAAAAAATGACTATAAAAGAAAAATTCAATTAGGTTTTAAAAGATTGAATAGATATGACTTTAAGACTAATTGTGAGAAGTATTTCAACTTAATTAAAGAATTATCATAATTTAATGAAAAAAAAAAATCTTGTAATATTTCTTCCTAATTTTTCAGCAGGTGGAGCTGGAAATTCAATACTAAATATTTGTAAAAATTTAAATAAAAAAAAATACAATATTTTTGTTCTATCTATAAAAAAAAATTTTTATAGAAATGAACTATCCAAGTATTGTAAAGAGGTTTTTGAAATTAATGGTTCTAGTACTCTTTTTTCACTAAATAAGATTAATAATTATTTAAAAAAATTCGATAAAAACAATACCTTGGTTATTTCAAATATTAATTACGCAAACTCATTATTTGTCCTTTATTTCAAAATACTAAGAAAATACAAACTGATAATAATTGAGCGAACACCCTACCAAGAACTCAGCATTTATTACTCTCTTAGAGATTTTTATAAAAAGATAATTATTAAAACAATAATTAAATTTTTTTATTACAAAGCAGACGCATTAATAGCAAATTCGCGAAAAACTGCTTTTGATTATCAAAAAATATTAAAAAAAAGTTGTTTTTATGTTTATCCGCTTTCATTTGAATCAAAAATTAATATCAAAAAAAAAGATAAGATCAACAATCCAATTAAGCTATTAACAATTGCAAGACTATCTAAAGAAAAAAAAATCGAAGACCAAATTTACGCTTTAAAAAAAATTGCTAGCACTAAATACACTTTAACCATAGTTGGTGATGGCGAATTAAAAGTATTTTTAAATAATTTGATTAAAAAATATAAAGTTAGAGCAAAAATAGTTAATTATTCAAATACAAATAAGTTAAATTATCTAAAAAAATCTGACCTATATATTTGTTCATCGGATTTTGAGGGTTTTCCAAACACTGTTGTTGATGCAATAAGTTTTGGTTTGCCGGTTATTTCATCTAGAAATCATGGAGGAATCTATGAAATTCTTTTAAATGGATCTGGTGGAGAATTTTATAAAACAAGGGATATAGACGATCTTTCATATAAAATAACAAATGCTGTCAAATTTTACAAAAAAATTTTAAAAAAAAGTAATATTGCTAAAAAAGCATTAAACAGATTTTCTGTATCCAACATTAAAAAATATGAAAATATATTTGATAAAATTTTAGTCAAATAAATGACTGTTATTTTTATACCAATTAATTGTATTTTTGATTGAAACTTCTAGATTAGTAAAATTAAAGTTTCCTATTTTTTTTATTATTTTTGTATTGCTGCCATGAGTTTTGTAAATATCTGCAAGCTGTTTTTCTCTTAAAATAATTTTTGTCTTAGGAGTAAATTTACCTATAAAATTCATAACTTTTTTTAGGCCAATAGGTTTATTGGAGCAAATGTTATATACTTCATGTTTATTATTTTTAACTTTTCTTAATTTTATAACTAAAGATATTACATCTTTAATATAAGTGAAATCTCTATAATGATTACCTTTATTGTTTAAATAAAATTTTCTTTTTTTGTAGGCAGCATTTAACAGTTTCAACATAAACATGTCTGGTCTTCCCCATTCACCAAAAACTGTAAAAAATCTTAGACCAGTAGATTTAAAATTATACATCTCAAAAAAATTCTGAGCTATCTCTTCATTAAATTTTTTTGATAAGCCATAAATGTTTTTAGGATTAATCTCCTCTTTTTCATGAAGTGGAAATCTATTATTATCTCCATAAACTGAGCTTGAAGACGCATAGAAAAATTTTTTAGTTTTAAAATTTTTAGCTACACTAATAAGATTGCTAAAACCAGAGACGTTCGTGTCAATATAAGCAGATGGATTCTCCATAGAAAATCTTACACCTGCTTGAGCTGCAAAATTATAAACTTCATCAAATTTAAAAGTTTTGAAAATTTTGATTATTTTATCTTTTTCTAATAAATCTATTTTTAAAAATTTGAAATTTTTATTTTTATTCAATAACTGTATTCTTTTTTTTTTTAATCTTACCGAATAGTAGTCACTCAAATTATCAATACCCACTATTTTTACATTTCTATTTTTTGATATTTCTTTTGCAAAATTAAAAGCTATAAATCCAGCAATACCTGTGATAAGAATTTTCATTATTAAATATATATATATTAAATTTATACAAATCACAAAGATGAATAATAAAATAAAACCTTGTGTAATTGGTCTTGGCTATGTTGGCTTGCCTTTATTCTTAAGACTCCAGGCGAAGTTTTTTTCAGTCGGTTTTGATAATGATAAAAAACGAATTAAAAATCTTAATAAAAAAATTGACACTAATAAAGAATTTAAAAAACACAATTTAACTACTAAAAATAAATCATTTTTTAGCTCAGATAGCCGTGTATTAAAAAATTCAAATTTTTTTATTGTTACTGTCCCGACACCAGTCACAAAAAAAAATAAACCAGATATTTCACACTTAAAGAATGCCTCAATTTTAATAGCAAAAAGTTTAAAAAAAGGTGATATCATCATTTTTGAGTCTACCGTTTATCCTAGCACTACAAATTTTCTTATTAAAAATTATTTAAATAAATTCTCTAACTTAGTAGAAGGAATTCATTATTTTGTCGGTTATAGTCCAGAAAGAGTAAATCCAGGTGATAGTAAACACTCAATATCTAAAATAAAAAAAATCTTGGCTATACCAGGAAGTCTTAGAATAAAAAATAAAGTAAAATCAGTTTATAGGCATGTATCTAAAAAATTAATTTTAACAAATTCAATAGAGTCAGCTGAGACTGCAAAAGTAATTGAAAACATACAAAGAGATTTAAATATTGCATTCATTAATGAAATATTACTCTTTACAGATAAAATGAATTACAATTTTGATGAAATTTTAAGATTAGCATCATCTAAGTGGAATTTTATGAAATTTAAACCAGGTTTAGTTGGGGGTCATTGTTTACCAGTTGATCCGCATTATTTAAATTACATAGCTAGTTTGAATAAAATGAAATTAAAAACACTTATTGCCGGAAGAGAAGTAAACAACTCTATGCAAAAATTTGTTTTAAAAAAGATAGAAGAAAAAATTATATCAATTCAACAAAAAAAAATTGATCCAAAAGTCTTGATATGTGGTCTTACATATAAAAAAGATGTTTCAGACGTACGAAATTCACTATCTTTGAAAATTTTTATAAATTTAAGGAAAAAATATAAGAAAATTATCGGTTACGACTATGTTTGTGAGGACAAAATTTCTTCAAGATTTAAGATAAGAAGAAATATTGAAAGAATTAAAGATAACTTTGATCTAGTAATTTTTTTAGTTGATCACAAAAAAAATAAATCATTATATAACTATTTTAAAAGACAAAATAAAATTATTGTAGACCCATTTAAACTTTATAAATAAGTGCAAAAAAATAAAAAACCTTTTTTTTCAATTATAACTGTCACTAGAAATAGTGAAAAATATATCGAAAGAAATATTAAAAGTCTTAAAAATCAAAGTTTTAAAAATTTTGAGCATATAATAATTGATGGTGACTCAAAGGATAAGACTTTACAAATAATAAAAAAATATAGAAAAAATGTTGATTATTTTATTTCAAAAAAAGATAGAAATATGTGGCATGCAATTAACAGGGGTATAAAAGTTGCACGAGGTGAAGTAATAGGAATTTTAAATTCAGATGATGTGTTCTATAAAGATGGATTAAAAATAGCTAGAAATTACTTTATAAGTCAACGTTTAGATTGTTTATTTGCTTCTGTGCAAAAAAAAAAAGTTCATCACGGTTTTGACCTAAGTAAAATTTATTATAAATTTAATATATTTCCGTCTCATTCAGTGGGGTTTTTTCTAAAAAAAAATATATATGATAAAATTGGAATGTATGATGATACTTTAAAGTATTGTTCAGATTATGATTTGATCTTTAGATTATCAAAAAAAAATTTGAAAATTGGCAAGACATCTAAAAGAGAAGTTGTTGGAAAATTTTACCCAGGTGGTATGTCTGAAAAAGTAAATTATATTTCAAATATGTATTATCAATCAAAAGTAAGAATTAAAAATAAACAAAATATATTTTATGTAATTTTCTTATCAATATTAACTACCATTTATAAATATCTACTAAAAATTTTTAGATTTAAAACAAGTTAAATATAAACTATAAATTATTATGTCAATTCAGAGTTTTTTTGAAAATAAATTTAAGCACAATCGATCTTTTGTAAAGAAATTAAAAAGTTTTGCCAAATACCTTGGTTTTAATCTGGAGTATTGGCATAGATATGCAACTTACAAATTAATTAAAAAAGATATTAGTTTTTTGAAATTTGAAAATCTTGATGTTTTGGAAATTTCAGCTGGAGAATATTGGAAAGAAAATTATAAGTTTAAATCTTTTGATCAAATGGACTTTCCAGAACATGATATATGCAAAAATGTTTATGGTGAAAAAAAATATGATCTTATTATAGCAGATAATGTATGGGAACACTTGAGATATCCTTACAGAGCTACTAAGAATGTTTTTAATATGCTTAAAGATAATGGATATTTTTTAGTCATCACACCTTTTCTAGTTAGGGTTCACGAAGTTCCAATAGATTGTACAAGATGGACAGAGGATGGATTAAAATACTTTTTAAATGAAAGTGGATTTACTTTGGATAAGATTTTCACAAATTCTTGGGGAAATAAAAAATGTGCGAAATCAGATATTAGAGAAGATTCAACATGGACAAGAATTGGTATTTATAAAGATTTGACAAATAATAAAACTTTTCCTCTTCAAGTTTGGGCTTTAGCTAAAAAAAATTGATGGAAAAAAATAAAAAGTTAATTTCTATCATTATTCCATATTATAAAAAAAGATTTTTCATTTTCAAAACACTCAAATCAATATTGAATCAATCTTATAAAAATTTTGAAATAATAATTGTTTATGATGACATTGATATGTCAGATTTATATTATTTAAAAAAAATAATTAAAGGTAATAAAAAAATTAAAATTTTTGTTAATAAAAAAAATTTTGGTGTATCAAAATCGAGGAATATAGGAATAAAAAAAAGTAAAGGAAAATACATTGCATTTATTGATAGTGACGATACATGGAAAAAAAATAAACTGAAGACTCAAATTCAATTTATGGAAAAAAATAGATATATGATTTCCCACACTGATTATAAAATTATAAATAAGAATGATAAGATAATAGGATATATGCTTATCAAAAAACTTCTTAATTATAATGATTTAATTTATTCCTGTGACATTGCTCTCTCTACAGTAATGATAAACAGTAAAATAAAATCCATAATAAAATTTCCCAATATAACCACTAAAGAAGATTATATACTATGGTTAAGTCTTTCAAAAAAATTTAAAATATATGGAATCCAAAAAAATCTCACATCATGGAGAAAAAACAATTCATCTTTAGAATATATAATTAGAAAATTTAAGGATGCATTTATAGTTTATTCAAAGTACGAAAAATTTAATTTTTTTAAGTCAATATTTTTTGTGTTATTTCTGTCAATAAACTTTTTAAAAAAAAGCATAGTCCAAAAATTCAATAAATGACAAATTTTATAATTTTCTTTATTATCCATTTTTTTATAAATAAAATTTGTTTAAAAACAAATTATTTAATAGATAAAAAAGATATATCTGATCACAAGAAAAAGATTATAACTGAAACTAAAACGCCTTTATCTGGAGGTCTTGTTTTTTTCATTTTTGTTATTTTTGCTATTCCTTACGAAAATTATATATTATTAGTGTCTATAATTTTTCTTTATTTTGTTGGAATAATGTCAGATATAAACTATCTATCATCACCACCAAAAAGATTTGTGCTTCAAAGTTTGGTAGTTTTAGCTTTAATATTGGGCACTGACTTAACAATTATCTCTTTGTCTATAGAATTTTTAGATAATTTATTAGAATTTAAAATTATAAATATTTTTTTTATTCTTGTTTGTTTTTTAGTATTAATTAACGGTTTTAATTTTTTAGATGGAATTAATACTATCGTTACAGGTAATTTTATGATTTGTTTGATGGCAATATATTACACAGCAGATCAATATAGTCTTTCTATCAATTTTGATTTAATTAAAAATGTATTAACTATTTTATTAATTATTTTTATTTTTAACTTTTTTGGAAAGTCTTTTTTAGGAGACTCTGGAACTTATATGATAGGTTTATTAGTTGGATTCATTGTAATAAATTTTGCTTATAATAATTATCTAACTACTTCACCTTATTTTGCTGTATGTTTGTTATGGTATCCAGCTTTAGAAAATCTATTTTCAATTTTAAGAAGAATTTTTTTTAAAAATAAATTATCAAAAGCAGATAATAATCATTTACATCATTTGATTTATTTAAAGATCAGAAAACAAAAATTTTTGAAAAAAAATTTATGGATTAATACATTTACTGGATTGATTATAAATTGTTATGTATTTTTTTCAACTTACGTTGCTACCTTTTATTATAATCATACTAGAACTTTATTATTAATCATTTTACTAAACATGTTTGTATACCTATTTTCATATTATTATTTATGTAAAGGAAAAAAGTTTAATTAAATGGATAATTTTGGAACAAGAAAACCATTATAGGAAGTTATTATAGAGTGTAGAATGGGATCCTCAAGATTGACTGGAAAAGTTCTAATGCTTATAATGAAAAAACCTGCACTTTTATACTTAATTGAAAGATTAAAAATAAAGATAGTTTGATTACTAAAATTTTAATACTTAAAGCCTATTTTATAGAAAAGGATTATGATCAAAAGATATTGATTAATTTTTTATTTTAAAAAAAATAATTTTATCATATGCAATAATATTAAAAGCCCATCTTTAAAAGCATTCACCTTTTTTTTTCCAGCAATTCTTTTTCTTTCATAAGAATTGGTTGACATCATTTTCATACCTAATTTTTTTGCTTTTATTGGTAATTCTACACAAAAAGAAAAATTTTTTTCCTTTAAATTCAATGTATTTGCTTGTTGGGTATCGCCAATTAAAAAAGTATATAAGATATCATTTATATTTAGTCCAAAAAATATTTTACCAATATAGGTAAATATATAATTTCCAATAAGTGTAATTAAAGTGTCATCATCACTGCCAGAATTTTCTTGGTATCTCGATGCAAATATAAAATCTAATTTTTTGGATTGTAAAGTTTTGAGCATTTGATTTATTTCTGAAGGATTAAAAGATCCATCAGCATTAAAAATACAAAAATATTTTGTTTCGCACTGCTTGATTCCTTGAATTAAAGCATCGCCGTAACCCGAGTTTTCTTGATAAATTATATTTACATCATATTCTCTAATTGCTTTAATTGTGTCTAAGTCCGTGATGTGTAAAATAATGTTTATTTTATAATTATATTTTTTTAATTCATCCAAGACAATTGGAAGACTTTCTGCTTCATTTTTTGCAGGTATTAATAGGGTTAGTTCATTCATTTATGTAAATTATTTAGACAAATGCTAATTTAAATTTTATAAACAATTTCAATATATCAATAAAATATAAGTTAATAACAATATCAATATTATGTACAATTTTTTTGTATTTACCACATATTACTTCCTAATTCTTACATCAATAGTTGGTTTTGGCCTATATTCTCTAAAATTACTAAAAATTAAATTTAATTTTGTTAACTTTGGATATGCAGGCTTATTTGGAATTTATATATTAATTGTATATTCCTATTTTAGTAATCTCTTTATTGCCCACACTGAAATTCACAATCTTACAATACTCTTTATTGGATTAATTTTATTCATTCATTCGGTAAAACAAAAATATTCTTTGTATAAAAGTGAAATTATTTTTTCTTTTATAGTTTTTATTTTATTATTTTGTGCCGCACTTCAATTTAAAAATCATGATGATTTTCCGTATTATCACTTTCCTTATACGTATTATCTAACGCAACAAAGTTTACATATAGGAATTGGCCAATTTAA
>TARA_B110000971_G_scaffold218649_1_pt1 | contig 11251 bp, 17 predicted proteins | sample TARA_B110000971 | Tara Oceans TARA_B110000971 (sample SAMEA4397842) | marine metagenome | biome: Polar Biome; feature: [SRF] surface water layer (ENVO:00010504); material: water (ENVO:00002006), including particulate matter (ENVO:01000060) such as... | depth 5 m | reverse complement strand
CTAGAATGGGTGCTGGAAAAGGTACAGTAGCCTATTGGGTTGCTGTAGTAAAACCTGGCGCTGTTCTTTTTGAAATCAATGGGTTAAACAAAGAAATGGCTTATAAAGTTTTAAAACTAGCATCTTATAAGCTTCCTATTAAGACAAAAATTCTAGAAAAACTGTAAATCTCTTTGAAAAAAGAATATTTTCAAAAAAATTAACTATGTTATTTTTTTAAATTTTGAAGTTAATGGCCGTAAAAGAAAAAGTAGGAATTGTTGTTAGTGATAAGATGAAAGATACTCGTATCGTTGCTGTTAACGATCGTATTATTCATAAACGATACAAAAAAGTTATTACTCGAACTAAACGATATGCAGTTCACGATTCTACCTTTGAATCGTCTATTGGTGATCAAGTTAAGATTCGAGAAACTAAACCTATTAGTAAAACTAAAAACTGGGTTCTAATTAGTGTTTTAAGAAAGTCAGCAACATAAAAAATGATACAACCGCAAACTTGTTTAAGGGTAGCAGATAATAGTGGGGCTAAGAAGTTGATGTGTATTAGAGTCCTTGGTAGTAATCGAAGATACGGTTACGTCGGAGATGTAATAATTGGTGTTGTTAAAGACGCTACACCAAATCTTACTGTAAAACGTTCGGATGTTGTTCGGGCTGTTATTGTCCGAACTAAGCATTCTATTCGTCGCCAAGATGGGTCTCGATTACGTTTTGATGATAATGCTTCTGTAATAATAAATAAAGAAAATAATCCTCGCGGTACTCGAGTATTCGGTCCAATTGCTCGAGAATTAAAGGAAAAGGGATTTACTAAAATTGTTTCATTAGCTCCTGAAGTACTTTAGCAATTACTTAAAAACTTTCTAAAAGTAAATTTTATTAGCTATGAAATTAGACTTAAAAAGCTTATACAAGCAAAAAATTGTTCCTTCTTTAATAGAAGAGTTTGGTTACAAAAATATTGAACAAGTACCGAAACTTGTTAAGATATCTGTGAATCGTGGTGTAGGAGAGGCTTCAAAGAATTCCAAAGAATTGGATTCTAGTATCGATGAACTTACTATTATCGTGGGTCAAAAGCCTACTATAAATAAAGCATCTAAGTCAGTTGCCGGGTTTAAAATTCGTGATGGTATGGCGATCGGTACTTCAGTTACATTGCGAAAAGAGCAAATGTATACTTTTTTAACGAAGCTAATTCATATTGTTCTGCCACGAATTCGAGATTTTAGAGGTATTAATCCCAATGGGTTTGATGGACGAGGTAATTACAATTTAGGATTAAAGGAACAATTAATCTTTCCTGAGGTATCTTACGATGACGTTACTCAAATTCGTGGTTTAGATATCTCTATTGTGACAACTGCGAAGACAGATGAAGAAGCCCGTGCTTTATTAAAATTATTTGGAATGCCCTTCACAGCCTCTTAGTATTTAATTATCGATAAAAATTTAAATGACTACTGATACTATAGCTGATATGTTAACAAGAATTCGTAATGCGAATTTAGCAAAACATCAGATCGTACAGATACCTTCAACAAAAATCACGCGAAACATTGCGCAAGTTTTGTATAGTGAAGGTTTAATTGATTCTTTTGAAGAATTAAAAAATGGTTTAAATAGTTCGCTTCTTTTATCTCTTAAATATAGTGGAAAAGAACGTAAACCAAGTATTGAAAAAATTCAACGTATCAGCAAACCTGGACTTAGGGTTTATAGTGGTGCCAAAAAGATGCCACGAATTTTAGGTGGTTTTGGAACAGCTATTGTTTCAACGTCGCGTGGTTTAATGACCGATCATCAGGCCCGTAAAGAAGGGGTCGGTGGTGAACTTTTATGTTATATTTGGTAAATCTCAAATAAAAAATGTCTCGTATCGGTAAACAATTCATAAATATACCTGAAAAGGTTAAAGTAAAATTAGAGGGTCAAAAAGTTTCAATTGATGGCCCTAAAGGTAGTCTTTCTAGGATTTTGCCTTCTCTGGTTTGTTGTACTTTAGATGAAGGAAATCAAAAATTATTTCTAGAAAAGACACAAAATACAAAACTTTCTCAATCTCTTTACGGTCTTTCGCGAACACTTGTAGCAAACATGGTTACTGGAGTTTCTGTTGGTTTTGAAAAGAAATTGCAGATCACTGGTGTTGGTTATCGAGCGCAGCTTGATGGTAAAGATCTTGTGTTAAATATGGGATATAGCCACCCAGTAAAAATGATTACCCCAACAGAGCTTTCTGTAAAAGTAGAGAACCCAACTAATGTTGTAATCTCTGGAATGCAAAAAGATATGGTTGGAGAATTTGCGGCGAAAATACGTGCAGTTCGACCACCTGAACCTTATAAAGGAAAAGGCATCGCCTACGAAGGGGAAGTTATAAGACGTAAAGCGGGTAAAACTGGTAAATAATCATTTCATTAAAATATTTTTATGGGTCCTAAAAGAGCACTTAAGTCTAAATCTGAATGGTTGGAACGAGTTGTAGCTATTGAGCGTGTGACGAAGGTTGTTAAAGGTGGTAAGAAGATGAGTTTTCGAGCTATTATTGTAGTTGGAAATGAGCAAGGTAAGGTAGGTGTTGGTGTTGGTAAAGCTGGAGATGTTATCACTGCAGTAAGAAAAGGGGTAACAGATGGTAAAAAGCATGTAATTACAGTTCCTTTAACGAGTTCAAATTCTATCCCACATCCTACAAGCGGACGCTTTGGTGCGGCAAAACTTGTATTACGACCTTCCGCTCCTGGTTCTGGAGTAATTGCAGGAAGTTCCATTCGTACAGTATTAGAATTAGCTGGTATTAAAAACATTTTATCAAAACAGTTAGGTTCTAATAATTTGTTGAATAATGCTCGGGCTACCGTTGCTGGATTAAGTACATTAAAATCTTACAATGTTTAAAGTAGATTCCGTAATTAAATGGAAATATCTGAAACAATAAGCCTTTTACAAAAAAAAATTCTTAAGATATTTGGGTTTTTAATTCTTATCAGATTAGGGCTTTATATTCCGGTGCCTAATGTAGATTTAGATATTTTTTCCCAAACCCAAGGTGGAAACCCATTGTTCGGGCTTGCAAAAAACCTAACTGGAAGTTCGTTTCTAGGAATTGGTTCATTAGGAATTCTACCTTATATTAATTCTTCAATTGTAATTCAGCTTTTAACGCCGATTATTCCATCATTAGAGCGTTTACAAAAAGAAGAAGGTGAATTAGGTCGTCAACAAATCACGCGTTATACAAGATATCTGACTTTAGGTTGGGCATTAGTACTGAGTACGGGTATTGCTATTTTTTTAATAAAACCTGTCGTTTTTAATTGGAATATTGTACTTGCCTTAGAAGTTATTTTGTCTTTAACAACCGGATCTATGCTTTCGATGTGGTTTGCAGAACTTATTACTAAAGAAAATTTAGGAAATGGTTCTTCAATGATAATTTTTATTAATATTATTGGTGGCCTTCCTGCAAATCTAACTGAGTTTAATTCTAGTTTTGAAAATTTATCTTCGCTAAAAAACTTTGGGGCTTTATCTATTTCTTATCTTGTATATCTCGTTATTGTTGCAATAATCGTTTTGGTCCAGGATTCATATAAGCGGGTTCAAATAGTTTCGGCTAGGCAATTAAATTTTAATTATTTAGAACAGTCTTCTGTTAGTTCAAAATTAAAGAACAGTTATATTCCGGTTAAGCTTAATCAAGGTGGGATAATGCCACTTGTTTTTAGTACAACAATCGCAACATTCTTATTTTATCCATTACAAATCGTTTTATCGAAAGTATTTGCAATGGGAGATAGTCAATTGACCAATCTGTTAACTTTATCCTCTTTTGTTCTGAATTTAGTTCTGGTCGTTTTCTTTAGTACATTTTATGCACTTTTGGTTCTAAAACCGAAAGATTTATCAGATAACTTAACGAAAATGGCGTACAATGTTCCCGGCTTAAAACAGGGTAAAGAAACAACCCGTTATCTTGAGCAGGTAATTGGTCGTCTAGCCTTTATGGGTGGAATTTTTTTAGCTTTTCTGGCTTTTTTCCCTCTTTTAGTAGGGAATTTATTCCAATTTAATTTATTTAAAAATTTAACCTCTCTTATAATCTTGGTCGGAGTAATTACCGATGTTACGTCTCAAGTAAAAGGTTACTTAGTTTCTCAAAATTATGAGAGTTTTAAAAAAGCGTAGACTTTTCTTTTTAAGTAAGTTAGCATAAATTGGTAGAAGTATAGGTGAATCAAGGGTTCTTTGGTTTTCTATACTGGGGTTTGAAGTATTTCAAGCCTATGATTTTAGTGAGTTTAAATTATGAAAGTAGTGAGTTCGATAGGGAATCTGAAGAACCGATCAAAAGATTGTCAAGTCGTAAAGCGACGTGGGCGTATCTATTTAATTTGTAAATCAGATCCTAGACTTAAAGTTCGACAAGGTCGAGCAAAAATGAAACGTAAATAAAATAGTAGCATTAATAAAAATCAATGGCACGTATTTCAGGAGTAGATCTGCCGCGTAATAAGCGAATTGAAATTGGATTGACATACGTTTTTGGAATCGGGAACACCAGTGCACAGCAAATTGTAAAAACGGCTAACGTTTCTCCAAGTACACGATGTGGTGATTTAACTGATGAAGAAATTACTCGTATTAGGGCAGTAGTCGATGAAGATTATCAAACAGAAGGTGATCTAAGACGTTTTATTTCACAAAATGTGAAGAGACTAACAGAAATTGGATCAGCAGCTGGGCGACGTCATAGGGTTGGTCTTCCTGTTCGAGGTCAAAGAACTCGTACAAACGCAAGAACGCGAAAAGGAAAAGTTAAAATTCCAGTTGCAAAGAAAAAATAAAAATTAATTTATACATATTAGCTTAATATGGTCAAACAATTAAAGCGATCTTCTGGTAAAAAATCCAAAAAAACAATAGCTACTGGTGTTGTTCATATCAAATCAACGTTTAACAATACAATTGTTAACATTACTGACCAGCAAGGAAACACGTTATTTTGGGCGTCAGCCGGTGGTAGTGGTTTTAAAGGAGCTAAAAAGGGGACACCTTTTGCTGCGCAATCAGCTGCAGAAAAAGTTGCTACAATAGCATATGAGCAAGGCATGCGACAAGCAGAAGTTGTTGTAAGTGGTCCTGGGAGTGGTCGAGAAACTGCAATCCGAGCATTACAAGGTTGTGGGTTACAGGTTTTAGTTATTAAAGATATTACGCCTGTTCCTCATAATGGTTGCCGCCCTCCGAAAAAACGACGCGTTTAATCTAAAAAAAATTGTCTAGAATTTTACATCTTATAACATTTCTAGAAATCTTATCTAAGTCATGTTTCAAATTCAATGTTTAAAATCTGCAAGTAATAAGGCAACGGAATTTTATTCTAAATATTCGATTGGGCCATTTTTAAAGGGCCAAAGTACCACTGTTGGGAATGCGTTGCGTCGTGTTTTGTTATCAAATTTACAAGGTCTTGCGATAACAGGCGTTCGCATTACCGGAATTGATCATGAGTTTTCCACTATCCCTAATGTTAAAGAAGATGTAGTAGATATCCTGCTTAATTTAAAACAAATTATTTTAAAGGGTGATATTACCGAACCGACTTTAGCAAGACTTAGTGTAAAAGAGGCTGGTATTATAGTCGCAAGTGATATTGTACTGCCGAATGGTATTACTTTCGTCGATTCGCGCCAATACATCACGAGTTTAACTGATAAAGGTAACTTAGAAATGGAATTTTTAATTGCCAAAGGTCAAAACTATCTTACAAGTGAGAAATTAGAATACACAATCCCTGAGCGTTTTTTAGCAATTGATGCTGTTTTTATGCCTGTCACAAAAGTTAATTTTTTTGTGGAGCCTACAAAAAATAGTTCATCTTTTGATTTAGAAAGCTTAATTTTAGAGATTTGGACGAATGGTAGTATTATGCCTGATGAAGCATTAAGTTCGTCAGCAGAAATATTAGAGAATACCTTTGGGCTTTTTAAAGTTACAAATATTATTTCAAGTACCTCGCAAAATATTGAAACTCCTATTCAGGAGGATAAATATGAGCATCTCGAAACAATTTTTATTGAAGAATTGGAACTTTCGGTAAGGGCATATAACTGTTTAAAGCGAGCAAATGTACACACCTTATCCGATTTATTACAGTACTCGGCGGATGATCTACTAGAATTCAAAAATTTTGGCCAGAAATCTGCGGATGAAGTCTGCGAAAACTTAAAAGCACGCTTTGATCTCGATCTTAGAAACTAAAGAAAAAAATACTCAATAAACGACTGTTAATAGGCAGGATTTTATTTATAACAGGAGCCTGTAGTTCACTGTTAAGTAATTATAAAATCTTTGAACTTAATCACCATTAAAAAAACGATTGCAATAAACTTAAATTAAATTATGTCTTTATCAGCTTCAGAAACGAAGTCGGCTTATTTTGGGATAGGGCGTAGGAAAACTTCCGTAGCTAAAGTTATACTTGTTCCTGGAACAGGTGCTATGGTTGTTAACCATAAACAAGGAGAAAAATATTTGCAATTTAATTCTCAATACATTAGTGCGTCAAAGGGTCCTTTAACGACATTAGGGTTAGAAAATATGTACGATATTTATGTAAATACCCACGGCGGTGGATTAAGGGGTCAGGCCGATGCAATTAAACTTGGGGTTGCCCGAGCTTTGTGTTACATGTCTCCTGAAAATCGAGCGTCGCTTAAACCTGAGGGTGTTTTAACTCGCGATTCTCGTCGTAAAGAAAGAAAAAAGTATGGATTGAAGAAAGCTCGTAAAGCTCCTCAATTCTCTAAACGTTAAACAAAAAGTCGATAAAATGCCAAAAACATCAATACATCCTGATTGGTATCCGAATGCAAAAGTTTATTGCGACGGCCAATTAGTTTTGAAAGTTGGTTCAACTAGACCAAGATTAAATGTAGATATCTGGTCTGGGAACCACCCTTTTTATACAGGTTCTCAAAAAATTCTTGATACAGAAGGGCGTGTAGAACGTTTTATGCGTAAATACGGTATTGAAAACCAAAGTGAAGATTAATTTTTATGCCAACAATACAACAATTAGTTAGATTTGAAAGGGTAGCTAATAAGAAGAAAACGAAGTCGCCTGCACTGAAGTCGTGTCCTCAACGAAGAGGCGTGTGTACTCGTGTATATACAACAACTCCAAAGAAACCCAATTCTGCTTTACGTAAAGTGGCTCGTGTAAGACTAACTTCTGGATTTGAGGTTACTGCTTATATACCGGGTATTGGGCATAATATTCAGGAGCATTCAGTTGTATTAATTCGTGGTGGTCGTGTAAAAGATTTACCAGGTTGTCGTTATCACGTAGTTCGTGGAACATTAGATGCTGCTGGAGTAAAAGACCGTAGACAAAGTAGATCAAAGTACGGGGGTAAAAAACCTAAAGGTTAGTAAGTAGAAAATTTAATTATTACAATAAAAACTAGTCATGTCACGTAGAAGCAGAGCTCAACGAACATTAGCAGAACCGGATCCTATTTACAACAGTAGACTGGTTACGTTATTAGTAAGCCGAATATTACAATCGGGTAAAAAATCGCTTGCGCAAAAAATTGTTTACAATGCGTTAGAAATTATTTCTTCGAAAACTGAAGAAAATCCTGTTCTGGTTTTAGAAAAGGCTGTTAAGAATGTTACTCCACGTGCAGAAGTAAAAGCACGAAGAGTTGGTGGATCAACTTATCAGGTACCAATTGAAATCCGTGCTTACAGAGGTACAAATATCTCATTAAAATGGATAACTGAATTTGCACGTGAACGTTCAGGTAAAAGTATGGCTATGAAACTTTCGAATGAAATAATCGATGCTGCCAAAGAAACCGGTAATAGTGTAAGAAGAAAAGAACAAACTCACAAAATGGCCGATGCAAATAAAGCATTTGCTCATTTTAGATATTAGACCAAATTTCGTTAATCTTAAAAATTAAATAAGTTTAATGTTTCGCCAAAAGTATTTAATTCAAAAAACAAAAATTAACTTCGAAACTTCTTATGGCACGCGAAAAGTTTGAAAGATCTAAGCCGCACATTAATATTGGTACTATTGGTCACGTAGACCACGGTAAAACTACTTTAACTGCGGCAATTTCAGCAACATTAGCCATTCATAATGAATCTGCTACAAAAAAGTTTGATGAAATCGATTCGGCACCAGAAGAAAAAGCTCGTGGTATTACAATTAACACTGCTCACGTAGAGTATGAAACAGCAGACCGTCATTATGCTCACGTTGATTGTCCAGGTCACGCCGATTATGTGAAAAACATGATTACAGGTGCTGCCCAAATGGATGGTGGAATTTTAGTAGTATCTGCAGCAGATGGTCCAATGCCTCAAACACGAGAGCATATTCTACTGGCTAAGCAAGTAGGTGTGCCTTACCTAGTAGTTTTCTTAAATAAGGCTGACCAAGTTGATGACGAAGAACTTCTAGAATTAGTTCAACTAGAAGTACAGGAACTTCTAGAAAGTTACGACTTCCCTGGTGATGAAATTCCTTTTGTTTCTGGTTCAGCACTTTTAGCTTTACAAGCTGTAGAAGATGGACCAAAGGAACGCGGAGCCGATAAGTGGGTGGATCTTATTTATGAGCTAATGGATGCAGTTGATAGCTACATTCCAACACCGGAACGTGATACAGAAAAAACTTTCTTAATGGCTATTGAGGATGTATTCTCGATTACAGGTCGTGGTACTGTAGCTACGGGTCGAATCGAAAGAGGTATGGTAAGTGTTGGAGATGCTGTAGAACTAGTTGGTTTAAAAGATACACAAGCTACAACAGTTACTGGAATTGAGATGTTCCAAAAGACTCTTGACCAGGGTATGGCCGGTGATAATGTGGGTATTCTTATCCGTGGTATCCAAAAAGACCAAATTGAAAGAGGTATGGTACTATCAAAACCAGGTAGTATTACACCGCACAAAAAATTTGAGGCGGAAGTTTATATCTTAAACAAAGATGAAGGTGGTCGTCACACTCCATTCTTTACAGGTTACCGTCCACAGTTCTACGTGAGAACAACTGATGTTACTGGTACAATTGTGCAGTTTACTGGTGATGATGGAAGTATTGCTGAAATGGTAATGCCTGGTGATAGAATTAAAATGACTGCTGAGCTTATTAACCCAATTGCTATTGAGCAAGGAATGCGTTTTGCCATTCGAGAAGGTGGTCGAACAGTTGGTGCAGGAGTTGTATCGAAAATTATCGATTAAAAATTACAGAAAAAATGAGTTCATTAAAGCTCCAAAAACTTCGTATAAGTGTTAAAGCATACGAATCAAATATTTTAGACAGTGCTTGTGTTAAGATCGTGGATGCAGTAAAAGCAAGTGGAATCGAAGCAGTTGGTCCAATCCCTTTACCAACAAAACTTCGAAGATATTGTGTTTTAACTTCACCCCATGTAAATAAAAAAGCACGTGATCATTTTGAAATTCGAACGCATAAACGAATTATTGATGTTTATAAACCGACAGATAGCACTTTAGAAAATCTAAAAAATTTAGATATTTCAGCAGGTGTTGATGTAGAGGTTAAGAATTTTTAATAAAAAAGCCCTATAACTGACTACGTTATAGGGCTTTTTTGTTTAAACTCCTAGAAGCTTTGACTACCTATTGATTAAATAATAGATAGAGTGTACCTTCGCATTTCGATATACGGTAATTTTACCGTATCGAAACAAATTAAAAATTAAACTATACCGAGACTGACGGGACTCGAACCCGCAACTTCCGCCGTGACAGGGCGGTGCTCTAACCAATTGAACTACAGTCCCTTTACTTATTGTGTTACATGATCTTCATTATAAAAATTTAAATCTTAAACGTCAAGTTGTATATCTATTAGTAGCCGGAAATCTTTTTATAGGAATGAGATTTCATCAGACTTCTTTGATTGCTGGTAGTTTGTTTCTCGGAGTTTTTTAAGAATTTTCCCAAAGTACTCTTGTAGGTAACTTTCTAAACCAAGTCGATTAGTGGACCATACAATTTCGTTTGTTGGTTTGATCGATAAGCTAGAGTCATTAACAATTTCACCAAATTGTAAACGGTCTGCGATATTCCAAGTAAATTCGAATAAACGGAAAAAGCGGCGTAGTAAGCCAAAGGCTACAACTGGTATATATGAGATATTTGCAGTCTTACCAGATAAGCGTTCACAAAGCTGAATAATTTCTTTCGCTGTCCAAAACTTTTCTCCAATAAGAGATACTTTTTGATTATCGTACGCCGAACTGTTTAAGGTTTGAACGACTGCTTTAGCCGCATCTTGCGTATCAAGGTACGCTAAAGGGGCAGAATCGTTTGGTAACCAAATTGTTTCACTTTCTAAAACGGGAAGCGCGTACTGACTAATAAGGCCTTGAAAAAATCCAGAACATTGGAAAATTGTATAGTTCAGACCAGATTTTTCAAGTTCTTTCTCCATTCTAACCTTTAACTCAATCAACGGTATTGAAGAATTCTTTGAAGCATTTAACATGGAGAAATAAAGAAACTTTTTAACTCCAACTAATTTTGCAGCTTCTAACAAAGCTAATTTACCGCGCCAATCAACAGTTTCAGCCGTATAAGTACTTGTTGAGCGGACAGTTGCAGAATCAATTACAATTTTAACGCCTTTAAGGGCCATTGGTAAAGTTGACGGAATAGAAAGATCTCCGTAAACTAGTTCGGCTCCCCAATCTTTTAAAAAGGTACTACGACGAAAATCTCTTACTAAACATTTAACTTGGTAACCTTCGTCGAGAGCTTGTTTTACGATTTGGCGACCAAGTGTTCCTGTACCACCAATAATTAATATGCTCATGAAATTTTTTTTCTAAAAATATGTTCATATTATAGCAGATAATTTCTCATTAAGTAATCTTTGCCATAATTCCAATAATTTGGCTACTTATTTTAATTTCTCCGTTAATGCTACGGCACTTGGCACTTAGTAAGGGTATTTAAACTTGCCCCAAAACTCAAGCAACTTTTTAACTCGTGCTTTTTAATTGAGTAAATTAATAACACTTATTCAATTCTAGCTAATCTAAAAAAGAGGGTGAAAATAGCTAAATAGGAGTGCTATCACTAGTTTTTTTTTCTAAATTAAAACTGTCTATTGACACAGATGTAAGTCATTTAGTATATTTCTTTTTAGATTAAAAGTTTAAAAAAACGGATCTCGAAGAGATTCAGAAATA
>TARA_B110000971_G_C20039658_1_pt1 | contig 11284 bp, 15 predicted proteins | sample TARA_B110000971 | Tara Oceans TARA_B110000971 (sample SAMEA4397842) | marine metagenome | biome: Polar Biome; feature: [SRF] surface water layer (ENVO:00010504); material: water (ENVO:00002006), including particulate matter (ENVO:01000060) such as... | depth 5 m | reverse complement strand
TTCGCCGATAGAGATTATTTCTTTCGCGAATAGAAAAGTTCAGCTGCTGCCAGATTTTTTTTTATATTACCGAGCGTCCGAAATCTCTATCGGCGATAGCTATCGCGAATAGAAAAGTTGACCTATATAAATATTGGCCGCTTCGCTAACCTATTATGTCTGAACGTGTAAAACGCGCCGCCTCCGATTCTCCTCCACCTCCGAAAGTATTACATTCCATACTTGTCTGGCTTGAACACAAAGTCCGCCGACCTTTGGAAACGTCTGTGTTTGACAGGTGGATTGCGACACCCGCCAAAGAATACTACGTGGCGGCGCGACGTCTATCATAAATAGAATAGAAAGTCTCATATATAAGCATACAAGTCGACACTCACCATGGCTGCACCGTGTCTGACGTGGTGCAACACTGAAGTATGGACGTGCCAGCAATGCGCCGGCGCGTACCAAGAACCCGTAAATGGACGACTGCGGCATCTGTGCCACGCGTGTGGGTTGCGGGTCGTCGCAGAGGCGCCAGAAGCCTGGTATTCCCCGTCTAACCGTGAACACATGGGGCGTTGCTACATTGGTGAAACGGTAAATGGTCGTATGATGTTTTACACGTCGACGGGCGTACGACCCTCCGAGCCGGATGGACGCCCGGTGGGCAAACTGTGGAAGCATCACGAGCGTGCGAACGTCGGAGACATCCCTACAGCACTGTACACGTTTACAGAAGGACAGGTGGCGACAAGTCGTATATAAAAGTAATGTTTTTTATTTAAAAATAAAATGGGTTCTTACGTGAGTCGGCGTCGCAAAGGTTTTATAGACGATTGTTGCGTCCGTTCTCCCCCGCGTTCTCCCCCGCGTTCTCCTTCGTCTTCTCCTTCGTCTTCTCCTTCTCCTTCATCTTCTCGCTCTCCTTCGCCCGTTAATCGCTTAGTCTATTGTGCAAATATGGCGTGCTGGAATAGGGCTACGGTTGAAAAGGTAGGCGATTGGTGTGTCGCGCGCATCGGGGACAAGCGCGAGTTTCGATTTTGCAGTCGCGCTTGTTGGAAACAGTGGTTAGAAATGCCCGCGTATATGGGCTCCTGGCATTCGCCCTTGTCGCAGGTCTTATCCTTGCCGTCTACGATTGCAAACGATTCGCCGGAAGCAACGCTCCCCGAAGGCACTGGTAAAATGCCCCCCATTCACATCTAACGATAGGCCCCACACTTGTTACAGTCGTAGTGGCTGCGGTGGTCTCTATCGTCCAAGTCACGCTCCCAGACGTGGTCACATGTTTTCTGTATCGCGCTTTCTTTCTTGTCCATGGTTCTTTTCAAGGTCTCCAGTTGCCTGCTTCGGGACCAGTAGTGTCGGCGCAGATGTTTGAGCTCCTTTTTCGGCGCCATATCGCCGTTGTCTGTTCTGTATCTGTGAAATTGCTGCGATAACCCGTCGGCCAAACAATGTCTTTCCACATCCTGGTGCTCTAAAATTTGCACCATGCACCATTCGAGGCGGACGATGTCGGCACTGGATGGTTCTGTTATCTTTCTAAACGCGTCCACGGTGGCCCAGGCGTCCGAGACTACATTCCGTGGCTTCTTTCCCGGGGTGGAAGAGCCGGTCTGTGCGGGCGCCTTTCGTTTGGACATTGCGTGTTGGGACATATATATGGAAATTTTTCTATTTGGATTAGGTTTATTTTTTCGGCCACATCCATTTTTTCGATTCTTTTTTTTTCCTATTTAAGACAGTAGTATTCTAATATAATGTCCAAAAAACGTTCAAGGGACCTCAACAAACAGATTGACGACGAAGAACGCAAGCGTCAAAAGGTACACCAGCGCGGAAACCGTAAAGTTTCTATTCTATTTGACGGCCGTGGTATTCAGAATGCCGTCGTTCGAAACATCAAACGCAAAGATACCGTATATGTTGTAGGATGTGTCGCATGGCTTTCGAACAAAAGAATTTTGAAAGCGATGGCCGACCACTTGAAGGGTGTGACAATCATTACGACGACGGATAAATTAACAAAGCGTCGCAAGAATCAACAAGCCTATGCAAAATTGAGTGGGTGTTTTGCGGGAGGCGTCATACGGACAGTTGGAGAGGGCCGTGGCCGATTTAAGTCGCTTATGCACCACAAATTCTTAATATTTTTAAACGCGGCGCGCGAGCCAATTGGATGTATGAATGGTTCATTTAATGTCACGGAGTCCGCGGTTACCAATCTCGAAAATGTGATGATTTTCGACGATCCCGAAATTGCAACGACATTTTTTGAAGAATTTAAACGCATACATAGGATATCTAGGTCATTAAAGATAAAAGCTTAATTTTTTTTTATGTAAAAAACGCCGTATATATATGACGCATGGTGTTCAAATGGCCGACCAACCTTACACGGCGCGCGAATTATATATGCTTTGGCGCAACTCGTCGGGAATCGACGACGAACGTATTTTGAGCACGCTTTTCTCTTTGAACAAACCGGCATTTGAGATGGCCGCGCTTCTGTCGTTGTTAGACCCCGCTGAAAGCGACCGTTATTTTGGTCTGGTCGACGCTACGCAAAATTATGGCAACGACCTCACTGACTCCGAGTTGGAGTATATGTTGTCACCGCTTGTGATACGTTGTTGCGCTGCTGATGCTGGCGATATTCAGACACTCAAGACTCGTTTTCCGTGTGTGGCGGAGCGCATTGACATAGAAAGCGGTGATAACAAACCGGAGGTCAAAGCAATGAATCTGGCACGGTGTGACGACGCGGATGCTGCCATGTCCGTGAAAAGCATTCCCAACCTCGAGATGCTCGCTCACATTTGTGAGTCGGTGGTCTCTTATGATTGGGTTCGTTTTGCGGCCAATCATTGGTATATCGAGTCGGACCCCGACACAAGTGGCAACGGAATCAAGGTGGACACCACTGCAAGAGCCATGCCCATCGCGTGGGTCAATGTCAAAAGCGGTGACAACAAAGGCCACGTGCACGCTATCTCCAACGACATCGCCAAATTTGTCGACTTGTTTCAAAGGGTACTCGACGACGACGACGACGACGACGACGGAAATGTCCGACTTTTGACGTGGCAATTTCGCCTGAATGGTCCGGTTGTGTTAGTCTACAGCTCTTTAGAAAAACACACGACACTCGTGCGCCGGCTGCGCTCGATGAGTGAAACACCGTGCGAACTCATGTGCGTCGCTTGTTCCATTGGGTTACCCCTCCATGGTGTCTTTACACCATGGCAATTTCTCAAACAGTGGGTGTCTGAACAGTGGTCTCGTTTGGAAACGACGGAAAGTTTGGTGTTATTGTCTTTGCGCCGGCGTCTTGCGCCGCTGCTGCACGAATTGGGCACAGATATCCACTGGACCCAACTTCTCGAGCTTTACCGCAAGAACCACAAGATGTTTGAACAGTACGATTATAGTCTGTTGGATACGGCGTATGACATCGATGCGTATTTTTTCAAGCACGTGTATCAGTATCCACAACCAGGTGAATGGAGTAGTCTGATGGGTCGTGTCGCGCATTGGATTGAAGGTCCAGTACGGGTTAATACAGGCCCCACCGCCACTACACCCGGGAAAGTTACATCGAACAACCCTGCTCAAGGTGCAACCAACAAGAAGACAACCAACAAGAAGAACAAGAAGACAACCATTAAGAAGACAATCCCTCTCCCTCGCCGTAAGAGCACACAAATTGCAGTGTCACGAGTATTATTTAAGGACCGTCAAAAAGATTAAATGTCTGCGCTGCAATCCTCTCCGAAATCGTATATTCGAGAAAACAGTGTTTGGCGCATATTGACACAGGAGGGCACAGTGGACGACCAACTTGACCAGATTCTCGAGGTCGACCTTGATATTTGGGGTGTGCGCGGCAATGGTCGGTCCTACAATTTTGACGAAATGTTGCCACACGTGCCCCATGTGGCACTGGCCCAAGCGTTGTATGGCATCTATATGTCTTGTTGTACGGGTGAACTTCATTGGTCAGTCGCGGATATCCCGCCTGAGTGGTGTTGCCGCTTATTTCGCGTTCGCGTGTTTGGTGAGCCAGCGTTTACTTTGGCTTGTCGCCGTGAAATGCATGCGGTAGTCTCCTGGATGGTTGAACAATGTCCAAATGAGCCATTGGTATTTGGATGTGCGCTGCGCGATGGCGACACAGCTTTACATATGGCAATTCGAAGGTGTCAGTGGGAGTGGGCCAAGTGGTTGGTGACGGTGGGGTGTTGTCGCTATTCGAAAAATGAGGGCGGGGAGACACCGTTGAGTTTGATGGCCCCCCATGGCGATTACGTGCATTTGTTGCGCCACGAGTCGGTGGAGTGGTACAATTGCTTACACGATGCACTGCTTGTATCGACCGATGCGGCGTGGGCTGCCTTTTTATTGGACGAGGGCGCGGACCCAAATCAGCCGGGGCTTTATGCACGGCCCGTTGGCGTCCTTGACACGCTGGCCCGTTGTGGGATGGATATGAATTTGTCACCGTTGCCGTGTGGTCTGACCCCGGCGCACTGGCGCATTCTGTATGTGCACGGGCGCGTGCCTCGGGATTGGTCGCGAGTGTTGCGGGTGTTTGAGCGCGAGGGTTCGACCGAGTGGGTCGCGTTTTTACATCGTTTTTCGAGTGGCGACCCGTTGACTTGGATACCACCCGAGTACAAGTCCTATTTGAACGGGCGTCAGTGCATTACATCAGAGACAAAAACATATGTAGAGCGTATTCAAAATGAAATATAAAAGTTCTGTTTAATAGCATAAAATGCAGCGGTATGTAGAAATGGGGTTCCCCGAGGCCGATGCCCAACAGGCTGAAGAGCTGTATGGCGACGATTTACACGCGGGCTGCCACTGGCTCATGCTCCGACAAACCATGGGCCACATGCCGAAACGCCTCAAGGCGACCCACGGCACGGTCGAATCGACGTATCTGGGCTCTACGGTGCGATATGACAGTGCAAAGTGGTGCGTCGATGATTTCGACATCCAGCACGCGCTTATTATGGCGTGCCACTGTCTGACGGGTCAGCGTCGGTGGATTCACATGTCGGATGGTCGCATTGAGTGGTTGGTCATCCGGCACGAGTCTCATCTGGGCGCGTGCCCCAAGCCGGCGTGGCATCGCGTCATTGGGCAAATTCAGTTCGACTTGGCGGCCATTGAGGAAAAACGCAACGAGTGCACGCTCGCGAACGTGTTACATATGTACAATCGGTCCTCACCGCGGGCAATAAGCATGGACGAGTTCCGAAAGTGGAAAATGTTGTGGGCGTTGACAAATTCGTTTTGTCACACACCCACGCGTCTAAAACCTCGTTCTTATCATTCTTCCGATCTTCACCAATTCCGTATTGAACTCATGACGTATTTTCATGCGCTGTGTGACGTGTACAGCGTGTCCCAAGAAGAATTTAACGAGTCGTTGTACAATAACACTACGGAGGCAACGGCTGGTCTCTTTCCGGAAGCCATGCGCGTGAAAATGACGGAACGCATCGAAGTGTGGAAAGCACCCCGTAATTATTTAGTACGCGAATCAAAAAGGTGGCATTCGGAGTGCGTGCCCATGGTGGTGTTTCGCCCGACAGTGCTCGTGGGCAACCCTGCGACATTCTGTGTGTGTGACGTAGTCATTCACGACTTGACTTTTGTGCGACCGGAGCATTACGACGCGTCTATGAACGTCGTACACATGCAATGTCTTTTTCGACATATTTTTGCGTCAAACATGAACATGAAAACGATTACGGGCTCTATGGATGACGAATTTCTCAAAAACACGCTCCGTTCATCGCGAAAATCCATGGCGACCCCAGCGAGTCCTTCGCAGACATTTCGGGGGGAATTGTTTACATATCAGACCAAGTGTTTGAGCTGGCTGATTGAACGCGAAACAACGGGGGCAAACACATCGTCATGGGGTTGGACACGGCACGACCAAGACGACTTTGTGTTTCATACGTCGTGTTTTGGTTTTATGAGCCGTTCGAGTCCAAATAACACAGTACGTGGTGGCTTACTGGCGCAAAGCGTGGGCATGGGCAAAACGGTCGAAATGCTCGCGCTCATTGCGACACACCACTCCTCGGACCCGACGCTGGTGGTCGTACCGACCACAATGTTATCCGTCTGGATGTCAGAGGCGGCGAAATATTGTCCAGAGTTACGCACGGTTCTTTTCCACGGTCCTCGCCGGTCTCAAATCACGATGGACCAATTGCGCGCGACGGACATTGTCGTGACAACCTATCGAATTTGTGTGAACGAGACACAGCGCCACGTGCCAACACTGGGAGGCATTCGTTGGGGGCGTATTATTCTCGACGAGTCTCACGAGTTGAAATCTCCCCTGTCGGCGACAGCACGTGCCATGTGTCGTTTGTACGCGCCACTGCGCTGGTGCATCTCGGCCACGCCTTATCCGAAAGGACTGCAACACATGGCGTCGTTGTTGGCCTTCATGGGCGTGACGCCGTTCGTGGAAATGTGCACGGCATCGACCATGGACCAGTCGTCTACACCGATGCAGGTCTTGGCCCGTGCCCGTGAGAACCAACAGTTTGCGTCTCTCGTGCATCAATTGCTGTGCGACATGACGTTCTGGCAGCAAAAACGACACGTGCGCCTCGACTTGCCCCCGGTCACTCACGTGGAGGACATTGTGCCATTGGAAAATGCCGACGTCTACCAAGCCCTGTGCGCGTCCATTCGTCTACGCCGGGCTATGGATGCTATGGATACGTCCCACCATCGCAAGGCGCGGTCTATGCATTACATGCGGTGGTTACGTCTGGCATCCACACACTACGCGTTCAATGCGACACACGTCTACGGGACACTGCAGGAGAACAACCGTGCTCACTCGACGACGAACACGGTCGATGCGTTTATCGAGTCGTTGGGGTCGACCGAGTACGACCAATCCCTGCGCGGGGTCGTCGATAGCTGGCTCCAAGGCAATGAAACGTGTGCGATATGTCGCGACGTGATGGAACATCCAGCACTGACGCCCTGCCAACATATGTTTTGCTACGAGTGCATCCAGTCGGCGTACGAACACGATATGCAGCGGCGCTGCCCTCTGTGTCGGAAACCGGCCGGAAATGGCATGCTGCGCGAGCTTCAAATCACCGGCGAAGTTCCATCGTCGACGACTGAGCAGCTGTGGACGTCGATGGACCACTTGGGCTATTCCGTATCCATGCCAATGAGCTTGCATCGGAAAATTACGTCCGACGCTACACCCCTCAAAATTCGTCGTCTGCTGTACTTGATACACAGCAGCGATGAGAAATGCGTGGTATTCACACAGTACCGAAGTGTCATGCACCTGGTGGGCGCGCGCCTGGATACAGATTCGATACCGTACGTGTCCATCGAGGGACGCATGACGCCAAATCGCCGCGCCAATTCCATCGAGCGTTTTCAGACATCGGACGACGTCAAAGTCTTTTTGATGACGACCAAAACGGCCTCCGTCGGTATTACGCTGACGGCAGCGTCGCGGATATTTTTCATCGAACCATGTCTGGATATCCACGTGCGCAAGCAGGCGATAGGACGCGCGTGGCGCATTGGCCAGACCAAACCAATCCAAGTCACTACACTGCGCACAGCGGACACGTTTGAGGGTCTCAAGACGGCGGACTTTGAAGCCCACCTAAACTCGACGCTCGCTCACGACTAACTTCTAACCATAAATAATTTAAACCGACCCTAAACGCTGGACCAATGCCCATCACTTTGTATTTGACCCAGGTTGGCCCATCACCGTGGACAGTAGCAATGACACCATTAAAGAAAGTATGAAAGAACAAGTCATTTATGGTTAGGTTTGTGGACCTTTTATACATTATTTTCTCAGGATGGTACAAACTAGTGTTTTTTGTTGCACACTAAGGGTGGTACATTTCACCCGTGACAAAATGTAGTGTACCCAAGCCGTGGAATTTATTTTCGCGCCATAGGCCTTTGTACGTGTCTGTGCAAAACGTGCCGACACCATGGCGCCGGCCATTTTCAAAGTCGCCCGAGTACGTGTCACCGTTGGGCAGGACAGCCCGTACCATAGGGCACGTCGTCGTACGTGGTACCGGCGTAGGATGACCGTCCAAGGTAATAGATTGAGGAGTCATACAGCGTCTCCGCTTATGACCCTTCATGGTATGTTTACAAGTAGTACATCTTCTTCGTTTCATAATATTATTAAAGACAGGCATTTTTTATACTCTTATTCGGTACGCTGGCGCTTGGGCTTGCGCACTTTAAGACACTCTTTTGTAACCGCGTTGTCACGCTTGTAAGCCTCTAGGTCAGCCGGGTTGTGTACTAACTCCTCGAGTGCCGCCATGTTCACCTTGACCGTCGTCTTCTCTTCGCGCTCCAGGGTCACACCGCCCAAGTCGGCAGACATGATATCGTGTTCGCGCATGTACGAATGAATGGACGCCAACCGCTGCTTCTGAGCCTTGTTGTGTCCCTTGAGCTGCTGCTTGAGGGCGTCACCCGTGGGAATACCAGCAACAAAGTCCCGTTTGAGTTGTTCGAATTCTTCGGCGCTGATGCCATCCATGTTGCCGTCCATGTTTTGTTGTCAATCGTCAGAGTTAACACTCTGGCCTTAATATATTCCCAACATAATCGATTTACACTATTTAGGCCTTGGCTACGGGAATACAAATGTCCGTTTCGGGTCGGCATAAACGGACATATCTTACTAACGACCCAGGCAGGATTCTGTCGCAGCTCGAAGAGGGCCAAGTGGTGCGCTTGCAAACGAGTCGGTGGAGGTACAAAACGATAGCTGTTATTTTGGTGTTATGTGTTGTATCTATTGCAGTAACACTACTTGCTGTCCAGGGCCAACTCTCGCGGGGTCTATGCCTCGCCATCTACAGTCTGGTAGCATTGCTCTGTTTATTCATATACAAATAGACCGTGCTCACCGGCGTAATTTGCCAGCGCAAAGGTCAAGTTGTGGGTGTTGGCCTTGCCCATGATGGAATTTGCCCAATTGTAGAAGCGCTCGCAAACATCCTGATTTGTCACGTCGGGACTGTCGACAAACGATAGAAACTTGGCGAGGAGTTGGGCCGGTGTGTAAACGCCGTGCTCCCCAAACTTGGAAATGGACGCGGCCCCCATTCCAGGAATGTCACCCATGCGAAAGTTAATGACGGACTGACCGACAAAATCGACGACAGTATCGGCGCAAAGAGAACTTTTAGACGGTTGGTAGTTAAAGCCGGACATGGTTGTTGTTTGTTATCCAACAAAGTAGCAATTATATAGTGTCATATTATCTTCTTATGTTGGATTTTTATTTTTTTATACTATAAGTACCTGTACATTTTTTCTCACATGTTGCGCCGGGCTCTCCTAGCTCTCCTAGCTCTCTGTGTACTAGCTGCCACACAGGCACGTTGCCCAGACCGCGAAAAGGCCATGGACTGCTTCTACGCCGTGGCCGACACCAATCACGACGGTACCATTACCACTCACGAACTGCGACACGCTATCGAATCCCGCTTGCCGTGGTGGAAACGCGTAGGGTTCCAAGTCTTTGGCGGCCTTGGGCGCGTTCTCGACGACTGTGACGGCGACGGCGACGGACATTTGACCAAAGAGGAATCCCTGACCCTGGTAAACTCTTGTATGGAAACCTGCAGCAAAAAACGCGACACTGTCGATTTATTCAAATGTGGTCACATATAATTATCGTATGCGTCGCCCAGAATGTATATACTAATAAACCCCCACCCAACATGTGGCGCTGCCATATCGAGCGCATAGACCGCGTCTGGGAGTGTTTTCCCACACTCTTGCCCCGATGTGCCTTCACGCTCAGTGATGGCATCGTCTCTAAACAGCTGTCGGGCTGGCTTCCATGCCACCATGCCAACATTGACTATGTGGTCGAAGTGCGTGGAAAAAACATTTGCAACATCGTCGATATTATAGTACGACAACCCACCCCCAACATCGAACCCATCCTATCCACTAAAAAAAGGTTTCGTAAATTTAACATTGTACATTTTGACTCTTATGGCAAACTCGCTACACAAGCCTACAAATCCCTGGCGTTGCGCGCTGTTGCCGTTGCCTATCCATTTCACACCATACGAGACCTAGACGTAGAAGCCGCCTACACTCACATTTCTGCCAATCCGTGTGTATTATGCGACCAAGAATCACCCTGGGCCAACCGTTCCCTATTGTACAACGCGACCAGGGCGCGCGACACCGTTCAGCGCGTCGCCAACATCGCCCAACAACAGGTCGAATGGAACGACTTTGACGCACGCATGGCTTGGCAAATACAACTGCGTTGGGACACCGGAACACGACGAAAGCCGCCTCTACGGTCAGGACTTCAGAAATACAAAGGTCTATGGACAACAAATGTCGAGATTGTCCGCACGAGACAATTAGAAGCGGCTTTCAAGCCTTGTCACACAAGCATAACGTTAGGCTCTCCGTGCCCGTCTCATGTCCCCACTGACGCAGTGGTTGTGTGCCTGCATGCCGAAGACGTGTTCCGCTGGCACTGTTGTGTCGAATGGGGTACGTTACACGTCTTGGACGACTGCCCGGTACTGGCCGACATTACAGTGTACGTCGCCTTTGCCCATCAATGGAGCGTTGAACAGTGGTGCGCACTCGCCTCGAAACTGGACCAGTGTCGAGTGGTCTGTATAGGACGGTTAGACCAGTACGCACGTGGGAGAGGCCAGGTATTTCGCGACATGTGGACCTCGGGTCTTTTCACCGTGACGCCCGTCTATCACCACGCGACGGATAACGTGGCGATGATACAGTCAAACGACGTGCAAGAATTCGTCAAGACACTACTGCGACGCCATGCCGGCTGGCCCATACAGTGTTTTGCCGACGAACCGCGCAAATGGACCAGCATTGATACGGGTCGCATTTGGATGCGTGGGCGCGTGCGCACCATTCGTCACACGGGACACGGTGACACATTGTATGAAGAAAAATGTGCCAAACCATCGGGCGCAAATGCGTCCGTGATGCGCGCGTCGGAATACCGCGGCATTCCCGTCCCATATGTTGTGTACATCTGTTCGGAGGCGACGCGACCCTTTGACGTACATGTGGCGCGGACTCATACGCGCCGGTTACTCTACGTGGTTAACTGTCAAACCTGTCTGTTTTCGTTTGAGCGCCGGGCACCTGAGCGCCAATCTATAAACCCATTTTTTAAAAAAAATTAAGTCTTTATTTTTTTTTTATTATTCTTTCGCCGATAGCTATCGCGAAT